>Ga0307376_10000919_pt1 | contig 34075 bp, 22 predicted proteins | sample TR2MG_FD_202536 | JGI IMG/M metagenome (GOLD analysis project Ga0307376, IMG submission 202536) | Soil microbial communities from Risofladan, Vaasa, Finland - TR-2 | ecosystem: Environmental > Terrestrial > Soil > Coastal area > Acid sulfate soil | place: Finland: Risofladan, Vaasa | collected...
CTCAATCTCAAACAGCGGCATAAGTGAAAATGGAAACTTTAGAGAATTGAAAAACAATATGATAGAAAAAAGACTGTTTTGTATAATACTATCAAACAGCAAAATAAATTAAGTGCGAAACATTAATAAATTAATTCTAACTTAAAACCGTTGGGCCATTGTGCCGTTACGCCATTAAGCCTTTCCTCGCCCAGATGGCGAAATTGGTAGACGCGCTAGTTTCAGGGACTAGTGTCAGCAATGATGTGCAGGTTCGAGTCCTGTTCTGGGCACAATAAACGGTGCAAAGGCTTTATACCGGATACGAAAACGTTCTTTTTAAAAATAAATTAATTCTAACTTAAAACCGTTGGACCATTGTGCCGTTACGCCATTAAGCCTTTCCTCGCCCAGATGGTGAAATTGGTAGACACGCCAGCTTGAGGGGCTGGTGCTCGCAAGGGTGTGCAAGTTCGAGTCTTGTTCTGGGCACTAAAGAAAACCAGATTGTAAATTTACTTTCTGGTTTTTGTTTTAACCTCACCCTGAAATCTGAATACTATCTTCAATATTCCTTAATATTTTCCTATAAGCTGAATGTAGACCTAAGAAAGTAGTTATTTAAACTATTTTTTTAGGTAAATACAATATTTTTTCAAATATTTAAATCTGGATATTCAAAATATTTTTACCTTTATCAAAGAAAGTCCGATTCTTGATTCTAATATGTATGATAATATTAGTGCTTGAGGTAAATCATTAATGTAGAAATTGTCAATCCAAAGTATAACTATTTGTATAATGCAAAGGATTTTGATCCATCTGATGCTCTTTATTATTTTCATTTCGGCTTGTACAGAGAAAAGGCCAAATGTAATTACCTGCGATTTGAAGCGATCCGATTACCTTGAGACAATTGATGCCTCCGGGACTGTTCAGGCTGTAAATAACAGTACCCTTGTTACTCCGAGAGTTTATGTTTCAAATCTTACTGTAATTCATCTTGCCGGAGAAGGTGCTGATGTGAAACGGGGAGATACAGTATGTATTATTTCAGCACCAGATCTTTACAATAATTTGGAATCATATAGCAGTGAACTTGAGAAGATGGAAGCTGAACTTAGATCACTCGAAGCCGATAATGCGATGCACCTATCATTGTTAGAAGCACAGGTTGAGACTAATAATGCTCAGATGGAAATCACAATGCTTGATTCAATACAGATAAGATTTGCTCCTCCTGTAAAGCAACAGCTGCTTGCTCTTGAAATGGAGAAAGTGAGCATAGAAAAAATGAAACTTCAGAAAAAATTAGCTTCCCAGAAGAAAATTGATAACTCGGAACTCATACAGATCGGATCGCGTATTGCGATGCAGAAAAACCGGATTCAGATGGTACAGCAACAGATAAGTTCGTTAACAATGGTTTCACCTGTCAACGGAATGGTGATGCATGTAGTTTCACCAACGATGATGTTCATGTCTCCAAATGGAATGGGAACACTGGGAGGTAAGATTGAGGAGGGAAGTAAGGTTTGGAGTAATATGTCTGTTCTGCAGATCCCGGATCTAAGTGCTATGCAGGTGTCGGTTGAAGTTCCGGAAACTGATTATAAGCGGATAGAAGAACAGCAGGAAGTGATTATCCAGGTTTACGCTGCTACCAACTTAGAGACAACCGGAAGAGTAAATAGAAAGTCACTTGCAGGCAAAAATGCAGAAGAAAAATCTTCAATAAAAACATATGAAGTAATCATTAGTGTCGACAGCTGTCATTTAATGATGAAACCCGGTTTGAGTGCCAGGTGCCGGATAATAATTGACCATGTAAAAGATACTGTTGTTGTACCGGCTGCAGCAGTATTCGCTAAGGATAGCACCAAAATAGTATATGTTGAAGCCGGCCAGAAATTTATTCCTGTAACCGTAGAAACAGGATTGTCAAACAGTTCCAAAACCATTATTTCCAAAGGACTTGGAGGAAATGAAACAATTGCGCTGATAGAACCACCTCACAAGTTGATCCGTAGTGAAGTGAATTCCATAAATTACGGTGCGATCAGTTCTGGTTTTGAAAAAAATGATTCTATAATAAAAAAACCTGATAATGAATAAAAAAATTATTCTCATTCTATGTTTTGTACTCTCGGCATGCGGAGGTAAAGTAGGTCAGGAAGTACAGACAACTATTGTTAAGCGGGGCACATTTTCTGAAGAGCTTACTGAAGAAGGAACAATAAGAGCAGTAAATTCAATCAACATAACAGCGCCAAATATATCATACAGGTATGGAGGCCTGAAAATCACAAATATGATCAATGACGGAAAAGAAGTCGACAAAGGGGATACAGTTATCATTTTTGATCCGTCTGAAATAAAAAAAGCAATAATTACCTCTCAACAGCAACTGGAAATTGCAAATGCTGAGTTAGAGAAACTAAAAGCAACTCAAGAGTCAGAAATAGAGGATCTTGAGGCTGATCTGGAAATAACACGTATCTCTCAGAAAATATCAAAAATTAATTTTGAACAAGCTGTTTATGAATCGGATGTGACTAAGAAAGAGATCAACCTTAAACTTGAAACAGCAAACATTGCACTTGCTCGGGCAAAAGAACAAATTGAGAATAAGAAAAAAATTCAGCAGGAAGATATCTTCCAGAAAATGTTAAGTATAAAACAATTAACAACTACTCTGGAAGATGCAAACCGTTCAGTTAACAGCCTTTTTGTTATTAGTCCTAGTCCAGGTATTGCTATACTTAAAGACAACTGGATGACAAATCAGAAGTGGCAGGTTGGTGATCAGCCATATTCAGGAACCTCCTTAATTGAGCTACCGGATCTGAACGAAATGATGGCAGAAGTGAAAATAAATGAGGTCGATATTACAAAAATCACTCCCGGACTTAAGGTTGAAATAAAACCTGATGCATATTCAGATACAACTTTTTCAGGTAAAGTTATAACAGTTGCTAACCTGGCACAGAATAAGGATTCAAAATCAAAAATAAAAATTTTTCCGGTTCAGATATTGATCGACGGTAAATCTAAAAGTCTCTTACCGGGTCTGACAGTTAGCTGCAGAATCCTGATTAACGAAATATCAGGAGTATTGTACATTCCGCTTGAGGCAATTTTCAAAGATCAGGTCGATGAATTTGTTTATGTCAGGACAAAATCAGGTTTCAAACGAAGGAGTGTAAAAATAGGATCAGTCAACACTGACTTTGCTGTTGTTACAGATGGGTTAGAAGAAAATGAAGAACTGGCATTAACTGATCCATATCTGAATAAAGAAGAAGGGAAAGAATAAGGTAAATAGGAGAATTTTGCACATGGGAAACAGTATGTCGATCTAGATTTTGGAATTATCTATATAGCTTATATGACAACTTTTATACCTCATCATTTATATACAAAATTGATTTAATTGAATAACATGAATATAAATAAACAGTTATATCAAAATTCTCAATATATTAAAGAAAAGAAAAAGGTTCTTATATATCTGCTGCTTATCTTTTTATCAATTTCCTGCGATAAAGGGAAACAGGAAGAACCTACTGTAATGGCCGGGTCATTCAGGCAATCGATAGTTGAAGCTGGTGAACTGGAGGCAATTAAAGCATCATATATCACGATGCCACGAATAGGTTGGCAGTATGGGTACCAGTTTAAAATAATTGGACTGGCTGAGCATGGTAAAACTGTCCGTAAAAATGATTCAATCATTAAACTAGACGCATCATCCATTTATAAATTCATTATCGAAAGGGAAGATATGCTTGAAAACGAGTTGGCTGCCGCTAAGAAACAGGCTGTTCAGAGCGAGAACAATATACAGGAATTGAATGCCCAATTGAAAAATGAACTTGCCGCTTACGATCTTAAAAAGCTGGAAGTTGAAAAAAGCATGTTCGATACTGATGTAAAACAGAGAATTAAAGAGCTTGAATTTCAACAGGCTAAAACCAGACTTAGTAAGGTTAAACGTAATCTTGAGCTGAAGCCCCGATTGGATGATTATGATCGTCAAATTCAAAGAATTAAGGTAGTTCAACGTGAAGATGAGCTGCAAAACGCAAAGGAAACATTGAAGAATATTTTGATCAGATCTCCACTCGATGGTATCTTCCAGGTTGCAGTTAACAAGTTCACATCAAATCCTCAGAACTGGAAGGTAGGTGATTCACCCTACCAGGGACAAATAATTGCAAGCATTCCTGACATAACTAAAATGAAGGCTAAAACATACATAAATGAAGCGGAAATAAAAAAGGTACATCCCGGTCTGAAAGTTATTGTCAGGTTAGATGCACTTCCCTCAGTACCATTTCATGGAATCATTACAGATATCAGTAAGATCTGTTTAACCCGGGAAGAGGAAAAAGTATTTAATGTAACTGTTGAAATAGATGAATCCGATTTACGACTTAAACCAGGGATGACAGTTAATTGTGAGTATCTGCTTTATGATTCGGACAGTGATATGTATGTACCAAATAACTGCCTGTTTAAGGAGATGGGACATTCATATGTTTTTCTCAAAAAGGGAGGCTCTGTTCGCAAGATTGAAGTAAGGGCAGGTGTGGCAAATAGCAACCATACAATTATTGAAGGAGAAGTTAATCCTGGACAGAAACTTGTGCCTTTCAGTGATGTTTTGAATTCAAAAAACCTATAAGATATGCAGTTTACAGAAAATATTCACATCGCGCGATTAGGTCTGGTTGATCATAAATTCCGCTCCTTTCTTACTATGTTGGGAATAATTTTTGGTACTGCATCTGTTATAGCAATGGTGTCGATCGGTGAGGGGGCTAAGAAACAGGCAATTGCAAAATATCAGGATCTGGGTATAAGTAATATTATTATTCGCGATAAGGATTTATCAGATACGGAACTTGAGGAGGTAAGAGTGAAATTCTCCCAGGGATTATCTATTAATGATGCAGAAATAATACATGAAATTGTCCCTGGTGTTGTAGATGTAGCTCCTCAGGCTGAAGCCAGGCTTGAGGCAAGATTTGCTGACAAATCTTCAAAAGCTACTGTTATTGGAATAACACCTTCGATTTTAAAAATACTTAATTATCAAACTGATAAGGGAGTGTTTATAAATCAGGATCATTACGACAGGCAGTTAAAAGTATGTATCCTGGGTTCTGTTATAGCCAGGGAACTATTTAGTTATGATAATCCTGTTGGCCAGAGTGTAAAGCTGGGCGATCAGTGGTTCGAAATTATTGGTGTTATGCAGAATAAATCCCTCTTTACTGAAACAGTCGGCGAGCTGGCTGCCCGCGACTTAAATAATGATGTCTATATCCCTCTGTCAACATTTAACAAACGTATTCCAAAAGAAAATGTGTTTTCAAGCGAAATTAAACAGTTAACAGTCAAACTTGACAATTCCGAAAGGCTTGTTGAATCTGCTGCTGTTATCAGGAGTATATTAAACAGGCATCATTTTAATAACGACGATTTTAGTATTGTTGTTCCCTACGAATTATTGAAGCAGGAGGAGAAAGAGAGAAGAAATTACAATCTCCTTCTTGCATCAATTGCAGCAATTTCATTAATTGTCGGAGGTATTGGTATTATGAATATTATGCTTGCATCAGTACTGGAACGCACAAATGAAATTGGCATCCGCAGAGCAGTTGGCGGTCGTAAATCTGATATTATGAGTCAGTTTGTTACTGAAGCAGTTGTACTAAGTATATCAGGTGGTATAATCGGTGTAGTGCTGGGGATTTCACTTTCTCTTGGAATTTCATTTACAACAGCCGTAAAGACCAGTATTACATTATATTCGATAGTGATAGCTTTTGCGTTTTCGGTTTTGGTAGGAATCACTTTTGGATACCTGCCGGCAAAAAAGGCATCAAACCTTAAGCCTATAGAATCTATCCGTCATGAATAATTTTTTAAAAATATCCCAAAATAAATTTATCCACAAATAAAAGATATTCAGATGAATCTCTTACAAAAAACAACTACAACTTTTTTACTCATTTTTGCTTTAACATATGTTGCATCAGCACAACAGATTTACAATCTAGACCTGGAATCCAGTATCGAGTTAGCCAAAGTGAAAAGTAAAACTATGCTCATCCTTCAACAAAGTCTCCAAAAGGCATCATTCGACCTTAAAGCTGCAACGAGTGGTTTTAAAACGCATGTTGATATGGACTTTGTTATACCGCAATATACTGAAACAATAAGACAGTGGGAAGATAGTTCGGGTATCTCGTTTTACCCTGTACGGCAAAACCAGATAAATAGCTACCTGACCATTAACCAGCCTTTACCAACCGATGGCTACCTTTTCATCCGTTCCGGAGTCCAAAGTTTTGTTGACTATTATGCTGACGACAGAAATGCCCAGATCTCTTCCAGTATAGGACTTCGTCAGCCAATTGAAGCTTTCTTTGGCTACAACCAGCTCCGTTTGGGATACAAACAGGCAAAACTTGCGTATGATTTATCATTAAAACAATTAAAAAGGGAGGAACTTAATCTGATTTACGATATCAGTCAGACATTCTTTACACTTATATCATACCATGAGAGGTTAAATATTGCACAGTTAAGTATGAATAAGCAAAATGAGGCATATAATATTGCCCGGAGTAAATATAATGCTGGACTAATCCGTGAGGTTGAGGCGTTGCAAATGGAGGTTGACCTGAGTGAAGCTGTGAATAATCTGGACATAGCCAATGTTGAATATTCAGCACAGGTTGAACTGTTTAAGGAGAGATTAGGTATTGATCTTCAAGACAGTGTTAATATTAAAAGCGATCTGGAATACACCCAGGTACAAGTAGATGCAGAAAAGGCAGTCACTCTTGCCCTTGATAACAGACTAGAGCTCAAGGAGAACGAGATTCAGATAGAATTGGCTAAGATGGAAATTAAAAAGAGGAAGGCTGATGGTATGATAAATGGTGACATTATGGTAAATTATAATTTTATAGGAGTCGACAAGAGTAAACTGATAACCCCTTTAGAAACATCTCTGAATAACACATGGCAAAACCTGATAAACAGGCCTGGAAGCTTTGGTGTCGGACTTACAATTAATATCCCTATTATAGATTGGGGAGAGAACAGGGCAAAAGTTCACAGCGCCCAGGCAACTCTGGCCCAAAATAAATTTCAGCAGGATGCAGACAGGATTACAATAGAACGTGATATTCGAACTACAGTCAGTCGTCTTCAAAGTAGCTTGAAGCGATTACAACTTCTCGAGAAAAACGTAGTGGTAGCTGAAAAAAGTTTCGAGATTTCGCGTCAGCGTTATGCTAATGGAGATATTGACAGCCAGTCAATGGCCCTGGAACGCGAAAGACTGAACAATGCCTATATATCGCGTTTGGAATCATTTATAAATTATAAGTTGCTGTTATCAGATCTTATGAGAAAAACATTTTTCGATTTTGAAAAAAATGTATCTATGCTTAATAATTAGGTCTACTTCGTACCTTGTACCTCGTACCAGCTTAGTACTATTCTTTTATCGAATCATAAATTGCCTGAAGTATCTCTGTTCTTATATTCAGGTCGGAAAGCAGATTGTTATTCTTGGTAGGATATACCCTGTTACATAAGAACACATATGTTATTTCATACTCCGGATCGATCCATACAAAGGTTCCTGTATATCCGGAGTGTCCGAAGCTTGAAGGGGAAGCACTTCTTGTAGGGTAGGTTTCTTCCTGCGGAAGTTCTGAATTATTTAGAAGTGGTTTGTCGAAGCCAAGTCCGCGGCGGTTATTGTTTTCAGGAAATTGAACCCTGGAATACTCCTCCATAACATCTCTTCCAATTAGCTGTTCTCCACCATATTCACCCATCCTTCGATAGAGTTCCATAAGTTTCATCAGATCGTTTGCTGTTGAGAAAAGCCCCGCATGGCCTGATATTCCACCTAACATTGCTGCTCCTTCATCATGTACAGTACCATGCAGCTGTTGCTTCCTGAACAGGGAGTCATATTCAGTTGGAACTATCCTGCTTAAGGGGTATTTCAGATATGGATTAAACACTATATCACAAGCTCCGATCTTCTGATATATGTTGGTTGTAACAAAATCATTCCATTTCTGACCAGTTAATTCTCTAATGATTTCTGGTGCAATAATAAATGTAAGATCAGAATAGAGGTATTCTTTTTCACCTATGGGGCTCTTTTTTATCTCAGAAAACATTTTCTTCTTGTATTTTTTGTTGATATAGAGACCCTGCGCTACCTCCTGTGGAAATTTCTCGCCATATTCAGGATCAAATATGTTCCTCTTAAACTTACCGTCTTTTTTAAGTGTCTCCTTCCAGAAAGGAATAAAAGGAGTAAGTCCGGCCTGATGAGTAAGAAAATCTCTCATCACTATATTCCCCTTATTGGTTTTTTTGAAATCGGGGAGATAATAACCTAATGTTTCATCCGGAGAGAACTTCCCTTCAGTGTTAAGCAGCATTAATCCGGGAAGGGTTGCAGAGACCTTAGTTACAGAGGCCAGATCATAGAGGTCGCCTTCCTGTACAGTAACCCTGTTATCGTAGGTCTGATAGCCATATGTCTTTTGGAATACTACAACTCCTTTTCGGGCAGCCATAACCTCACACCCCGGAAAGGCCTTTGCTGCCAGACCAATATTTATTATTGAATCAATCTTACTGTTAAGAATATCAGACGACATACCGACACTTTCCGGTATCCCGTACTGGAGTCTTATATTACCCGGAGTTATAATTCCAAAATCGAAAGGCCATTTATCATTTATTGTAACAGGAAGAGAACCCCTGGCACCGATTCCTCCGAAAATTAGCTGGGCTGAAAGATCTTCTGTGTATTCATTCTCCTGATAGGCAAGAATAAGTCCGTCTGCATTTTGAAGAGCTTTAATCTTATCAATTCCATAAGGGTTGCCAAACCATGTTATAATAGTTTTATTTTTAACTATCAGTCTTTCAAGTAATTTATCAAGACCTGGTTTTATCCCGAAACCCATATTTGGTCTTTGATTCAAACCAAAGACACCGGCTATTACAATGTCATATTTTGTAAGTTTTTTTAACAGACTATTACATGATGCTGTATCGTTTGGATCAATCAGGAATTGATCTGCAGGATGATATGAAGCAATCCTTCTTTGAAACGAGGTGAGGTTGTTCCTGTTAATAGCGATTGTAGCGATTTTAATTTCCTGCAGGTTTTTTACTGGCAGGATATTTTGATTATTATTAAGAATAGTCAATGCATTTGCGTAGAGGTCACGAATTAATGCTCTGGTCGTCATTGGAGATAGCTCCTTATCAATGTTTTCTATGTTTACAGGCTGTAGTATATTTAATCCTGACCAATACTTTAAAGCGAGTACTTTCCTGCATTTCAAAGCTATATCGTCATTTGTAAGATTTTTTATAGCGATATAGTTTTTTGTTTCCCTGATTGTTGCTTCAACATCTGTAACAAACTCAGCGACATCGTTTCCAGCTTCAAGAGCTTTTGCATCAGCTTCACCTGTTTTAAAAAACCTGGTAACACCTTTCATGTTCATTGCATCGGTGATTACCAGTCCCCTGAATCCCAGTTCATCTTTTAACAGCCCTTTTATGATAACCGGCGAAAGGGTGGAAGGAAGGCCTGATGAAGTGTCAAGCGATGGCAGGTTGAGGTGGGCAGTCATAATGCTACCAACTCCTTCATTTATCATCATACGAAAAGGGTAGAGTTCGATGCTGTCGAGCCGGAGTCTGGAATGTGTTATCAGAGGGAGATCAAGATGAGAATCCACATTAGTATCTCCATGCCCTGGAAAATGCTTTGCAGTAGCCAGAATTCCATTGTCCTGCATACCCTTCATGTACATGATACTTTTTACTGCAACTTTCTCCCTGTTCTCGCCGAACGAACGGTAGTTAATTACAGGATTGCGGGCATTGATATTGATATCGGCAACCGGGGCCAGATTCATCTGCATACCCATACGTTTGAACTGAGCTGCAACAGCTTTGCCGAACTGGTATATCAGTGAATCATTTTTGATTGCACCGAGGGTCATCTGATAAGGGAATTTATCAACATTTTCGATCCTCATTCCTATACCCCATTCCGCATCAAGTGAGATAAGAAGAGGAACTTTTGAAATTTTCTGGTAGTAATTGGTCAATTCTGCCTGTTTTGAAGCTGTTCCCTGGAAAAAAACAATACCTCCGACTTCATATTTTCTGATGATATCACTAATCTCAACTTCATGTTCTACATCCCTGTTAGAATAACCTGCAATCCAGATGCATTGTGCAATCTGCTGATCAATTGTAAGAGTTTTCATCACCGAATCGACCCATGGGTGATTCATATATTTTATGAACGGAGGATCGATAGATTGTGATTTCAGGTCAGAAACTGAAATTAACCTGGTTATTATTACTAGTGTAATAGCTAAACGCTTAATTAATGGCATAATAATAAGTGGTTTATTAAGAATATTCAATAAAATATGATCATTATCCATTTCAAAAGTAGTAATTTTTTCTCCTGAATCTTATGTGTAATATGTTATTATCCGGTAGTTCCAAAATTCTGCCTAACAATAAAAAAAGTTAATAAATTCTATTAAGCAGCCCATTGGAATAGCTTTTAACTTATAGGGAATTTGTTACATTTGTCAATACACCTTAATCTAATCTTTAACAAATTATTTTTTATGCATAAGATCAATGATTTTCTTGTAATGCTTGATGGATATATCGGAGGGAATCCATGGTTCGTATTTCTTCTTCTTGGAACCGGAATATTTTTTACTCTCTACCTGGGATTTCCTCAATTCAGATACTTCAGGCATGCCATAGATGTTGTTAAAGGTAAATATGATCATCACCTGGATGTAGGTGATACTTCTCATTTTCAGGCACTTTCGACAGCTCTCTCGGGCACGGTCGGCACTGGTAATATAGCTGGTGTTGCTCTGGCTATTCATCTTGGTGGCCCGGCTGCCCTTTTCTGGATGCTAGTAACAGCTGCAATTGGAATGTGTACAAAGATGGTGGAGGTGACAATCTCTCATAAATACCGTGATATACTGCCCGATGGATCTGTTTCAGGAGGCCCAATGTACTATATGAAGAAAAGAATAAAAATCACAACAAAAAGAGGAAAAGTGATTAAAGTCGGAGCAATAATGGGTGTCTTTTTCGCTGCAGCTACTGTATTATCTTCGTTCGGAACCGGAAGTTTACCACAGATCAACAGCATCTCTAACTCAATTTTTGCAACATTCGGAATTAAACATATTATTACCGGAGCAATCCTGTCAGTACTGCTCGCTCTGATTATTATTGGAGGAATAAAAAGAATTGCCAAAGTGACTGAAAAACTGGTTCCCGGAATGGCCATTTTTTATTTCATAGGAGCTATTTTTGTTATCGCTACTAATTATCAGAATATAATCCCATCAATTATTTCTCTTTTCTCAACTGTATTCACAGGATCCGCGGCAGTGGGAGGGTTCATGGGCGCTTCAATTGCATTTGCCATAAACAGAGGAGTCAACAGAGGTCTTTTTTCAAATGAGTCGGGACAGGGCTCAGCTCCTATAGCTCATGCTGCTGCCAGGGCACCTGAACCTGTTTCGGAAGGAATGGTTGCTATTCTTGGACCTTTCATAGATACAATTATCATTTGTACTCTGACCGGACTGGTAATCCTTTCATCAGGCGTCTGGACTGAGAAATTGGAAAACCAGTTTCAGAGTGCAGATATGATTTTCCTGAATCAAAAATATAATGAAAATATTCCGGTTCAGAAACAGCTTTTAATGGATTTTATACGAAAAGATGAGGCTATACCACTTTTTAATGGTAATCTGGAAATAACAGATGGTAAAATGATCACACCTATATCCCTTATTTCATCACGATCACTTGCCGAAGATTTTACATTCTCTGACAATAAAGAACCGTTTACAGGTAATATCGAAGTTGTTGACGGGAAATGGCAACCTCCATCATCATCAATTAATGTAACAGGGAAATCGCTTATTCATAGTGCTCCTTTAACTACTGAAGCTTTTAAAAGGAGTATACTGGGTGATTGGGGTCAATATATTGTTTCAATTGGGCTGCTTCTCTTTGCATTTTCCACAGCTATTTCGTGGTCGTATTATGGAGACAGGGCTCTTACTTATCTTGTTGGATCAAAATTTGTGATTTATTACAGAATTTTATTTGTTGGAGCATTCTTTCTTGCATCCTTCACTGATACAACAATAATCTGGTCGCTTTCTTATATTACAATTGCTCTTATGACTGTTCCAAACCTTATTGGATTGTGGATTCTCAGGAAGGAGATTAAAACTACAATAGCTGATTACTGGAGAGATTTTTCTGCAGTACATCCGGATGACAGAATGGCGAAGAAGTATTTGGAGAAAGGGAAACTTTAAAAGCAGAAGGCAACGTTGAAGTATGCCTTCTATATAGCTTCAGTGGATGAAGTTGAAATGTTGAAGAGTTGAAATTTCACCTTCGCCAAGGCTTCGGTGGGTAAAAGTTGAAGAGTTGAAAAGGTTTTGGTAAAAGAAAAATTTTAGGCTGAATGAATGAAATGGATATTGTATCAAACGGGTACAAAGAGTGTTTTGGTGATATAGAGATTAATACAGTAGCTCTGCCTCAATCAGGCTCTGACAGGAAATATTTCAGAATTACTACCAGAGAGAGGAGTGTTATCGGAGCATATAATGCCAATTTGGAAGAGAATGAAGCTTTTATTGGGTTTACAAAGCATTTCATCTCAAAAGGACTTCCAGTACCGCAGATATTCGGATATATTCCTGAAAAATATGTTTATTTTCTTCAGGATCTTGGGAATATTAACCTGTTTACATGGTTACAGCAAAAAAAATCAGCTGATATTTTTAATGAAGAAACCGAGAACTTATACCGGAAAATCCTTGATAAGCTGATTCAATTCCAGATAAATGGGATAAACGGTCTGGACCTTGATCTATGCTATCCTCACAGAAGTTTCGACAGACAATCGATGATGTGGGATATGAATTATTTCAAATATATGTTTCTTAAGCTTATAGCTGTTCCATTTAATGAAAGGAGACTGGAACACGATTTTGACCTTCTGGCTGATTTTCTGCTGGAAACCGGGCAGGATTATTTTCTATACAGGGATTTTCAGTCGGCTAATGTGATGATTGTAGAAGGAGAGCCATGGTTTATTGATTATCAGGGTGGCAGGAAAGGTGCTCCTCAATATGATGTCGCATCACTTCTGTATGATGCTAAAGCTCATATCCCGCAAGATACCCGTCAGAATCTTTTGAACTATCACATGAATAATTTCTGCCAGGCATCGGGAGAGAAGAAGGAAGAATTCACCGGTTATTTTGCAGGTTTTAGTATGATTAGACTTATGCAAGCGCTTGGAGCCTTTGGATTCAGAGGATTGTATGAGAAGAAACCGACATTTACCGGAAGCATAGTTCCTGCTGTTGTACTCTTAAATCAATTAATTGATTCAGAACAGCTTCCATTGTCTCTTACTGAATTATCTCAGATTGTAAGACTGATTCCGAATCTTAGAACTTATAAGGAGCTTGAGAAGGAAAAATAACGGCGCAACGGCGCAACGGCATGTTGTGTAACGAGTAACGAGTAGCGCGCAACGCGAAAAGAGATATTATGAAAGCGATGATATTTGCTGCGGGATTAGGTAAAAGGCTTGGGGAAATTACAGAAAATATTCCCAAGGCCCTTGTTGAGATTAACGGTAAAACAGCTCTTCAGTTAGCCGTTGAGAAATGCTCTGCTGAGGGTTTTAACGATATAATTATAAATGTGCACCATTTTGCCGATATGGTTGAAGCTGAGGTCGCCAGGCTTATTGATATGGGATTTAAAATATCGATTTCCGATGAAAGGGATATGCTCCTTGAGAATGGTGGAGGATTATATAAGGCCAGAGCTTTCTTTGATGACAAACCTTTCCTGAATTATAATGTAGATATTGTCTCTGATATTGATATAAATGCTCTCTACAGGTTCCATCTTGAAAAGAAAGGACTTGCTACTCTTGCAGTGAGAGAGCGTCCGGGAAACAGGTTTTACCTTATTGATAGTTCAGGTCTGATACGGGGATGGCGGAACAGGGCTACCGGAGAGCAAATTCTAACATCGAATATATCAGAGGGACTTACTGAAATAGCTTTTTCAAGTCTTCATATCATAGAACCTGAGATATTTAACTATATGCATGAAGGGATTTATAATATGACCACACTTTATCTAAAACTTGCCACCAATCATAAATTATTTACTTTCAGGCATGATGATGGATATTGGGGTGACATTGGTACTCCGGAAAGTCTTGAATATGTAAGAAAATTATTCGAAAAATAGTAAAATCTTGGTGCCCTGTGCTCTGTGCTCCCGCCATGCGGGATTTCGTCGTTTCGCTCCTCAACCTGCGCCCTGCGCCCCGCATCCAGTCTAGAGTTTCCAGAACGACCTGGTAAAAATTACAAATACAGTAATAATCTCAAGTCTTCCTATAATCATTAGCAGACTAAGGAATATTTTACTGAATTCAGGCATGTGGGCATAATTATTTAAGGGTCCTATAGATCCGAGCCCCGGGCCAATATTCCCTAAAGAAGAGGCTACTGCACTAGCAGAAGTTACCGGATCAGTTCCTGCAATAGTTATAACAATAGTGCCGGCAATAAAGATAAAAATGTAAATTATTACAAATGAAAGAATTGAAACGTTGGCATTCCAGGCTAAGGCTTTCCCATTGAGTTTTATTTGAGAAACAATATTCGGATGTAAAATCTTTTTAAATACACTTCTGATGTTTTTTATTACCAGAAGATGTCTTCCCATTTTAATACTCCCTGTTGTAGAACCGGTACTTGCTCCGGTAAAACAGAGTAGAAAAATAAGTATTACTCCGGTTGAAGGCCATTTAAGATAATCTGCATTTGAATAACCCGTGGTAGTGACTATTGAAATAATATGAAAAAAGCCATCCCTGAAGGCTGCCTCTAATGGTTTTGTCGTTTTCGCTATCAGAATAAAAGTCGCAGTAGCTCCGGCAAAAATCACGGTAGTCAGATAAAACCATAACTCTTCATTCATCCGTACTTTTCTGAAGTTTAATTTGACGGCATAATAGTATACCACAAAGCTTATTCCTGCCAGAAACATGAAGATCATAATAATATACTGGCTATAAGATGAATAAGCGCCAATACTTAAGTTATTCGTTGAAAAACCGCCTGTTGCAACAGTTCCAAAAGTGTGGCATATACTTTCAAAAATATTCATATCACCCAGACTAAGCAAGATGACTTCAGTCAGCGTTAAACCAAGATAGATGTATAACAATCTGAATCCAATGGCTTTTGTCTTTGGATGAATCTTCTCTTTAAGTGATGATTCCAGGCTAAAGAGGTGGTAATTGGTAATCCTGAGTGATGGTAATATTATAATAACCAGGACTACAATCCCAAGACCCCCGATCCAATGAGTCAGGCTTCTCCAAAACAGAATTGAAAAAGGTAATATTTCAACATTTGGTAGTATTGAAGAACCGGTAGTGGTGAAGCCAGATGAGGATTCAAAAAAAGCGTCAACAAAAGATGGAATTGATCCGCTTAAAATGTATGGTAATGACCCAAGTAATGAAAAGATAATCCATGAAAGTGTAACAGCCAGGTATCCGTCCCTGTTGCTTATTTTGTTTGAGTCAGCCTTTCTTGATATAATGCGGGATACTGCATATATTAATCCAACTATAACTGAGGACCATAAGAATGGATCTGGTGATTCCTTATAGATAAGGGCTACGGGTATGCATGATAAGTATGAAATAGCTTCAATAAGTAGAATTGAACTTAATATCCGAAGGATAATTAATGGATTAATCAGCTTCATACTTTTATGCAGGGAAAATTATAAAACAAATATAAGCAGAATTACTCATGATAAACTTGTCGGGAAAGCATGGATGTTCATATGTTCATTTAAGTGTGATAAAAACCTGTTGGTTGGTCATTTTTATGTCTTATATTTGGGTCAGATTAATAATAATGTTGAATGGGTGGGGATCAGGCATCAGGTGTCGGGCTTCAGGTTTAAGACCAAAAGACTGTAAGACCACATGCCGCAAGCCTCGAACCGCGAGCCAAATTAAAAATGTTGAATAGGTTGAAAATGTTAAATGGGTTGAAATATTACGTAACTCTAAGTATTCCAGGCACTCCAGGCACTCCAGGCACTCCAGGCACTCTTGGCGCTTTAGTATGTTATTGCTATTTTGAATGACTAAATTGATGCAAATATTGGAAATATGGGAAAAGTATTAGTTATCGGAGCAGGAGGAGTTGGAACTGTAGTAGTTCATAAGATGGCTTCTCTTCCGGAGGTTTTTTCAGAGATTTTGTTAGCCAGCCGGACAAAATCCAAATGCGACAATATTGCTGAAAGAATTGGTAAAGGCAGTATTTCAACAGCACAGGTTGATGCTGATAATGTTCCGCAACTGGTTGAACTTATCAGATCATTTCAACCCGATATCGTTGTTAATGTTGCATTGCCTTATCAGGATCTTCATATAATGGATGCCTGCCTTGAAGCAGGGGTGGCATATCTGGATACTGCAAATTATGAACCGCTTGAAGAGGCTAAATATGAATATAGCTGGCAATGGGCTTATAAGAAGCGCTTTACCAGGGCAGGTATAACAGGAATACTCGGTTGTGGATTTGATCCGGGAGTTACTTCCATATTTACCGCCTATGCAGCTAAACATCATTTTGATGAGTTGCATTATCTCGACATAGTTGATTGTAATGCAGGTGACCACGGTAAACCTTTTGCAACTAACTTTAATCCGGAGATAAATATCAGAGAGGTGACACAGAAAGGTAAATTCTGGGAAAACGGTAAATGGATAACTACCCATCCCCATGAGATACATAAACCTTTGAATTATCCTGAGATTGGCCCAAAAGAATCATATGTGATATATCATGAGGAGCTGGAATCGCTTGTTAAGAATTATCCTACTCTTAAACGGGCGCGGTTCTGGATGACCTTCGGTCAGGAATATCTTACTCATCTGCGTATAATTCAGAATATTGGGATGGCTGGTATTGAACCTGTTATGTTTGAAGGGAGGGAGGTAATACCTATACAGTTCCTTAAAGCTGTGCTTCCCGATCCCGGTGGACTTGGAGAAAACTATAAAGGTCAGACATCTATCGGATGCCGTATAAAAGGGATAAAAAATGGGAAAGAAAAAACTTATTATGTGTACAATAATTGTAGTCATGAGGCTGCTTATGCAGAAACCGGGGCACAGGGAGTAAGCTATACAACAGGAGTGCCCGCGGCAATAGGTGCAATGATGTATCTAAAAGGAATATGGAAAAACCCGGGAGTATGGAATGTAGAAGAGTTTGATCCTGATCCTTTTATGAAGCAATTAAATTTGCTCGGATTACCATGGGTTGAATTGCATGATGTTGATCTGGAACTGTAATAACGGTACAAGGGTGAAAAGGCAGAACGGCGCAACGGCACAACGGCGCAATGGTTTGACTACAAAGCAAATATCGTAACACCGTCATACCCCGACTGAACGAATGACTTCGTTCAGTCGGGCGGGCGTAATACCTTTAAGTTATAAAGAAGAATTCAAATATATTATGTCAGTAGATTACAGTAAAGTACCATCACCCTGTTATGTTATCGATGAAGCACGATTCAGGAAAAACCTGGAGTTAATCAGGTACGTTTCCGATGAATCCGGTGCTGAAATAATCCTTGCTTTCAAAGGCTTTGCCATGTGGGGTGTTTTCCCTATTCTCAGAGAATATATTTCCGGAGCTGCCGCAAGTTCTGTTGATGAAGCTCGCTTGTGTTTCGAAGAGATAGGGTCCAATGCTCATACATATGCTCCTGTATATAGTGAAAGTGAGTTTCATTCAATTTTGGAATACAGTTCACATGTTACTTTTAATTCATTGAATCAGTTCAATAAATATTCGACCATATTCCAAAATTATTCGAAAAATATTTCAGCAGGATTAAGAATCAATCCGGAATATTCAGAAGTAAGTCACAGGATATATAATCCATGCTCCCCGGGATCAAGGCTGGGGATTATTGCAGATGATCTTGAGGATGGTTTACCTGAAGGAATTGAAGGACTTCATTTTCATGTTCTTTTTGAATCAGACTCTTTTGCTCTGGAGAAAGTACTTGAGATTGTGGAAGAAAAATTTGAAAAGTTTTTTCCTCAACTGAAATGGATCAATATGGGTGGCGGACACCTTATAACCAGGAAAGGTTATGATGTTGATCACCTTATAAAAATTCTTAAACGATTCCGTGAAAAATATGGTCTTCATGTTATACTTGAACCAGGAAGCGCATTTGCATGGGAAACTGGTGAACTGGTTTCATCAGTTGAAGATATAGTTGAAAACCATGGAATAAAAACAGCCATTCTTAATGTTTCTTTTACTGCCCACATGCCCGATTGTCTGGAAATGCCTTATAAACCTGAAATTGAAGGTTCTGTTGATTCTAAACCAGGAAAACCAACATACAGGATAGGTGGTAACTCATGTTTATCGGGTGATGTAATAGGTGAGTGGTCATTTGAACGCGACCTGAAACCCGGAGACACCTTGATCTTTAAGGATATGATACATTATACTATGGTTAAAACGACTACCTTTAATGGTGTACACCATCCTTCAATTGGTATCTGGACAATGGATAATAAATTCAGGATAATAAAGGAATTCGGATACGAAGATTATAAGGGAAGGTTGTCTTAACGTCTGGTTGTCTGGTTTACCTACAGCCTACAGCCTACAGCCTACCGCCTTACTTCTTCCTGTTTATGGTTATATCAGTAACAAACATCTTATTGGTAACTAGAACCGCATTTACAATCTTCTCTGCCACCTCTGACGGATCCATAAAACTGCTTATATCACGGGTCTGTCCTGGGATTTTCCAGAAATTTGTTCTCATACCTCCCGGATAAACCGCTATTATATTTCGTTTGGTATTTTTTAATTCTGTCCTCAGAGCTTCGGTATAACCTCTGGCTCCCCATTTAGCGGCACAATAGATTGTCTCTTCAGCTCTTCCAACGAGGGCAGAGGTTGACATGATATTGACTATTGTGAGTTCTTCCTTTTCAGGGGTTAATCTTAAAACTTCAGATGTAAGGAGGATCATTCCCTTTAGATTGGCTTCAAAAACATTCTCGATCATATCTGATGTTGAAGTATCTGCTTTTGTGAATAGTCCCTTTCCGGCATTATTGAAAAGATAATCGACTACGAACATGTTTTTTGTCAGATAGTCACCAACGTTTTTAATATCATCTTCCTTCCCAATGTTACATATAATTGATTCGGCAAAATTCCTCTTTACATATTTTTTTAGTCTGACCGATGCTTCATTTAATCTTTTGCTGTTACGTCCAAGGATCAGCACATTTTTTTCTGATTTGACAAGTAGTTCAGCAATTTCCAATCCAAGTCCGCTGCTACCCCCGCTTATTACTGTTATCTTCTTCATCATCAAAAGTCATTAATAATAATATGATATAATCGTTACTTTATTCTTCTCAAATATATCTATAATTCCCGGATTGGCCTTTTCTGACCTTTTTCATCACTACCTTGATTGACATAACTTTCAGTTTTAATATCCCGGAACATAGACATCCGTATTTGCAGGGACGAACTCTTTTGTTACTTTTGCTCAAATTTTTAATATGCACAAGAGTAGGGTAAAAACCTGGGCCCATCTATCGCTTCTGGCTGCTAATATTATATATGGAATAAATTATTCTGTAGCCAAGTCGGTGATGCCTGATCATATCAAACCGTTTGCTTTAGCTTCATTAAGGAGCCTGCTGGGTGTCGGATTATTTTGGATAGCAGGGCTTTTTATCCCAAGGGAGCCTGTCAGTCGTAAGGATCTATGGTTCCTCTTTGGGTGTTCCTTCTTTGGTGTTGTTATAAACCAGACACTTTTCCTGGCGGGACTGAACCTTACATCTCCGATAAACTCCTCTATAATACTTTCTACCAACCCAATATTCGCCTTTATATTTGCTGCACTGATACTTAAAGAGAAAATTTCATTTTTGAAAGGAACTGGTCTGGCAATAGGTCTCTCGGGTGTTTTAATGCTGATATTGCAGAATGGTACTCCCGACATGGCAAGTTCAACCTTTATTGGTGATGTTTTTACCCTTGTCAATACTATCAGCTGGGCATTTTATACAGTTATTATCAAACGGATGCTTGAAAAGTATCATCCTATAACAGTTATGAAATGGACCTTCTTTTTCGGAATGTTTACAACAATCCCGATCGGATATAATCAATGGAGTACAACGGATTGGTCAGCAATATCTTTAAATGCATGGTTAGCTATTGGTTTCGTAGTTGTTTTTGCAACTTTTCTGGGATATCTCCTTCTTTCTTTCGGTCTGCGGAGGCTTAGTCCGACAATAGTGAGTGTATATATTTATATGCAGCCTGTTATTGCCGCATATATTGCAACTATGATAGGTCAGGACCATATCACATTTTTAATGATAGTATCTGCTTTGCTAATTTTTGCTGGTGTATTTGTTGTCAGCCGACAAAAGAACCATAAAGTTATTTAAGAACAGTTTATCCTCAATTATCTATCCTTAATTTTTTTTTGCTGATCTGCACTATTTCCTTGGAATTGATTTAATAAATCCGGTTATATGCATGTCTGGATCAATGTTAGGATCGTATTCAGGATCGTTTGTATATAAGATGTTACCTTCAGGGGTTATCCATCTGTTTTTCCAGTTGTCAGTATCGATTTCCGGTTTGCCGGTAAATGGATTTGTATATTCATTTTGGCCGGTAAGTGTAAGATACATATCCTTATTTATTTCAGAATGAGTATTTCTCCGGTTTTCATTAATGGCATTATCCATCTCCTGAAGTTCTCTCTGTGTGGCAGCAATCTGTCCTGCCCGCTTGCGTTGCCCGTTTACCTCACCGGCGATCCAGTTTATGTTCCATATCCCGGAATTTTGAATTACCTGCAAAACCGGTTCCCATTTTGACATCTGGCCGACAGGTGTTCGTACCAGCATTGTCTGCCTGTTTTTCCATAAACCACCCCCGTTCATTCCGTAATCTTCTATTACAGTTACCATGCGCTCAGTATATCCCTTACCGTTTTCTTCATACGTAAATTCCACAATTACAGCCTGATATGACATATTGAGAAACTTCTTAACAGAGGGATCAATCATTCCGGCATAAAGAGCTGCCAGTTCTGGAACAGGTTTACTGCTTACAACCTTCACGTTAAGGCTATTCGGGTGTGCGTATGGTATAGCAACCTGAAGAATAAATGAGACCGGATCTCTTTTTCGTCTGACAAGGGTATTATTAAATATTGCTCCTTCCGGATTTCCCCATGCCTGGCTCTGATTTATACATAACATTTCCGGAAGCCATCTGATCATAACACTGCCTTCTGTATCTTTTTTAACAGTAAGATCAAATTTACAGTCCACCATATTGCTAACCCCTGCAATATTTGGATCAAGCAGCCTGATAGCCCCTCCTTCAAGGATCCAGCCACGAGGAACAAGTAAACTAAATGCTTTTTTCTTTGGTTCATCAAACCTGTTAAAAAGAATTGCATCCTTTTGTCCGAAGATCGGCAGATTAATAAGGATTAATAGAAACGATGATAGTAATGTCTTCATAATCAGTTATCTGGTTTTATCTAAATGTTTTTTCAAACTCCATGCCCCGTGTCCCGTGTCCCGTGCCCTTTACCTGTCAATCACCCCTGATCCGATCACCTCATCCCCATCATACCACGCTGCAAACTGACCTGGTGCAATGCCTCGTTGCGGGTCATCAAATATTATATACATTCCATTTTTCATGCAGAAAAGGCGTGCCTCCTGCAATGGCTGACGATATCTTATTCTGACCATATAATCACGATACTCACCCGATTTAATCATTAGATCTTTTCTGATCCAGTGTGTTTCATCATTCCTGATGAACAGTCCTTTACGGTTTAATCCCGGATGAGAATGACCTTCACCAACATAAACAATATTCTTTTCTACATCGATACTAATCACAAAAAGAGGCTCTTTATATCCGCCTATATTCAGACCCTTCCGCTGACCAATAGTAAAAAAATGAGCACCATTGTGTTCTCCTATTGTTTGTCCGGTTGATGATTCATATTTAAATGGTTTAGTCAGTGATAACAGTAAATTTTCTGATGTTTCACTATCAGGTAACCCTTTGTGTAATTTAGGATAGATCGATATCTCTTTTATTTCAATAATACTCCCCTTTTTCGCTTCAAGCTTCTGTTGCAGAAAAGTTGGAAGATGCACCTTCCCAACAAAACAGATTCCTTGAGAGTCTTTTCTCTGCGCTGTTGCAAGACCCAGTTCCTCAGCGATTTTACGAACTTCAGGTTTTATCAGATCGCCAATAGGGAAGAGCGCTGTTGCAAGCTGCTCCTGACTTAACTGGCAGAGAAAATAGCTCTGATCTTTATTCAAATCTTTACCTGCAAGGAGTCTGTAAATTAGTGTATTGTTTACACTTATACTTTCTTTCATGCAGTAATGACCTGTTGCTACAAAATCGCCACCCAGTTTACGTGCCTCATCACCAAATGAATCAAACTTTATTTCCCTGTTGCAAAGTACATCAGGGTTAGGAGTTCGCCCTTTCTCATATTCAGAAAACATATACTCAACTACTCTCTGGCGATAGTGGTCACTAAGATCGACCATGTGAAAAGGAATATTAAGCTTTTTAGCTACCATCTCTGCAAACATCAGGTCATCTTCCCAATGGCAATCACTCTGAAGCAAACCTGTTGTATCGTGCCAGTTCTTCATAAACAACCCGACAACATCATAACCCTGTTCCTTCAGTACCCATGCTGCTACACTGGAGTCAACACCACCAGATAATCCGATAACTACTTTTTTCTTCACGGCATAAAGGTAATTAAAAAGGCTTTATAGGTTGAAGAAGGTTGAAGAAGGTTGAAGAGGTTGAAAGGGTTGAAAGGGTTGAAAGGATTGAAAGGGTTGAAAGGGTTGAAAGGGTTGAAAAAGTTGAAAAAGTTGAAAGGGTTGTAGAGGGTTAGGCAGTAAAGGCTATAATAACTATAGAGATATCAACTAACGCCGGCGTGGATTTATAATCTGTGCGTTTTGTTGAGTTTAAACTTAATAACTTAAAATTTTATCTTAAGGACAAAATCCTCTGATTAAAAAACGGTAACTTTAAGCCACAATGGGAAAAGGAACACTGACTATATACAGCGCTTCAGCAGGATCAGGTAAAACCTACAAACTGACAGGCATTTATCTTACCAGTCTGTTCAATTCGAGATATAGTTACAGGAAAATACTTGCGGTGACTTTTACTAATAAAGCTACTGCTGAAATGAAATCCAGAATTCTCGATCATCTTAATAAACTGGCAGTTGGAGAAAATTCAGAATATTTGTCAGGATTAATTAATTCTACAAACAGAACTGAAGAGTGGGTTAGAAATGAAGCAAAGGAAATTCTAAATTCCATTCTCCACGATTTCTCAAGGTTCTCTGTATCAACAATAGATAGTTTTTTTCAGAAAATTCTGCGGGCTTTTGCCAGGGAGATCGGTCTTCATTCAGGATTCAATATTGAACTGGATCACAGCATAATACTTTCTTCTGCTGTTGACGAAATGATTGCATCTGCTTCTGTTGACACTCAACTTAAAAACTGGCTGACAACCTATGCTATGTCAAATATTGATGAAGAGAAGAGCTGGAACCTGAAAGTGGGTATAATGAAACTGGCAGAGGAGTTATTCAAAGAAAAATTTAAAATTCTCTCTGCTGCTGATCGATCTAATCTTGAGAATAAAACATTCCTTCTTGAATATATTGAAAAGATTAAATCAATCTCTTCTACATTTGTGAAGCGATTGCAGGATTTTGGGAGGAGAGCCGATGAGATATTTTCAGAATTTGATTTGTCCGATGATATGTTTTACCGTAAAGGACAGGGGATCCCCCGTTATATTAAGTCGCTTATTTCGGGCGTTGTGAAAGAACCAGGGACATATACCCTTGAAATTATAAAAGATCCTCCCAGATGGTCAACAGGACATCCTGCTCCACAACTGCAAGCTGCAATTAACAGTGGTCTGGACAAAACCATGAAAGAAGCAATTCAATATTATGACGACAATATAGTCGGCTACAATAGTGCTATGGCTATTCTTTCCAATATCTATGCACTTGGAATCTTATCTGATGTTTTGCTTAATGTTCATCTTATAACTAACTCTGAGAATAGTTTTCTCCTTTCCGATGCTGGTGAGTTTCTTAATCTTATTACACGGGAGGATCAGGCTCCTTTTATTTACGAAAAGGTTGGCAACAGATTTGAAAATTTTATGATTGATGAGTTTCAGGATACTTCAATTATACAATGGGAAAATTTCAAACCATTGATAGAAAACAGCATGGCGGAGGGTTTCGATAACCTGGTTGTTGGAGACGTAAAACAATCGATTTACAGGTGGAGGAACAGCGACTGGCAGATACTCAACTCAATGCTTGACGGACTTGTTGATAATGACAGGTTTATCAGTGAGCCATTAACCACTAACTGGAGAAGCCGTTCAAATATTATCAAATTTAACAACAAACTTTTTACTGTAATCCCAGGGAAAATTGATGAAACACTTGCTCATGAATCTCACACTGAGAGTTTCAAAAATCTATATTCTGAAGCAGTGCAGGCTGATCCTGGTAAAAATATTGGTGGTTATGTAAGGCTGGAGTTTCTTGAAAACAGTAAGGAGAAGAGATGGCAGGAATTAGTTCTTAAGAGGCTTCCGGGCATAATAGAAACTTTTCAGGATAAAGGATATAATGCTTCAGATATTGGTATAATCGTGAGGAATGGAAAGGAAGGGGCACAGGTTTTACAAACGATGATAAACTACAGTAATACCTCTACAGCAGAGAAAAGAGAAGCTTATAACTATAATGTAGTATCAAACGATTCGCTTTTGCTTTCAAATTCTCCTGTAATTAACTTCATTGTTGCTGTAATATCTGTTGTTAACGATCCGGCTGATATGATAAACAGAGCCCTTATGTTAAGATTGTATCTTCTGGCAAAAGGAAGTGATGAAGCTGATAAAGTACCCCTGATAAGCGATAATCTTATTGGAGGTTCGAGGGGTTATTTCCCAGATGGATATGAAGTTTTCCTGGACAAAGTCAGGCAAATGACTCTTTTTGAGGCAACTGAAGGTATCATAAGGTTCTTCAACCTTGGTGATTATTCATGGAACGTGGCGTACCTGAATACTTTTCAGGATTATATCGTGAATTTTACCGGCAGCAAAAATTCAGATATTCAATCATTCCTTGATTGGTGGACGACAACAGGTAACGGGAAATCAGTCGTTTTACCAGGAAACCAGGAAGCGATGAGGATTCTTACTATCCATAAGTCAAAAGGGCTGGAATTTAAGGTGGTTCTTTTACCCTTTCTGGAATGGAACCTCGATCATATATCATCTAAACAGCCGGTTCTGTGGGTAAAACCCGAAGCTGAACCCTTCAGTGAACTTGGAATTGTACCTGTGAAATATAGCAGTGAGTTGTCAAATACAATTTTCGCCGGAAATTATAAGGACGAGAAGTATTCGGTTTATCTCGATAATATTAACCTTTTATATGTTGCACTTACCAGGGCTAAAGACGCTATTTACGGATTTTCAGTTGATAATCCCAGGTCACATAGTACTATTGCAGGTGTTATAAAGGATGCCATAACTCAAAATACCAGCTTTTCGGATGACTCTGGAATTGAACTGCATAGTTTTTACAATAGCGAAAAACGAATATTCGAGTATGGGGAAATACCTGAAAACAAGCAGATGGTGGCTGATAATAAGAATCTTACATCTTTAACATATATTGTCAGTAAGGAATTGGAATCTTTGAAACTGAAACTTCATGGTGAGAATTATTTTTCATCAGATAAGATTGAGGTACAGAAAAAGATTAACTATGGGAAACTTATGCATGAGGTTTTTGAAGGAATAAATACCACTGCTGATATTTCTTCTGCTGTCAGAACGCTTGTTCTTGAGGGTAAATTACCAGAAGAGGAAGCAGCTAAAATGGAAAAGAAAGTATTCTCACTTATTAACACACCTCAGGTTTCTGAATGGTTTTTGCCGGGAAATGAAGTGATGACAGAAGCAGGAATACTTCTACCTTCCGGGAATATTCGCCGGCCCGACAGAGTGATATTTAAAGACGGAAAAACTATTATCATCGATTTCAAGTTCGGTGAGGAAAACCCTCATTATGCAGAGCAAGTAAACCTGTATCGTCATTTACTTGCTGATATGGGTTATAACGATATCGAAGCCTTTATATGGTATGTTGATAAAAATTTAATTGTAGCAGCTTAGATGTCAGTAGTTAAAAAAAACGAAACAGGATACCCATGGGGGCATGAGCGCAGGTTCAATGCCTATTCCAATTATTTCAGAACCATCTATGGCGCAAGGGTGCAGAAGGTGTCTATTGATGCAGGGTTCACCTGTCCTAACCGTGATGGGACAGTAGGATATGGAGGTTGTACGTATTGTAACAACGATGCATTTAACCCTTCGTATTGCATTCCTGCAAAATCCGTTTCTCAGCAAATTGAAGAAGGAATAGAATTCCATAGACGGAGATATCGCGAAGCAGTTTCATATCTGGCTTACTTTCAGGCATACTCAAACACGTATGACTCTCTCGATAAACTTAAAAAACTCTATGAGGAGGCATTAAGTTATCCCGGGGTGATTGGTCTTATAATTGGAACCAGACCCGATTGTATTGATGATGAAAAGCTTGAGTACTTAAAGGAGCTTTCGATGAAATATTATCTTGCAGTTGAGTATGGCATAGAGACATGTAATAATAAAACTCTGAAAAGGATCAACCGCGGGCATTCATATGAAGATGCTGTAATTGCTGTAGAGAGGACAGCTGCTCTTGGTATTATTACCGGCGCTCACTTTATTTTCGGACTGCCTGGAGAAACGAGGGAAGAGATGCTTAATCAGTCATCTGTTATCTCCAGATTGCCTCTTAAAACTGTGAAATTTCATCAGCTTCAGATAATAAAAGGAACCACTATGGAAAAGGAGTTTCAGCATAATCCTGTTGAATTTGAGCTTTTTACGTGGGAGGAGTATCTCGATTTTTTTGTCAGGTTTCTTGAAAGACTTAACCCTGCGTTTGTTGTTGAGCGATTTACCGGTGAAGCGCCACCTCGCTTCTTAACAGGGGAGGGTTGGGGTAAAAAACGTACTGACCAGATCGTTAATCTTATTGAAAAACGTCTCGAGGAACTTGATACCTGGCAGGGTAGATGTTTTAGGGTTGAAAAGGTTGAAAGGGTTGAAAGGGTTGAAGAGTTGAAGATCAACAGATCAACAGATAAACAGATAAACAGACAATAAAATAAAAATGAATTACTTTCTCGAACAAATAGCTGAGTCCCTTCATAGTGAGTTTGGGAATACTCTGAACCGGCATTGTCTTGTTTTTCCAAACAGAAGAGCCGGGTTATATTTCCTTAAATATCTGGCTGCCGGAATTGAAAAGCCTGTATGGGTACCTTCAATTTTTACGATTAATGAATTCTTCAGATCGTACTCCTCACTTCAACCAGCCGGTAATGAGATCCTTCTTTTTGAACTCTATAAAGTATATCGTAAACTAAAAAAATCTCCGGAAAGTTTTGATGATTTTTACTTCTGGGGTGATATGCTTCTAAACGATTTTGATGACGTCGATAAGTATCTTGTTGATGCTTCATTATTATTTAGAAATGTCCAGGATATTAAAACAATTGACCAGCAGTTTGGAGGTCTTACTGAGGAGCAGGTTGAAATAATTAAGAGATTCTGGCTAAATTTTAATTCCGGAAAATCTACAAATGAGAAATCAGGGTTTATTAATATCTGGTCTATCCTCAATGATCTTTATTCTGGTTTTAAAAGTATTTTAAAAAAACAAAATCTTGCTTATGAGGGCATGATATTCAGGGAGATGGCTGAAAACAGTGATAATGAGTCATTGCCCGGTACACATTGGGAAATGGTTCATTTTATTGGTTTCAATGCGTTGAATACCTGTGAGAAGGTAATAATGACCAGGTTCAAAAAAACCGGGAAAGCGCGGTTTTACTGGGATTATGATAATTCCTATATTAAGGAGGGAAAATTGAATTCTGCCGGATTTTTCTTACGTGAAAACCTGAAAATATTCGGTAACGATATGCCATCAGGCTGGAGCTATGATACAATGCTTACAGCCGGTGCTCCATTAGTCCGACGTAGGGTTATTGATACATCCTCTGATGTAGCCCAGGTAAAGCTCATCTCTCAACTAATTGAAGAGCTGCCTGATCTTACATCAGGGAATGCTCATCACACAGCAGTTGTCCTGGCTGATGAAAACCTGTTGATGACGGTTCTTACAAGCCTTCCGGAAAATATTGGTGATATCAATATTACTATGGGTCATCCGATTAAACAAACTCTTGTTTACACGCTTGTCAGGCATCTTATGGAGCTCCAGAGAACTGCAATTATTACTGATGGTGTCATCCGATTCAGTTATTTGCATGTTCTTGGCATTCTTAAACATACATTAGTATCAGGATTATTAAACGAATCAGATAATGAGATTATCAATGAAATAGCAAAAACAAATCTTATCTGGGTACCATCTGATCGTTTTAACCAATCGGAGCATTTGTTGAGGATATTTATTAAGCCTTCGACGCCTGCTTTACTCTCTGATTATTTTAAAGATATCTTTTCTCTGATTGCTCTAAGTGATGATAAGAACAATGATAATATTGAAAATAGATCTGTTCAGCGAAATATAAGAAATGAATTTATCTATAGGATAGTTCTGTCGATAAACAGACTGGAGACAATTGTTAATAGTGCTGAAGTCAGTTTTACCTCGGATACTTATATGAGAATTCTTGATAGAATGTTAAGGATTCAATCAGTGCCCTTTTCAGGAGAACCTTTGTCTGGTGTTCAAATTATGGGTATCCTGGAAACACGTGTCCTGGACTTTAAAAACCTGATAATTCTTTCAGTAAATGAAGGGGTGTTACCTGCTGTCTCTACCGGTTCATCATTTATCCCATATAGTCTCAGGGAAGCCTTCAGTCTTCCTTCACTCAATTATCAGGAGTCAATATATGCATATCATTTTTACCGGCTTTTACAAAGAGCAGAAAATGTGACCTTTACATATAATTCAAACTCCGATGGATTAAGAAGCGGAGAGATGAGCAGGTTTCTCATTCAGATGAAGTACGAACCGGTAATGAAACCTGAATTTATTGATCTTAATTTTGAGATAAAATCACATGGTTCTATACGAGAAATAATTGAAAGATCAGAAGATCATATGTTTCAATTAAACTCTCAATTTTTAGAGAAGGGTAAAGGCAGAATACTATCTCCCTCCGCTATTAACACATGGCTGAATTGCAGGATGAAGTTCTATTACCGTTATATAAACCGGTTGAAAGAACCGGAAAAGGTTACTACTGATATCGACCCGGCTATGTTTGGGAACATTTTACATGAAATAATGAGGTGCCTTTACCATGATTTATCAGGCAAGGTGCTTACCGGAGATATGCTCTACTCAATCATCAGAGACAGACACATGCTTGAAAAGGTTACAAATGAAACTATTAATGAAAAATTCAATAAAGGAAATGATAGCCTGATTGGTGGAAACGAACTGATAGTAAGAGATGTATTAATGGCATACCTGATCAGGATACTCAATACAGATAAATCGCTGGCTCCCTTTACCATTCTTAACCTTGAGGATTCTTTTAGTTTTATCATACCCACACTATCAAATGGATCTGAAATTGAAGTACTGGCAGGAGGGAAGGTTGACCGTATCGATATAGTGAATGGCGTGACAAGGGTAGTTGATTATAAAACCGGTACCGTTGCTGATGCTGTAAATTCGATCAGCGACCTGTTTACCGATGACAGAAAGAAGGATATTGACGGCTGGCTTCAAACATTACTTTATTGCGAAGCATATCTGTCAAATAAACCGTTAACTGTTGTTCGCCCATCGGTATATAAGATTAAGAAATTACATGGAGGGTTTCTTACTGATAAACTCAGACTGAAAACTGATAACAAAAGTGAGCTGGTAATTGATGATTATGAATTAGTCAGAGGTGAATTTATGGATGGACTGAAAGGACTTATTAGTGCTATCTTTAGCAAGGATGAACCATTTACTATGACCAGTGATATCAGAGGAAAATGTTCATATTGTCCTTATAGATCGTTATGTCTTCGGTGAGCTCAGATATAATATATTATGATAATCGTTTTTTTTAATAATTTGCTACTGTTTTCTAAAATATCATAAATGGTTACCAGGTATTCAAATTACATTGTAGAGGTTAAAAATGTAAAATTTATTGCTGATGATGGCAGGAGTTGTCAACGAACAGCAATAGTTACTTTTTTAGATAAAAAAGGTGAAGAAATTGGTTCTGAACTGTTTGGTGCCGTTGAGATTAATCATATTTATAATTTGATTAAGGAAGGTGAAAACATTAATCTTGATAATTATTATATCCCTGAATTTTCTCTCTCATTCTACAGACAGCATAATAATATTGAAAAGAAAGAGTTGGTTGCCATTAATGGCTTTTCTGCAAGAAATGCATTTTTTGATGCTAAAGTATCCACGGATTTTACTTATACTTTATTCTCGGATGGAGAGGTTAGTTTCGATGGGAGTCATTTTGCAAAAGGGAAAGTTCTATTTGCCGGATCGGTTTTTGGCAAAGGAAATGTCATCTTTTCAAATACACTTTTCAGAGATGGGAACATTGAATTCACAGGTGTTATCTTTGGTGAGGGTGATTTTATGTTTAAGAATGCTATAGTAAAAGACGGGATTAAGGACTTTCAGGATATCCAGTTTGGACACGGGGAAGTAAGTTTTGCAAATACCGAATTTAATAGTGGTGAGTTATTATTTATTAATACCCGTTTTAATAGCGGCCGGTTTAATTTTAAAGTAACGAGGATAGCAGGCGGGAAAGTAGATTTTCATTATTCAGTTTTTGGTGATTGTGAAATAACGTTTGAAAGAACTGAATTCGGAAACAGCCGTGTTGATTTCAGAACTGTTGATTTTGGCTCTGGAAGGATAAATTTTAACCGGTCAGTTTTTGGAAACGGAGAGGTAAATTTTGAGGGCGCTTCCTGTAAAGCCGGAAAGATTCAGTTCAAGAAGGCTGAGATGGGATCAGGACCTAAAAACTTCAATCTCATGGAGATGGATGATACTGATGTCAGCTTTGAAAGAACTGACTTTGGGGATGGTAATGTCAGTTTTTATGAATCAAAGTTCCATTCAATTTCTCTTAAATCGTGTCATCTTGATCACTATTTTGATCTTCGTCTGGACAAAGCTGAACTACTCGATGTCTCCGATACTATTGTTCGTGATATTGTTGACATGGAACCGTATGATTTTCCTGTTGAAATAAATTCAATTGACATGTCAGGGATGAGGCTTATTGGTAAGCTTTATATCGACTGGAGACATAACAAATGCAATAAATCCATATCAAACCAGGAGGGAACTACTTTACGGCAAAAAGCCGAACAATTCAGAATACTTAAAGAGAATTTTAATTCAACTGGCAAGTACGAGGATGAGGACGAAGCATATATTATGTTTAAACGTTTTGAGGCCAGATCATGGCTTACCGAACAGGAAGAGAAGGGCGGAATCATAAAACTGGCAAGCTATATCCCTCACAGCTTTAAGTGGCTTGTATTCGACAAGATAGGACTCTATGCAACTTCACCCGGTCGCGTTCTTTTAAGTGTTGTTGTATTCTGGTTCATTTTTGGATTGGTCTATTTTTCTATTGATCTTTCAGGGTTTGGCAAAACGGTCTCTTCTGTAGGTAATCCTGACCAGTTATCAACACTTATTCAATCATTCTATCATAGTGCAATCACCTTTTTTACAATAGGTTATGGCGATGTTTACCCTATGGGACTGAGCAGGATAATATCAGGAGTAGAGGGGTTTATGGGAGTATTTATGATGTCATACTTTACAGTAGCCTTTGTTCGTAAGATACTCAGATAGCCTTATTTTTCAATTTCCTGCTGCAAAGCTGCCATTTTAATTGCTGTTATAGCAGCTTCATCACCTTTGTTTCCCAGTTTTCCACCTGACCTGTCTAAGGCTTGTTGTTGTGTCAGTGTAGTGAGAACTCCAAAGATAAATGGTAAATTATATTCCATATTTAGCTGGGTAATACCCTGTGTTACTCCCTGGCAGATATAGGTGAAGTGAGGAGTCTCTCCCTGAGTAACACAACCCAGACAGATAATAGCATCAATATCTTCATATTCTGCAAGGAATTGAGCACCAAGAGTCAGTTCAAAACTGCCGGGAACATGCTTGATAACAATATTTTTATCAGTTGCTCCATGATTTTTCAGGGTTTTGACAGCACCCTCCAGTAAAGAAAAAGTCACTTCCCTGTTCCAGTCTGAAACCACAATACCAAAACGCATTTTGCTGGCATTGGGAACATTTTCCTGATCGTAAACTGATAGATTAACAGTACCCATAATTATATTTATTAATAAGAAAACGCATCTTTCTCAAAAAGATTTGAGCCCGATACGTCGTGGGTTGATGCTTACCAGGGGTGTTAAATAACTTAAACTACTTAATAAGAAGTTTTACCCTGGCAATATATTTTTCAATAGTTGTTCCTTCTGTACTCTCGGGGTACTCATTCTCTATTCTTTCGTATACTTTTAATGCATCTGCATATTTTCCGTTTAATTCATAAAGTTCACCGGCTTTCATCAGAAACAGGGGAGTGTTAAATGAGTTCTCTGCAAAATCAGCAGCTTCTATATACTTTGTAATACCTTTTTCAAGATCACCCATTTCGACATATGCATCACCCGTAGCTCCAATTGCTAAAGAGCCGATAACTTTATCTTTTTTTGAATATTTGTTCAGAAAATCTATTGCTTCCTGATATTTGCCAAGATGTAAATAACATATACCAGCACTGAATCTTGCAAGGTTACCTGTTGTTGTAAACTTATAATCCATGGCAATATCAAGAAAACCAAGGTAATTACCATCACCATTTAATGCAAGATTTAATGAATCCATTTCAAGATATCTTTCTGCCTGGTATATCTGCGACTGGGCTTCATCGTTCCGCTTATTAAGATATAGTTTGCCAAGCCAGACTATTCCTACTATAACAATGATTATTCCTAATCCAATTAATAAAGGTTTATAGTTAGATTCAAGAAATTGCTCTGTTCTGGTCAGTGTCTCCTCAACACTAGAGATAGACTGTGGACTTGCATCCTTTTTTTTCTTAGCCATACTGGTTTTTACTGTTTTACTTCAAAATTTACCACCGCAAAAGTAATTTTTTTCAGGTAATTTTAAAACATTTAATTTAGAGAATTTCAGATCATATGGAAAATAAATGTTATATACTTGAATATAAAGGATTAAGATGTTTATATGTAGCTATAAAATTGATTGAGCATCAAGAATAATTAACATAATTTCAATGGCTATAGTTTTATCTAGTTCCACAATTGTTCTTTCGATCTGTGCTATAGTTCTACCTATCGGTATGAAAGTTCCTAATTATGCTACCCCGTATTAAGACTCATATCTCAAATTGACCTTGTTACTCTGGGAGATTCCTCATTTCTCCGCCTGACGGCGGATTCATTCGGAATGACAACTCAATTTGTTTTTGGGAGAGGGAGTGGTGGGGGGGGGGGCCGGGGGCCCCCCCCCCCCCCCCCCCAAATAACAAAAAACCCTGGAA
>Ga0307376_10000920_pt1 | contig 34070 bp, 46 predicted proteins | sample TR2MG_FD_202536 | JGI IMG/M metagenome (GOLD analysis project Ga0307376, IMG submission 202536) | Soil microbial communities from Risofladan, Vaasa, Finland - TR-2 | ecosystem: Environmental > Terrestrial > Soil > Coastal area > Acid sulfate soil | place: Finland: Risofladan, Vaasa | collected...
TTAGAAAACTCATTAGATTGTAACAATTCAAGACTAGTAACTGTAATACCGTAAACATCTGCCTCAGGCAAATCCTTAATAGCTTCTTCAGTATGGAAAGAAGTATAATTTTTAATTATTACATTCTCTCCTTTACTCTCTAACGAAGATGCAACATACATCAAACCTAACGGAGCGTGAGACCCAGGCTGCCTTAAATAAGGATGAGGAAGATATATTAAAACTATATTCATATTTTAATTATTTCTAATTTATTAAACTAATATTATTAATTATTACGATATAAATGTATCGTCATATAATAAAACATTAATTAAAAAGGTAAATAATGAAAGAATGGAGAGACCCTTATAACCCATTTAATTCTATGAAAGTTCTCATGTGGCCAGATCATTTAGATGGAATAATGAATCAAGATTTTTTACCACCAGTTCAAGTAGACACAGATCCTTCTAATAAATGTAACTATAATTGCATATGGTGCAATGCTTCTTTAAACATGAAAAATTCTAATGCCTTAATAACAGAAGATCACCTTTTAAAATTAGCTGATTTTTATGCTGAGTGGGGAGTTAAATCAACGTGTATAGCAGGAGGAGGAGAACCTTTAATAAACAAAGGAGTAAAAAACTTTCTTATTCGACTTAAAAAAAATGGTGTCGAGGCAGGATTAATAACTAATGGATTTCTTCTTAATAATGAAATCAGTGAAACAATCGCAGACACCTGTAGATGGGTGGGGATATCTATTGATGCTGGAATAAATAAAACATATATAAAAGTTAAAGGCATATCTAATAAAGATGCCTTTAGAAAAGTAATAAATAATGCTGAGATATTAGCATCAATAATAAAAAATAAAGGGACTAAGTGCGATTTATCTTATAAATATCTTCTTCACCCTTCAAATGCTAAAGAAATCTTTATAGCTGCACAGTTAGCAAAATCTATTGGTATAAAAGATTTTCATCTAAGACCAGTTGGATGGGACAATATTATGAAAACTCTTAAAAAAGACCCAATAGATTTTACTCCTATGCTTGACGACATAGATAAACAAATAGAAGAATCAATGAAGCTAGAAGATGACAATTTCCGTTTTTTCGGAATACGACACAAATTTCTGCCTAATTTTCAAAGAAAAATTAGCTTTTCAAGATGCTGGGCATCTCCTCTTGTATTAACTTTCGGAGCAGACGGTAATTGTCATTTATGCTTTGATATTAGAGGAGAAGAAAAACTTATTTTATGCTCTCATTTTCCCGACCCAAAAGAAGTTCTAAAACATTGGAACTCAGATAAACATAAAAAAATATTAAAATATATAGATGTCTCTAAATGTCCTAGGTGCACATTCGGTCCCTATAACGAAATAATAGAAAAAGTATTTATAAAAGATAGTATGTGTAGGAATTTCCCTTAATATGAAAATATGTGTAGTAGGACATACTGGATTTATTGGACAAACGGTTTATAGTTATTTCATAAATAAATATAAAACATTCGGAATAAATAGCAAAACAAAAAAAATGCCGTCAGAAAAATTCGATGTTATTATAAACTGTGCTGGTAATTCTAAGAAGTACTCATCTGAAAAAAACATCAACAAAGTTATATTGGCAAATAAAAGTATTATAAACAATATCCTTAAACTAAAAACAAAAAAAATAATACATATATCTTCCATTGATGCATCATTCACTCCTGATAATAGCTATACTATCTCCAAACTAAACTTTGAAAAGTTAATTAAATCATATTTCTCAGAAGCTACCATACTTAGATTAGGAGGGCTAGTTGGGCCTGGATTAAAAAAAAATGTGGTGTTCGATATAAAAAATAATAAAAATCTATTTGTAACACTAGATTCTATTTATAATTATATCTCAACTAAAGAAGTAGCAAAAATAATTCATAAAATAATAGAGCTAAACATACATAATAAAATAATTAATATTTGTTCTAACAACCCAATATCTGTACAAGAGATAATAAATGAAGCCTTAAAACATTCTATTATATTCACAAAAAAAATAGGGAATAAAAAAGAAAATTATACAAATATAAATATAAATAACTTAAAGGAATTTTTTACACCAAAAGATAGCAAATATTATATAAACAAATATTTTACCTCTTGCATATAAAACATAAACCATTATAAAAATGTATAGAAGAGATCATTTCCTCATACTTATTCATTGACCGTGGTTCTTGATTTCTTTTTCCTTTTTTCCTTATATCCATAAAGATATTCTTCTTAATTATATCAAAATTACACCACTTAAATCGACCATGAAAATTAACATCATCAATCCTATCTTTGCAAAAATTAATAAAACTAGAAAATTGATCTTTTTTAAATTTGGGATAATATGATGAATACAAATCTTCAACCACATATATCCCCCCTTTATTTAGATATTTAAACAAATATTCAAATGCTATTATTTGGAACTTCGGAATATGACTTGCATCATCAACTATTATATCAAATCCAGAAGAAACATCCTCACAAACTTTCTTTAAAAATTTCTTATCTTCTTGAGCCCCAATAAAAATCTTAAATTGTTTTTTTATATCTTCAGGTATAGTTTTGTCGTATTTATCTATAGCATATATGGTAGAATTTTTAAAATATTCTTTCCACATTTTAAGAGAATTTCCTTGATCTACCCCTATCTCTAAAAAAATCAGATTCTTTTCCCTAATATCCTTAAAATGATTATGATACCAAATAGTATAAAAATGTTTCCCTTTTCCTTTACCATTTCCGCAATCATGCCTCTTAGCTATTTGCTCTAGTATATTATCAGAACCATCTACATTAATCATATAAAATCCCCTTGTAATAAATTTTTATACCAATTTTTTAAAATACTTAAAAGGAAATAGATTTAACAATTTTTTTCTGTTTTTCCTCAAAAAATTATAAGTTAATTCTTTCTCCAATATTTTTTTAAACAAATTTTGAGAACCTTTCTTTATAACTCCAATTCCCTCATCCTCTTCAATAACACACATAAACAAATCTTCTCTACTCATCCTTAACAAAGCAAAAGCTTTCCAAACAGTCCCGTTCCATTTTTTATGTAATACCGTTCTTTTTTCTACTTGATGTCTTTCTTTCATAGGATTGCAATCGTGCAAAACAATTGTTCCACCATCAGAAAGATGATCTAAAGAATTTTTCACATCCTTTAAAACTTGTTCACATTTATGCATTCCATCAATAAAAACAATATCATATTTTCGATTTAAAGGTATTTTACTAAAAAAATCATCTGAATTCATCCCATATTTAGCATTACATAATAAATCAGGATCTACCCCTTCTTTATATTCGCACTTTATTTTATCAAAATTAAAAATAGAATTTCTAATACCTATCTCTAAATAACTTTTATATTTGCTTTTTTTTATTAAATAATTTATAATTTGAGATCTTTTCAATACTAAAACTCCGTAAAAAAGTTAATATTAATATATTCGATATAATAACACAATTTCCTTTCAAAAATACCAATTTAAGAAATTATCTATAAAATACGATATATAAAACAGAATATATAAATTTTTACAGGACAAAATATGAATAAAAGATTGATTATAGACAAAGATAAAAAAGAAATAATTATAAAAAATAATTTCAAAAATATGCTAAAAACTAAAAAAATGATTAAATTGTGCGGAGTGCATAATGCATTAATCTCTATACTAGCTCAAGAAGCTGGCTTTGATGGAGTATGGCTTTCCTCTTTTGAAGTTCATTGCTCTTGCAGATTACCAGATGCCGACATCCTATCTATACCAGACTATTCTGATGCAATTAATAAAATTGCAGATAGAATCTCTATTCCCATTCTAGTAGATGGAGACGCTGGAGGAGGAAGCCCTATTAATACAATAAGGATGATAAGAGAATATGAAAAAAACGGAGCAGCTGGGATCTGCATCGAGGACAATAAATACCCGAAACGATGTTCTTTTTATTCCAACTCCAAAAGAGAGTTAGAGGATCCTAGAAAACACTCTTTAAAAATAAAAGCAGCCTGTGAAAATAGAATAAATGATGATTTTTTAGTTGTTGCCAGAATAGAATCTTTAATTGTTGGCAATACCGTTGAAGATGCCCTATATCGTGCTAATTTATATGCAGACGCTGGAGCAGAAGCAATTCTTATCCACCATAAAGGAGAAACACCTCTTCCTATATTTGAATTTTCAAATAAATTTAAAAATAAACTACCTCTTATTTCAGTCCCTACTACTTATAACTCAGTTACTGAAAAAACTTTAACCGATAATGGTTTTAATATGGTGATATATGCCAACTATGGGATAAGAGCAATTGTAAAATCTCTACAAAAAGTTTTTAAAAAAATATCTGAAAGTGGAACTTTATCATGTGCAAATGATGATGTGGTTCCTATGTCAGAGATATTTAGAATAGTTGCTGTTGAGGAATTAAATTATAATGAAAAAAAATATTCTATATAATCAAATAAAACTATATAACTCCATAATATCAGAAGGCTATAATTTTTTTACAGGTGTTCCAGATAGCTGCTTAAAAAAATTTATTAATGAAATAAAAAACTTTGAAAATATCATTGCCACTCATGAATCTCAAGCTATGGGGATAGCTGTTGGAGCAGAATTAGCCGGTAAAAAAACCTGTATTTATTTACAAAATTCTGGATTAGGTAACTTAATAAATCCTATTACCAGTTTATGTCATCCATTTAAAATATTTCCTCTATTAATAATTGGACATAGACACACTCTTTGGCAGCATAAAACAATGGGGGAAATTGATGAGAATCTCTTAAAACTAATAAAATATCCTAACTATATAATAATAAAAAATAAAAACAATGTGGAATAGACAAGAAGCCATCATAAATATATTTAAAAAACATGGAGAAGAATCTTTATATATAAGCCCAACTGGTTATATTTCTAGAGCTATATATAAACTATTTCCAACTAATAAAAATATTTTTTATATGCAAGGAAGTATGGGGCTATCCCCGGCGATAGGATTGGGATTAGCATTAAATACTACATCAAATATAATAGTAATAAGCGGAGATGCTTCTTTTCTAATGCATATGGGGATTACCCACACTATTAAAGATTATAACTTACATAATTTATATCTTTACATATTAGACAATAATTGTCATGAATCGGTAGGGGGGTTTCCCTGTTCTTCTCTGGAATCTTCTTATATTGGAGTTAATAAAATTTATAAAATAAACAAAGAGGGAAAAGATAGCAGAGTTAAACTAAGACCTATCACTAATAAAAAAGAATTTATAAATTTTTTAAAAAACCATAAATATGAAAAAAAATAAAAATAAAACTCAATCTTATATCTTATTTACTCCAGGACCAATCAACTTAGAAAAAAAGGTCAGAACAGCTGCAACTTCTAAAGACTTATTTCATCGTCAAAAAGAATTTATTGATATCTTAATTAAAGTTAAACAAAATTTGCTTAACATCTCACAAAAAAACAATTCTTACGTATCTATTTTACATGGGTCTGGAAGTCTTGCAGTTGAAAGTGCATTACAAACATTAATTCAAGGAAACGTCCTTGTAATAAACAATGGGGATTACTGCGAAAGAATAAAAAAATCTTTGATTATGAAACAAGACACAACTGTCAAATCTCTAGATTTAAAAATGGGAGAATACCCTAATTTAGATACTATTAACGACCTCTTAAATAAAGATGAATATAACTGGATATGTATGGTTCATCACGAGACAACAACTGGATTACTAAATCCTGTAAAAAAAATATGCGACATCGCTCAAAAAAAATCCATTCGAGTTTTCGTTGATGCGGTAAGCAGTTTTGGGGCTCATGAAGTTGATAAAAGAGCATCTGTTATCTGCACAAATTCTAATAAATGTTTAGAGTCTATTCCAGGAGCTGCAATTATTATATGGGATAAAGATATTAATATATCAAATAATATTATTCCATATATAAACGCATCCCTATACATCGAAGACAAAATACCTTTCACTTTAAATACTAATGCTATTATAGCATTAAATACAGCACTAGAAATTTACCTGAAAGAGGACAGACCTAAAAGATATAAAAAAATGGCAGAATACATAAGAAAAAAAGGTTCCCAATACTTCGACCTATTTTTAAAAGACAATTATTCGAATGTTCTAACTAGCTTTTGCACCCCCGAAAAACAATCATTTAATATATGTGAACTTATGCATAAAGATGGAATAATCTTGTATCCCAATAAAACTTTAAATAGTTTCCGTATTTGTAATATAGGCAAAAGTATTAATTATAAAACAATTAATTATTTATTTAGAAAAATAGAAAGAATAAATTTATGTCAAAAAAAGTAAGAATATATGCAGATGTTGTAGCAGATCTATTCCATAGAGGACACGTTGAATTTTTAAAAAAAATAAAAACTCTTTATAAAAATACATATATTATCATAGGAATAATGTCAGATAAAGAAGTGATTAAATACAAAAGAAAACCTATCTTCTCTGCCGATGATAGGGCAGAAATAATGAAATCTTGTAAATATGTAGATGAAATAATATTTGAACCACCTTTTTATATAACTGAAAACTTTCTAAAAGAGCATAACATAGATCTTGTGGTGCATGGAGAAGACATGACAGAATTCTTAAAAAAATATAATTATGAAGTGCCAATAAAATTAGGAATAATGAAAACAGTTCCTTATTATGATAAAATATCAACTACTCAAATAATTAATAAAATACTATCTACAAAATTATAGGAAATTATATATGAAAAAAACAAGCTTCAAAAAAACTTTGAAAATATTGTTTATAGAACTAGGAACAGCTTTAGAAATGGGAATTCCTCCAAATATCTCTATTTTGATTGGAGAAACTAAACAAAAAGGATTTGATGTTGAACTTTTTTCCATTAATGAATATAAATATGAAGAAAAACAAGGAGATGAAATGAGAATTGAAACTCTTCAACTACCTCCGAATGCTCCATCAGAAATAAAAATAGAGTATAAAAAAACAAATGTAATAGATGATTTTAAAAATAAAATAAAACAATACTCTCCAGATATAATTGCTTTTTCAATAACTGAGATATCTTATTTAAAATGTATGGAACTAGTTAATACAATTGAAGATGATAATATCTTTGTAATAGTAGGGGGGGTATATTGTATCTTGAATCCAGAACATGTAATACAAAATAAAAGAATAAATGCAATTTGTGTGGGAGAAGGAGAAAAAAGATTCGTTAAACTATGCGAAGATATAAAAAATGATAAATTAGATTACAATACTGATAATTTTTGGTTTAATAAAAATTCTAAAGTAATCAAAAACCCCCCATCCCCATTAACAGATATAAATGATATCGTTTTCCAAAATTGGACATGCTGGGAAAAACCTCCTCGAAGCTACAAAATTATGAATGGAAAAATTAGAAGAACTGCAATGATAGAATTGTCAAGAGGATGTCATCACAATTGCAGTTTTTGCGCTAATAGTGTTTTAAATTCTATTTTTAAAAAAAATTACAGAGAAAGAACTATTGATAACTTTATAGCTGAAATAAATTATTTAAATAATAAATATGAATTAAATTTTATTTATATTGTAGATGAAAATTTCCTAGCCACATCAAAAAAACGTTTTGATGAATTTATAGAAAAATATGAAAAAATAAAAATTCCTTTTTGGATTGAAACTAGGCCAGAATTAATTACAACTGAAAAAATAAAAAAATTGAAATCAGTAGGTTTAGAAGTTTTGAACATAGGAATAGAACAAGGAGATAATGAATTCAGGAAAAAGATTTTAAATAGAAGAGTAAAAGATGAATACATAATTAAAAGTGTTAAAATATGCCGAGAAGAAAATGTCAGAATAGGTGCTAATATAATTATAGGCTTCCCAACCGAAACCAGAAAAGATATTTTTAAAACAATTAACCTAGTAAGACAATCTTCTCCTAATTTTTCAATTATGCATTTATTCCAGCCCTATGCAAAAACCGCTTTAAAACAAAGATGTTTAGAAATGAAGCTAATCAATAAAGATTATATATGTGAAGACCATCGGCTACATGGAATCCCAACAGGAGTTTTATCTGTTAAAGAATTATTAGGTATATTCAGAACATTTGCCCTATATATCGATTTACCTAAAAACAAATGGAACGAAATAAAAAAAGCTGAAGTTTTTGATGAAGAAGGAAATGAAATATTTAAAAAATTAGCAAAAGATTATCAATTAAAGCACTTTGGAGTAACATCATTTTAAAAATCTAGTATTTTTTATTGTTATTCCCTCTTGCTCCCTAATTCTATATCTTTTTTCTGCTTGTTTAATAACAAAATTATCAAGATTTCTATCCCTCTTCCTTTTACGCCACATGGAATAACGATGATATCTATAATATGCTACGCATTTATTTAAATAATAATTGCTAATTTTTGCTTTTTTAGTCTTCTCCTTTCCAAATAACCTCCACCACATCTCTCTGTCAGATCTTGATCTTAAATTTTCATCATACAGTCCATATTTTTTATAAATATCTCTATCTATAAAAACAGATTGGGCATGAATATTATATAAATCTAATGATTTATGAACTCTATGTTTATCACTAGAGTAACACTCTTTTAAACTAATATTATTTTCCACAAAAAAAGCATTTGCATAAACAAAAGAAACATTATGATCAATGGCAGCTTTTAACCTAATTTCTAAAGAATTTTTAGTCATCATATCATCTGCATCTAGTGTTACAATATATTCACCCTTAGATCTAATTATACCTTCATTTTTAGCTTTCGAATACCCTTCATTTTTATTTAATTTTATTACTTTAACTCTTTCATCTTTTTCTTCAAATTTTTTAGCTATTTTATAAGAATCATCAGTAGAACAATCATCTACAACTATTAATTCAAAATTAGAATAAGTTTGATTAAGTATAGACTGTATACAGTATCCAATATATTTCCTATAATTATATAAAGGAACTATTACGCTTATTAAAGTTTTTTCCATAGCCTTATTTATTACCTTTTAAAAATAAAACAAATTCCAGAATGAAAACAAATTGAAGAGATATTCTCTTCATAATAATTTAATTTCATATTCTTATTATATAATTTTTCTATATTATTAATATTATATTTCCCACAAAAATTAATATCATCAACTCTTTTTTTAAAAAAATCTATAAATCTATTTGGTTCTCCGTTTTCATAAAAAATTTGTATATTTTCTATAGAATATATTCCTGAAAAATTAAGATTCTTAAATAATTGTTTAAAAACTTCCATATTCCTATTATCTCCATTTCCTTTATCTATTATTATATCAAATCCGTTTTTCGGTTTAATAGAGAAATCAGAGTAAATGGTTGAGTTTTTAAAATATCTCTTCCACATTTCAACAGACTTTTCATTATCCTCTCCGATATTTAAAATATTAAGATTATCAAATCTTAAAGAATTAAAATAAAAATGATACCATTTAGTATAAAAGTTACAATCTCTTCTACTATCAACTTTATATTTAATTGCCAATTCTTCTAACGGATTATTAGGATCTCTCCCAAAAATAGAATTATCATTAAATAAAGTTTTGTCACATTTCTTTTTGGAACCCCTACGATAAAATACTAAATTATCGTTATTATAATCAAAAATATTAAAATTATATTTTTTACATAAATAATTTAATGAAACTTTGAACTTTGATGCTGCATCATTTTTATTATCATATAAATCGTCATGAGCTATTTTTTGACATAAAGTATATCCTTTATTATACCTATCATACCAAACCCCCCCGAATTCTTTTATATATTGTTTTATTAATCTTCCAGATAAATAAACACAACGAGTGGAATATCTCTGTTTTTTTGCTCTATTTTTCCCGGTTATATTTACTCTATCATATTTTTTACAATTATCAATCATAGAATTTAAAACAAAGGGATCTGTAACAAAAACATCATCATGACTGAACAGAACTCCAGATTCCCCGTCCCACATATTTTTTATATACCAGCTATATGCTCCATACTCAAGACCAATATTATTAATAATACTATAATCAAAATTTAATTCATCGAGTATTTTATTATAACGATGTGCAACAATGTGAGAATCGTAATGACACTTTCTTAATTTTTTATAAAAATCAGACATAAAGTGCCACCCCACAACACATACTTTTATATTATTACTCATGTCCCTGGTCTCCTAACCCCTCTTTTATACAGCATTTCAAAATCTTTCTTCTTTTCAATCTTATTAACATAGATGTTAATAGGATTTCTCCAATTATCTCCATAACGATAAGTCAAAAATTCCTCAATTGGCCCTGGAGTTTGAAAAATAACATTTTTAAATTTAATTGTATCAGGATTATCATGAAATTTTTTTAAATATTGAAAAACATTTGTTAAGCGATATTCCCCATTTTTATAATTAGAATCTAGATATATCCCCCTAATAGATATTTTTTCTTTATTTCTATATAAATTTATTTTCTCTCCTTTTTCGTTTTTTTTATCGATCTTCCTGCCTCTTATTATAAATCCGTGATCTGTCAGTTTTTTACATATTCTCTCATAGTTTTCTTTAAAAATTTCATCAAAAATATCTAACTCTATATCATCATCCCATTTTATAAAATTCTTATCTCGATATGCCCCTAGAAGAGCACCATGAGTTAAAAAAAATGGAACTTTCAAATCATCTAATATACATTTAACATCTAAAAGATTTTTTGTTCTACTTTCAAAGTTCCAATTATCTTTGTTGCAATATCTATGCCTTACTCTTTTCCATTTCGAATCAGGACATTTTGTTTTTTTATTATTATCGCAAGTATAGCTCCATTTTATAGCTTCTTTTTTACCCATTTTGTTTCTCCCAAAAATCAATATCTAACCAATCTTCTTTAATATTTATAAACTCTTTTATTTCATCAGCGTATTCATAATTAATAGTTCCTATTTTTTGTGCTTCTTTTTCTATATTTTCAACTATATGACCAATATCATTTTTATTCCATTTTATAGATCCCGGAATATTCCCATTATAAAAAGATTTAATCCCCATTAACCCCATTTCAATTACTTGATTAGGAAGACCATCATGTTTTGTCATTCTTAACCCACAAAAACATCTACTATATATCTTTGCCAATTCTTTTTTATTAAATTTGCTCTTTGAAGTAACAATATTAATTTTATATTTACATATTTTTTTTATTTTTTTAATTATTTTCATCCCATACCTTTCATAATACTTTTTAGTAAAATGATCTGGAACATATGCATATATCTCATTGCCCATAATACATGGCTTAAAATATTCCATATTTAAGCCAACCACTGGAATAAATTTATGTTTAATTCCGTACTTTTTTAAATCTTCAGAAATATAAGAGGATATGGCTATATGATAAACATTCTTTCTTTTTTTTAAATAAGAAAGAACTCCTTCCAATTTAACAATATCACTTCCTCTCCATATAACAACTGCTGAAGATTTGTGTTTTTTTATAGCCCCAGAACTCCACAAACTAAAAAAAAGAGCAGGAGCATTTACATTATCATATTTTTTCAAAGAATATTTTTTTAAAAAATAAGAAAAATTTTTTTGAATATTCCGAATCATATAACATTGTTTTATTCTTTCCAAAATTACAATCCTTTATTAACTTTCTAAAAATCTTGTATTATTTTTATTAATATTTTTTTTTCTCATAAAAAACTTATCTTTACACAACTTTTCATTTTTCCTATAAAAATATACATCCTTTTGCCTTTTTTTTGTTACTTGTTTAGAATGATATCTATAATAAGCTACAAATTCATTAACAAAATAACTAGATATTTTATTCTCATTAGAATCTTTTTCTCCAAACAATCTCAACCACATCTCTCTATCAACTTTCATTCCAAGATCTTCATCATACAGTCCATATTTTTTATAAACATCTCTTTTCATTAAAACTGTAGCTGCATGAATATTATATACGGTATGACAATACAATCTTCGAGGCCATTGCTTATCTTTTGAAGATATCTTATTTAAATCATATTTATAAACATCTTTTAAACTAGCTCCTTTAAAAAATATAGCATTTGCATAAACAAAAGAAACATTATGATCAATAGCAGCTTTTAACCTAATTTCTAAAGAATTTTTAGTCATCATATCATCTGCATCTAGTGTTACAATATATTCACCCTTAGATCTAATTATACCTTCATTTTTAGCTTTTCCTATACCTCCATTTTTATTTAATTTTATTACTTTAACTCTTTCATCTTTTTCTTCAAATTTTTTAGCTATTTTATAAGAATCATCAGTAGAACAATCATCTACAACTATTAATTCAAAATTAGAATAAGTTTGATTAAGTATAGACTGTATACAGTCACTCACAAAGCGTTCATAATTATACAAATTAATAGTTACGGTTAAAAATGGAAAATCAATCATACTATATTCTAAATCTCTTCCAATTAATTTTTTACTTTTTATCTTCGATAAACATAAAATAACTTATTTCCGATATTTTCACCAATAATATTTTCCTATTTTTTAAATTTTTGTTCATTTAAAAATTCCATTTTCTTTTTTTATAATCTTAAACATTTCTTTAAATCTGTGATAAAAAGTATGTTTTTCATGTACTAGTTTATATGCTTTTTCTACCATTTTATTTCTTAATTTTTCATCTTTTAAATACTTATCTACATTCTCTTTTAGAGATTCTATATTATCGTCATAATAGCCAATAGTATCTTCATCAAAAATGTTTAAAAATTCATCACATCTAGTTGTTAATAAAAAATTGCCTGTAGCGGGAACTTCAAAAGATCTATTCTTCCAATGAAATTTATTTTTATAAAAAACATGTTTATAATTTACAAAAGAAATATCTAAATTAATCTTTGTTTGACCATAAACTTTTCTTTGCACATCGTGACCTTTATAATCACTTACTTTTATACCCTTCAACCTTTTTTTAAAAGAATTGCCAAAAACTCTAATATTATAATTTTCTAAAGATTGTAAATATATAGATCTATAATCTTCTGATAAAGGTAAATATGTTAAAGCATTTCCCATAAAAGAAATATCATATTTTTTATTTCCAGAGGTCTTATAATATTGATCTGGATAAAAAGCTAAAGGAAAATAATAAGCATTTAAATTTTTCTTTTTTAAAAAATCAACCATATCTTTGTTTTGCAAAAATAAATAATCTATTTTCTTCCATACGTCCATAGTCTCAACATACGGAACATCAGGATTAAAAGTGCAATACATAACAATAGGAATTTTATTAAGCTTAAGATATTCGACAGTATCTTTAGATAAAACATCATATTGTATATAAAAAGGAGTCAATATCCATACTATATCTGGATTAACCTTTTTAATATCTTTGATATTAACTTGATTCTTTATTTTCTTTTCTAATATGCGTAAATAAAATACCTTGTGCCCACAACGCTTCATCATCTCTCCATATTTTTTCCTTCTTCCTTTATAATCTCGATAAATATACAAAATCTTCATTTATTTCCTATGCTTTTTCTAACAATATTTTTATAATTCTTTTTGCTGTGTTCCCGTCCCATAATTCTGGAATAGAACAATCTCTATCCTCTAAAAACTGATTATAAATATCAAATATTTTTTTAGCAGACATATCAACTAAATAATTAGTTCCAACCGTAATAGTTATAGGTCTTTCTGTATTCTCTCTAATAGTGAAACATGGAACCCCCAAAAAAGTAGTTTCTTCCTGAATCCCTCCAGAATCGGTCACAACCATTTTAGAACTTTTTACTAGTCTAATGAAATCGATATAACCTAACGGATCCACCAATATAACATTTTTATTTCTTCTTATTCTATGTTCATATTTATATTGTTTCAATTTGTTCATTGTCCTCGGATGTATAGGAATAATGACTTTATCTTGTTTTGATAATTCCTCTATCAAATTAACAACTTTATTCAACTGTTTTATATTATCGACATTGCTAGGCCTATGAGAAGTAAACACAATATACGATTTTTCTCCTAACCCCATTTCCTCAACAACTTTAGACTTATCAATTTCTTTCATATGATAAACTAAAGAATCTACCATCGTATTCCCTACAAAATAAATTCTATCATCAGAGATTCCTTCCTTTTTTAAATTTTTAATACCGCTTTCTTCTGACACAAATAAATAATCGCTAACAGAATCAGTTAATATTCTATTTATTTCTTCTGGCATCGATTTATCGAAACTTCTTAAACCTGCCTCTATATGAGCAACTGAAATATTTAACTTAGAAGAAACCAGTGCACAAGCTATAGTAGAATTCACATCTCCAACTACTACTACAATATCAGGTTTATATTCTAATACAACTGGCTCAAATGCTTTCATAATATTTGCTGTTTGTTGAGCATGAGATCCAGACCCAACATCAAAATTAATATCTGGCTCATCTATTCCCAACTCTTCAAAAAAAATATTACTCATATTCTGAGTATAATGTTGTCCTGTGTGAACAAGTAAAGAAGAAAAATTATTATTTTTACTTTCTCTTAAAATATTAGACAATTTTACAAAATTTGGTCTAGCTCCTGCTACATATATAACTTTTTTCATTTTAAAACCCTTTTAAAATAATCTATGTACTGCTGACACACAACCCGTATATTTAATTCATTACGATCAATATATGTTTTATTCTTATTTTCTTCTAAAAACAGCATAGCATCTACTACTTTTTGTTTATTTATAGATGGAGGATTATATAAATCTATCAGGGTAAATTCCCACTGAACATCATCGATACCGATACCAGATCCCCTCCCCATTTCAGTCTGCCCTCCAGATTTAGTATAAATAAGAGGGCATCTAGCAACAACAGCTTCTATCATAGAATTAGGACACCAATCAAGCCATGTTAAATGAATACTTGCAATAGCAGATGATAAAAATACTTTTAATTCTTTTCTTTTTGTCCATCCTACATATTTTATTTTAGGATGTTTATATTTGTAATCAGGTTCTCCTGTAATTACGAGATATGATTTTAAACCCATATCCACAGCCATAAGATATGATTTTATGATATCTTTTAATCTTTTATGAGGCCTCCACTTGGAATTCGCCAAAAAAAAATCTTTAGGACACCTGTCTAAAAATTCAGATGAAGATGCTCCATTCGGAATTATAACGAAAGGTGTTTTTTTTACTCTTAAAAATTTCTCATAAGCCTCTTTGCAAAAATTTCCCTGATATATAATACCATCACTTTGTTTTATTGATTTTAATATTTTTTTATTTTTACCCCTGTAGTCCCATCTAGTATTCATAATTAAACCATCTAACCTTAAAATATTAACTCGTGCGTTTTTATTAATTGGCATCCCTGATAAATACAAATATATATCTGGATTATTATTATCAATAATGATGCCATTCTTCTTCATTTCTTGAGCGAGTCTAATAAAAAACTTATGCTTACCAGAACTAGCCTCTTTTTTATCAATATCTAGACTAAACCCTACTTTCATTTTTAATTCCTTATACTCTTAAAAAATTTTTCCATTCTTTAAAAACAACTGCCTTATAATTAGTTTTTGAAATTTTATTAATAATATTTGCTAATCTTTTAGAAGAATTTAAAAATCCGAAATCTTCATAAAATTTATTACTTATTTTACATGTATTATTTATCAACATCACTTTATTCATAGAATCACTTAAACTATTTATATAATAATCATAATTTTTATTATATTTTTTATATAAACACTCTTCTATCGTAGGAGCATCAAAAAATGCCCCATTTTCATTATTAATATACTTCCATCCACCATAAATAGATGAATTAATAACTAACGGAACATCTCTTACCAACGACTCAACAAGTAATCTAGGGCTAGCATCAGCATCACTAGGCAATAAAACAAACCTAACTGATTTCATAATCGCACAAACCTCTTCGCAAGAACAATGCTTGTTGATAACTGTTAAATTTTTAAATTTATAAATATCTTTTTTAATATTATCTAAACTAGTATGATAGATTGTTCCCTCATGCTTTGCCGTTTCTCTTTTAGCATAATTTATTACAAGTCCTTTCAATCCTAGTTTTTTAGAAACATCATTAATTAACGATAACAAATAAAGCCCTTTGGACCTCGTTCCTTCTTTTGATATTAAAGTAAAATAAACAAAATCATACTTTTTTTTATTCCATTTTTCCATTACAATATCAACAGGAGTAATTAACTTATCACAAAAATCTGATTCTGAAAAAAGATATTTTTTTATATTAATAGGGAATATACTATCATCTTTAAAAGGGTGACAAAAAGCTTTTATTTTTTTAGACCAATCCCATTTCTTTTCTAAAAATCTAAAATTACAAATTATACATATCGAATTTTTATATAAATTTGAATTTTGTTTTTCAATAGGTGCTATTTTTCTCAAAACCATATTTGGAATTTTAATGATACTACCATTCCTATCAACAGCAACTAAATTTTTATAAGTTTCTGGTTTTACTCTCATTTTAACATTTCTAATCCTGACAAATCTTTTTCCCTTATCTTAATTTTTTTCATAACTTCTTTCTGTAACTTATCATTTATTTCTAATTTTTCTTTAGATCTATGCATTTGTTTTTTATGCCTTCTATAAAATGCCACATCTTCCTCAACAGTCCCGATTTTAAAATTATGATTAAATACTCTCGCAAAAAACTCCCTGTCGCTCTTGCACCTTAAAATCTCATCATAAAGCCCTATTTTTCGATGTATTTCTTTTTTTAACATAACACCTTGAGCATGAACATTTTTCCATGTATTTTTATTTAACCATTCTCCCCATAACCTGTTTCTTATTAAAGGTCTTCCCTCTTTTTTATCAAGACATGGACCATGTACAAAATCATACCCTTCTAATAATTTATCATACCTAATTTTTAAACTATTTGAGGTCAACATATCATCAGAGTCTAACATAACTAGAACCTCAGAATTACAAACTTTAATTCCTATATTTTTAGCATAAGAATAGCCCATATTCTTATCTAATTTAATATATCTAATTCTATCAAACTCATACCCTTTTATAATATCATAAGGATTATCCAAAGAAGCATCGTCGATTATAATCATTTCTGAATCATCAAAATTTTGACCTAAAAAGGAATTAATAGCATCTTCTATATAATTTTTATAATTATAAAGAGTTGTGATTACTGACACTTTAAACATCATCAATATCTTTCTAATTTTTTCTTTTAATTATATTAATTAATTAGCATTAAAAATACATTTTTATAACAAACTTCACCATCATTCCCTATCTTTATAATTTCTAATCCATTTTCTTCAAAAAATTTTTGCCATTTCTCAAGAGACCACACAGTTAAATGTAATGCATTATTTATATTTGCTCTTCCCCTTTTATCTAAAACGGGGTGAGGTCTTATTAACAAATATTTTTTTGTAATTCTTTTAGCTTCTTCAATAGCATATTTCAAATCTTCTTCTCTCAAGTGCTCATAAACATCTGTTGCCATATACAAATCAAATGTCTTATCTTTAAAAATAGACAAATCTGTAGCAGAAGATAAATAACATTTATATCTTTTTCTTTTATTTTTAGATACAGCTTTTTTAGCAACATCAACACCGACAGCAATAACTCCATTCTTTTCCCAATATTCTAAAGATTTTCCCCATGCACAACCAACATCTATAACACTCCCTATATGAATGCTATTTTTCTTCATAAATTCTCTGAATTTTATTATAGCTGGAACTGCCCTATCAGAAACTTTAGTATAACCCTTTTTAAAAATTTTATTATAAATTTTACTATAAAAATCTAAAGTATCTTTCATAATGATTATTCTCCAAATTTTTTAATAACCTTTTTAATACATTTATTTTTAGAAAACTTTTTATACTTTTTACAAATCTTTTCCCATTTTTTACGGTCGAATTTTTTTATATATCTTACGCAATCTGATAATTTATCTACATATCCAGGCCTAGCATCAGGACTATATTTTTCGGCCTGGGTTAAAGTTAAACAAGCATAAAATAATGCTTTTTCATTATCCTTAAATTTATAAAAGTACTTAAATGCCCAATAATAAGGAGTAAATAACTGTTTATAGCTCTTACATTTATAAGCATATCTTACCGATTTTTTATACAGCTCTTCCATCTCTAATATCTTTGTTTTATTTTTATTTATAACCGCTTCATCTCCAAGTCTATGAGCATTCATTTCACATAATATTGACATTCCGTAAAAATTATTATTCTTTTCTAACTTATTATATAATAATTCTAAAAACATTCTCGATCTTTTCCAGTCCAATTTTTCATCCTTCATTTTTTCAAAATCTTTGTCAGACCTCAGTATTCCCTGTTTTTCAAATTGTCCATATATGAAACGTAAAAAAGCCCCAATATTAACATGATTTCCAGGAGGGACTTTAGGAAATCTTTCTACCAGAATACTAACAATTTCTTTCATTTGATTAATATCAAGATATGGCAACATAAAATAAATATCTCTTCCAGGAGAACCAGTATATATACCTCCGTAAGCAGCATTTTTAATTGAATCACAACTATCTAATCTTTCATCATGAACAGATATCCCCTTAAACTTCATAGCAAATATTCCATAAGAAACAAGCTGCAATAACTCTTTATAGGTGATATGAGGTTTTTCCATATTATATACTCCTTACAACTGTAGCATATTGTCTAGCAATTTTATCGATACTAAATTTTGAAACATCCGGTTTAGTTTTTATATCCATTAATTTATGAATCCCTTTTGCCACCACACTTGATTTTAAATTATCTAAATCATCTATTTTTTTCTTTAAATATTTTGTTTCCCAAAATTTATCAACATCTAATACTACTCCATTTTTTCCTACTATCTCAGCAGTACCTCCTAGATTAGTACACAACACACTCAACCCACAAGCCATACCCTCAATAACTGTGTTAGGGCATATATCTATAAAAGATAAATGTATTTGATAATCGCATGCTTTCATTATAGATATCGTCTCTTTATTAACCTTTTCTCCTAAAATATGTATATATTTGGACCCATACTTTTTTATTAATTTATTTATATCTTTTTTCCTATCTTCTATCCCCAATCCTCCTATAACATACAAATGCCTATCTAATCCCGCTTCTATAAATCCTTTTAACATAGACTTAATACGCTTATTCCCGTCCCATCTTGCACATGCTACAAAAGATCCTGGTTCAATATCATTAGAGGGCTTTATACTATTAATATAACCTAAATCTATACCATTGTTTATAATAGAATAATTATTTTTTATTAAATTTCTAGATTCCAATCTAAGAACTCTATTACATAATTTATAAGCGAACTTAGATTGAAAAATAACATGTTTAGCTCTCTTAACCGCCTGAGCAATAGGTTTATTATTCCATGGTTTATAATGATTAAAATAATAACAGCTACTCATTCTTAAAATATAAGGCTCATCATATTTGTTTATCTTTCTAATAAACTCAAAACCAATATCAAACTTTTTATTAATATCTGTAACAATTTCTATATCTCCATAATTATTTAATATAGGAATAAGTCTAGATCTAAATACATCAACACCCCCATTCCTAGATTTAGTCGTTTCTACAAAAACTCTTATAGACATTTTTTTATTATCTCCACATATTTTTTTACCACATTCTCCATATCAAATTTCAATATATCTGGATAAGTTTTAATATCTATAAGCTTTTTAATGCCTCCTGCTATAACTGCCTTTTTTAAATTATCTAATTTAACCGAAGATGATAAATATTTACCTTCCCACATTCTATCAACGTTAAGAACTACTCCATTATTACCAACTAACTCTTTAGTCCCTCCTAAATTAGAACACAAAACATTTAATCCACAAGATATTCCCTCGATTACAATATTGGGACATGAATCTATATGACAAAGATGTATTTGATAATTACAAGATTTTAATATAGAAATAGTTTCTTCTTGTGATTTTTTACCTAAAATATGAATATATTTAGATTGATATTTTTTAATTTTATAATAATAAGAAGAACTCTCCCCCATCCCAATATCTCCTATCATATATAAATGTCTTCCCGTATTAGCTTTTAAAAACCCCTTAATAATAGAAAAAGTCCTTTTATTATCCCTCCATCTTGCACAAGATACAAAAGATCCAGATTGTATATCTTTAGCCGGTTCTATACTATTTACATAATCTAAATCTATTCCATTATAGATAATAGAATAATTATTTTTATCACTTACTACAGAATTTATATCTAAAATTTTTTTACATAATTCAAAAGAAAAATTTGACTGAAAAATAACATATCTAGAACCTAAAATAGCTTTTTCTAATGCCTTATTTCCTGATTTTCTTCCCTTTTGATAGTAACAACCGTCTACTCTTAATATGTAAGGTTTTTTATGATTATAAACTTTTCTAATAAAAGCAAGTTCGATATCAAATTTATCTTTTACATTAGTAATAACTTTTATATCATCAAATTTATTTAAAGCAGAAATAAGTCTTGACCTAAATACAGAAGGCCCACCTTTAAATTTTTCTGTTTGTATAAAAACCTTAATCATTATTTTTATATCTCGAAATTGGATAAATATTAATTTTCTTCCGTCTTTTCTCTGCTCTTCTAACAACTTCTCTCCTTGTCCTCTTTAAAGGATAAGCATAAACTATTGAACTTTCTCCTTTGCTTCTAGTTCTGTACTTATAGCAAACCTTATCAACAAACATTCCCACTCCTTCTTCCTCTAGCCTCATTCCTAGGTGCTTATCAACGCAACACTTCACTCCCGATCCAAATAAATTCTTCTTTTTCTTTATCCTATCTGAGAAAGTCCTCCAATGACCATATATATTAATATATTTTCCCTCCATTTGTAAAATAGTTTTGCCCTTTCCAGGATGTTTACAAAAACCTCTCTTTATAATTCTATTCATCTTACGATTATATTTATTATATTGAGTATAAATCCATGCTACATTTTGATGTTTTTCATAGATATCTACTATAAATTTTACAGCAAAATTCTCTAACATATCGTCAGAATCTAACACTCCAAAATATGAACCTATTGCATTTTTTAACGCTAAATTATATGCAGAACCACAAAATAATTTTTTAGAAGGTTGTATTAATTTAAATTCAATACCCTTTTCTAAAAATTTTTTAGATATTTTTTTTATAATTTTTAGTGAATCATCTTTTGACTTATCTTCAACAAAAATAACCTCTAGTGGCCTATACTCTTGAACTAAAATAGATTCTGCCCAATCATTTAAGTATTTGCCAGCATTATAATTTGCTGTTAAAATTGTAAATTTTTTATTACTCATTTTGCCTTAATTATTAATTTTGGTTTCTTATTATATTTTTTTCTTCTTTTATGTGCTTCTTTTATAACTTGCTTCCATACATCCATAGCATTTTTTGTAGAAGAAACAGAATCTTTAGAGCCAATAGAATGACCCCTATGTATATAACATTTTTTTTCCACAAACATCCCAGGACCTGCTTCTTCTAATCTATAACCCATATTCTTGTCAACAGCACAAGTTAAGTGCTTCCCAAATAATTTATCTACTCTCTCTATTTTACAACTAAATGTTCTCCATCCAGCCCCAATACCATGAATTCCCTTATCTCCTAAATCAAGAAGAGATTGTCCTTTAGAAGGACAACTATTCAAACCCCTTCTTCCATTTTTCATCTCTTCATTACACCACAAGAATTGAGTGTAAATCCAATAAATATCTGGGTTTTGCTTATATAAATCCATAATATATTCAACTGCCCCTTCTTCCAACATATCATCAGCATCTAATACCCCAACATAAAAACCATTTATGTAATTAGTAAGATTATGGTATGATCCACCACAATATAACTGCTTATGATTGTCAACTAATTTAAATTCTATATTATTATTTTTAAATTTTTCCTTTATTCCCTTTATTTTTATCAATGTGTCATCAGTAGATTTATCATTAGCAAAAACAACTTCTAATGGTCTATACTTTTGTTTTATAATAGAATTTGCCCAGTCATCTATATTCTTGCCTTTATTATACCCAGAAGTGATGATAGTAAATTTCTTTTTATCTTTTTCTATTTCTTGTAAAACTTCAACTTCCTTAAATGGTTTATTATTAGAAATACTATTAATTAACTCTATATACTTACCTGCTGTGTGTTTAGCATCTAAATTTTCTTCAAAATGCTTTGCCGTTGATTCTTTCAACTTCTTTAATTCTTCAGGGTTATTAATCAATCTCGTAAGAATTGCTCCAGCGTCTTCCTTGTCTTTAAAAACATAACCATTAACACCATTGACTATTATTTCCTTATTGCCGTAATGATTAGAACAGATTACAGGCACACCACATGCCAGTGATTCTAAAATTGCCATAGAAATTCCCTCATCTTTATTAGTTTCATAAAGAAAAATGTCCCAATTTTTCATTATAGAAATTTTCCTATTAAAATCACTTATGCCTCCCATCATCTTAACAGTGTTTCTACCTTTTTTCTTATTTTTTAATGGACCAGATCTACCTTGTCTTGATCCTATATATTCATGAACCATAGGCACAGGTAATTTAACATTTTGACACCACTCAATCCATTTATCGCTGTGCTTCCATCCACAAATTCTATTAACTCGTCCTGTTAAAAAAATACCTTTCTTATCAATCCCTGATGGTTTAATATCTTTATATCTATCACCACTTACTCCATTTAAAATACAAACAGTCTTGATCTTTGGATACCATTTAGACAAATTCTTTTTCATGTGTTGAGAAACTGCAACCATAACGTCTAGATTATTAAAATTCCTCCACCCGGAAGAGTTATACAATGTATGATTTATAACAATAACTTTGGCCTTAGTCCTTCTTTTAATCTCATTTATTAAAGAATGACTGGAGCTGGCTAATTTATGGTAAATAACAACTGAAGATTTTTCTATTCTTGACACTATCTTTGCAGGGATTTTAATCTGTTTACAACTAACTCCATAAGATTTTTCAAAAACAGGATCATAGTACATAGAACTTTCATAAATAATTGATTGATTAAAAGAAGGGTAATATCTTTGAATAGCATCATAAAGCTCAAACATGCACGTTTGAGCTCCACCAATGCCAAGATTTGAGATGAAATGAATTATTGCGGGCATAAATTTCTATTCCGATATTCTATTTATGCCTATATATCGAAATAAAAATGATTAAACTTAAGAAATGATTAAACTCAAGAAATGATTAAACAACTACATATATATTATTCATATATTTGGACAAAACACTTTTTGCCCTATCCATATTCTCAGATTTAAAAATAAAATCACTATATTTATAACTTGGAGAAATTCTAAGTAAATGACAAGGAATATCTCTACTAATAGATGATAAAAATTCCCCTGCTATCTTCATTTCATCTTCTATCTCATCATCTTGATAATATAAAGGAAAACTAATCTCAAGATGAACTCCATTATCATATGCTTCTTTAATCCTATCTTGAAGAACATACTTATCAACACCTGTTATGAATTTAAATTTATCCTCAGATCCTTTCCAGTCTACATTCAGGGCATGAGTCATTGAACATATTTCTCTCCAAGGGTCTTGATTAACAAATGCATTGGTCTTTAAAGCAAATTGTAGCCCTTTTAAAGCACTTTCTTCAGCTACACTTATCAAATACTCATAAGAAAGAATTGGCTCGTTATAAGACATTGTAATTGATTTACAGTGCTTCTCAATAGCCACTTCAATAAGTTCAGAAGGATATATAATACGAGAATCATTAAGAGGAGATTTTTGACTTATTATATGGTTTTCACAGTACTGACAATTTAGATTACAAGAATAACTGCCTATCGTTAAAGTTTTTGTTTTCTCTAGAAAACGCTTAAATGGTTTTTTCTCAATAGGGTCAACCGCTAAAGAACTTATAGCTCCTAAATGAATATGCTGAATTTTTTTATTTTTATTATGTCGAGCATGACATTTTCCAACTTCATCTTTTTTTAGAACACAAAGATGAGGACATAATAAACATTGAATTTTATCATCTATTTTTTTAAATAAAATCATAAAAGTATTATACTATAAAATTTAATTATTTTAAAGACTATTTTTTCTTTTTTCAAATCTTATTCTTCTTCAAAATCATCATCTCTTGACAAAATTTCTCTATATCTAAATTTTGCTTCTTCTAACATTCCTAATCCGTGACAAAGACAATGAGATGACCAAAAAAGAGTATGAAAAATAATATTTTGTGCTGTATCAACTTTTAAATCATCAGGAACCTGCTCAAAAAATTGTTCTAATTTATCAACTTCTTTTTGAATATCTTCTCTTGTTAACTCTTTTTTAAATTTCTTTTCATTCATATATTATCTTCTTTCATTTTTTCAAAAAAATCATCTACATTTTCACAATGAATACCTTCTCCTGCTTCAAGTTCTTCTATTGCTTTTTTAGTTTCTTTATTAGGTTCTTTTTTTATAGTTTCCTCTTTTTCTTTTTTTAAATCTTCAGACTCAACTACATCATATTTTTCTTCTTTAGATGGATTTAACTTCTCTTGAAGTATTTTTTCCATATATTTAGGATTTTCCCACCAATCATGAACTTGGCAATGTCCCTCTTCAAGATGTTCCATCTCATGTTGGACTATTATTCCTAAAATATTTCCTTCTTTATATTCTATTTCATGTTCTTTAAAATCTTCGTCTAAATATTTAACAGTTATAGAAGTATATCTTTCTATAAAAGCATAAGTGTCTGGATATGACAAACATCCTTCTTTTCCATATTTCATCTCGTCACTATTTGAGATAATTTCTGGATTTATCATACAAGTGATCTCTTTAGATTTAGAATCAGATTTTATAATAATAATTCTTTTAGTAATTCCTATTTGAGAAGCCGCGAGACCTACTCCATTTTCAGTAACATTAAGAACCTGCTTCATCTTTTTGAAGATATCAACAACTTTATCTTTTTCTTCAGGAAGAACTGTTTCACATTTAACTTCCAATATAGGATTGTCATATTTTAAAATTTCAGCTAAAAGTCTTTTTCTTCTAATAAAAAAATCATTTTTATTTTTATTTTTTTGTTTTTTAGAATATCTTGCTTTAGCTTTTCCCTTAAGTTTAGTCATTATTGCTCCTTATTGTGATATTCTTAATTTGATTTCAATTTGACCTTTTTCAGTTTGTCTCCTTGAAGAGATATTACAACGAGAAGTTTTACTAACAAACTTTTTAATCATATTCTCTCCATAAGATAGATTAAGTTTATTAAGCTTAAATTTCTTACCATGTGGCCCCCAGTCATAGTCATCAGCGTGCATTTTAAAACCATTGGGAGTTCTTTCAAACCCAATATCTCCCATACCATTGAACTGACTACGTGGAACAACAACATGAGCCGTGGGCTTTGAACGACTATAATTATTATTCAATTGAACTCCGTCTTTATGGATTACAGGTTGATACCCCATTTCCTTCAAAGATTGCACAAGAACACCTTCATCTTTGAACCTAACCTCTACTTCATGAAATTCACTAATAACACACCTCTCTTATCTTCTAACTAAATCCTATTACTATTCATTTAACAATATCTATATTATACAACATTAATCTTTCACTTTCAACAAAAATTTTTCTTTTTTTCTGTTTAAATAGGTTTTGCCATCTCTATACAAATAATCATATATTTTTTGAGAAATTTTATTTCCTCCAAAAGAATGATAGTAACTTCCTTTATGGAGCTTTTTAGAAGATATCATGTTAGTTCCTGGTATATTTTCTACAATAAATTCCATAATATCTTTATTTCCAAAAAATTCCCCTCTTAAAATTCCATCATGACATAAAGAAATACTACCATCTCCGTCAAACATCCCTCTTATCCAATGATGATAATATTTTTTATCAATATTAGGCCTTTTTAATGTTTTTGTTTTATTTTGCAATATTCCATGTTTAACTAAATCTTGAACCATCCCACAGCAACACACTTCTATTTTGCTAGAATAAGTTTTTCTTCCCTTCCTCTCAATATCATAAATTGGGCCTTTATACTCTATCTCTTTTCTAAATTTCTCTATATGCCCTCTGTCTTTTCTCGCTAATTCTATATAGAATTTTCTTTGTCCCTTTGTGTTTCTTAAACAACCATCTGCTGCAATAAATCCTAGCCAGTATGCTTTGTTGCTATTATCTATTTTTTTAAAATATTTCTCATTTAATGAATAACGACTTTTAGAACGTCTTGGAAAAACTTTTTCCCTAGTTAAATGAAAATCATAAATCCATTTATAAATAGTTGGTTTAGAAACCACACACAACACTGCAATTTCTGTAATACTTAATTTTTCTTTACAATATTTTGTTTTAAGCCATTTTCTATTTTTATATAAGTATTTTTTCATATTTTTGTCCAAATAACATAAGATGTTATTTTATACATTATATTACTTGGAATTTATAAGAAATTCTTCTAAAGGATAATAATATCTTTTAACTGTTTTATACTGTTCATTTAACAATATCTATATTATACAACATTAATCTTTCACTTTCAACTATTTTTTAAATAATTCTTAATTTAATTTCTATTTTTCCATCAGATCTGACTTTTCTGTTAGTTATATTACATCTTGAAGTTCTATTAACCTCTTTTTTTAACTTATTTTCAGAATAAGACATATTTAACTGTTTTATTTTTTTACCCGTTCTCCATGCTTTATCAAATTCTGAAGCATGTAATTTAAACCCCTTCTTAGTCCTTTCAAATCCTACATCATTACTTGCGGATCCTACTTGTGATCGAGGAAGGATTATATGGGCTTTTTGAGATCTTTTATCTCCTTGATATCCATAAAGATTTGTTGCCTTTTTGTGAACAACAGGTTGATATCCCATTTCCTTCAGAGATTGCAAAAGAACATCTTCATCTTTAAACTTTACTAATATTTCATGAAATTCGCTAATATTACACCTCTCTTATATTTTATCTGTTTTCTCCTGTTTCGATTTATAAATTGTTTTTATACTATCTACATACCTTACATCTCCCCACTTCATAATCAAATCTTCAAAACTATTAAACTCATAAACTGTAAGATATGAATTATTAACTGCCCTATTAATAGCATTTTCAAATGTGCAATACCTATCATCAATTTCGCTAATATCTAAACACCGATCTGTTCTAAAGGGGACCCACTCCCAAGAGTGTTGGCCTGGTCCAATTTTAACCTCTTTTAAAAAACATTTAAAATTAAAATCCGTTACTGAAACATATAAATGTTGTTTCAAAACATAAATCTCTTCTTCACCTGTATTTGATTGTAATATTTTCATTTTATTTCCTTCTCTCTTTTAATGGTAGATTTTTAGGAATATTATAATTATTATCAATAGGAACCCACCAAGTTTTTAAATCAGAAGTATTTACTATATTAAACCCATAACTCACAATACTATACATTCTATAGGACATATCTTTTATTTCTCCATCTATCCACTGTTCTCTAATAAATTTATCTAATTTACGATCTCCGTCTTTCCCACACATAGCAAAAGATATATGATTTTTATTCTTTGATATATTATAATAACATTCAGCACTTATAGAAACAAAAGTTTCCCCTTTATACTCTTCTATTATTCCTACAAATATATAATAATTATTTTTATTTATAATACATCTCTGCCCTATTTCAGGTCTTATTTCTCCCATATTAATCCATTTTTGTTCTTTTTGTCCTAAAGATATATTAGTTATTCCTAATAAACTAATTATTCCTGTAGTTTTTAAAAATATTCTTCTATTCATTTCCATTCTCTTCTCTTTTCTTTTTTAAAATATTTATGCAAAAATCATAAACTGCTCCTTTTCCTCCAGGAAAATCTGAGGGATAATGAGCACTCTTTTTTACTTCATCAATAGCATCAGAGGGACAACCTGTAAATCCTGCTAAATCCATACATTCAATATCTCCTTCTGCATCGCCCATATATGCCACATTAAACCATTCTAACTTTATATCGACTAATAAATTATTAAGTCTATCTTTTTTATTCCCAGACTTATTAATAACAATTAATTTTTTATCTTTTTCCCATTTATTCCATAACTCTGCAATATTTGATTGAATTTTTATTCTTTCTATCTGTTTCAATATTACATCATCGTGAGAAGTTGACATTATTATAACTATTATATCTTTTTTTAATAATTGAGATAAAGCATCAAAATCTCTTGTATAGAATGTTTTTGAGAATGAACCATCTTCTGAAACTTGATAAGTCCCATCAGTTAATACTCCATCTAAATCTACACAACAAACTTTTATATTATCATATATACTCATGTTCCTTATTATATACTATTTATTTTCACTTTCAAGTATTATTTTTTATTTTTTTATACGATATATAAAAAGGAAATAAAAAGGAAACAAAATGACTAAATGCACTGTAATATCGGAATTGTGTTGTAATCATCAAGGAGACATAAAAATAGCAAAAGAAATGATAAAAATGTCTAAATTATGTGGTGCGGATTATGCTAAATTTCAAAAAAGAAACCCTATAAAAGCAGTTCCTACTCATATGCACAATCAACAACATCCCTGTCCAATTCATTCTTTTGGAGAAACATATTTAGAACATAGACAAAAGTTAGAATTTAATATAGAACAACATAAAGAATTAAAAAGATATTGTGAAGAAGTAGGAATAGGATATACCTGTAGTGTGTGGGATGAAGATTCTGCAAGAGAAATTATATCTCTTAATCCTGATTTTATAAAAGTTCCTTCAGCAATGAATGAAAATTATAACTTAATGAATATTCTTTTCAATGAATATAATAAAGATATTCATATCTCCTTAGGAATGATTTCTAAAGCTGCAAAAAAAAATTTATTTAATTATTTAAAAGATAAAACAGAGAAAGTAATTCTTTATCATACAACATCTTCTTATCCCTTAAAATTTAAAGAGTTATTTCTTTTAGAAATAATTGAATTAAAAAAGAAATTTAAAAGAGTAGGATTTAGTGGCCACCATCTTGGTATCTCTGTAGATATTGGAGCATATGTTTTAGGTGCAGAATGGATAGAAAGACATTTTACTTTAGACAGAACCTCAAAAGGAACGGACAACGCAGCAAGTTTAGAACCACCAGGATTACAAAAACTTTGTCGAGACCTAAAAGCCTGTTTTGAATCTTTAACTTATAAAAACATTGATTTTACAGAAAATGAAAAAAATAATATGGAAAAATTAAAAATAAGAAAAAAATAAAATTTTTAATTCTAATAACATTTAAAATCATCTCTATTCATATTATATAATTCTGTAAAAGGGATAATATAAACATTTTTATGATATTTATTTAAATTATCTTTCATTCTTTTTCTTGATGGTTCATTCGAAGAATGAATTACAATAATTGAATTTTGTGCCAACTGCTTATCCACCATATAATCAGTTACAAATTCTCCTGTCAACTTATAATCTCCTAAATCTCTATCTAAAAAGATAAGATCATATTTATTATTTTCTATATCTTCACAAGCTTTTTTAACTTTATCTGTATGATATATTTCACAATCATGAAATGTCTTTCTAAACCATTCCATTCTTATTGACATGTCTTCCAACACATAAATTCTCATTTTTTATTGCTCAACAATTTCTCTATTTCTGCTTCTGTTACTTCACTTACACAAGCCGATCCGTTTTTATCTTTCCACTGAAATGCTAAATTTTTTGATGGACCTTGCCTATCTTTAGAAATTATAACTCCTATTTCTTTTTTCCCGCTTCTAACCAACTCAACAGTTTTTCCATTTAAAGAGGCTATTGCCTTAAAAGTTGGTCCTTCTTTTTTCTTTTCTTTTTCTTGATGTATCTCTATACTCTTTGCCATAATTTTTCTCCTATATATCTAAAATTTCAAATCTATTATGTATTTTATTCTTTTCAACAATTTCATCGACAACCTCTAATCGACCTTCTAAATACTTTTTCTCTTTTTTATTTGCAGTTTCCAAAGACTTTTCTATATTCTCTTTCCTTTGCTCTAAATTATCAAGTTCTCTTTTTAATACCCCATCCATAGAAAACTCTTTATCCCTATTATTAATTTCAGAAATCTTTCCATCCCATAAAATAGTAGGAGTTATCGATGAATCATCGTCTGTAATAAAATCTCCATTAGTTCTCCACTTTATTAATTTATCTACTTTATCTGATTTTTCACTCATTATTTTCTTTCAAGATAGCCTCTCTCACTTTCATAATTGCTTCACCTAACCAATTAGTTCCTCTCCAATTTTTAGAATCTAATATTTTAGGATCATCACATCTTAAACCAACTCCCCATATACAATCATATGGACTACCTTCAACAATAATTTTATCTCCTGTTTCTATTAACTGTTTTTTCAAATCTTTATGCTGCGTAAATTTGGCATAATTAGCCTTGTAAACAACATCTCTTGCTATTTCCCCCCACTTATCTTTATCGAAATTTTTAACTTTCCTACCTAATGCTTTTTGAAGAGCAGGATTATCAGAAGACATAATCATCTTTAAAGATTCTTCATCATTAAATAATCTTGCCTTCTCTGCCATCATAAATTGTTCGCAGCAATTATATTTTATTTTATCTATCTCTATATCTCTTTTAGCCCATTGAGAATATATTGAACCATAAAAATATATATGAGTATTTGTTTCATTATAACTAGATGTGCTCATTTAAAATCTCCTAACACTGATTTTCTACTTCATCTTCAAAACGATACAACCATTTCATAAGACACAATTTATATTCATTTTCATTAGTTACAGTATGCTTTTTAGAATTATATTCAATCTTACGATTATAATTCCATATATTAGACAACTCTTCACATAGAACTTCCACTTTTTTCTTTTGAAAACTCCAATCTTCATCTGGATGTAAAAAATTCATATAAAATAAAGAACTTCCTGCTTCTTTCATACATTTCAAAAAGAAAGAACAAATATCCATTTCTTTCCACTCATCAGAATAGATACTTAAATCATCTAAATTAACAGTATTTCCTAAACAATCTTTAAATAATTCCATTATATTAAACTTTCTATTTTTCTAACTTTTGCCATATTTTCTATTAACTCAAAATCAAATTCTGTGTCTATTTGTAATCCATTTAGTCCAGAAACTTCATATATACAGGGATTATAGCCTATTCTACACCTGGTGTCAAGTAAAATTCTACTATCTGTAATAAAAATATTCCCACAGTCGTGCATCAAAAACTCACTATTATCTTCATCTTCAAAAAATTCTTGTCTCATCTTTCTATTACAACAATCATTTTTATCTACATTATAAACCCATTTTCCATCTTTTTTCTGCCAAAAAAATGGAGTGAATTTTACCCCTGTTAATAAACTATCATATCCTCCATTATAATACTTTTTTATACATTTATCTAGCAATCCAGATAAACGACAAGGAGAAGTTGGTTGTAAATTCACTACAATATCAAAAATATTAAAATTCTTATCTTTAAGATACTCAAGAGAATGTATTAATGCTTCTTCATTTTTAGATAAATCTCCAGATATTTTATCTGGTCTTTGAATCCATTCTACTTTAAAATCTTCTTCAAAAAATTCTGCCAAAGATTTATATTCTTCATATATTTTTTTACAATTTTTGCAATTAGAAGATATAACAATTTTATCAACGTATTTAGAATTTTGAGCAGCTTTTACGCTCCACAAGAATAAAGGCTCTTCCATCAACTTCTTGTAATTTTTTCCTTTTACCCCTTTACTTCCGCTTCTAGCAGTAATAACTACCAATATTTTTTTATTTCCTATCATTATTTTTTATTCTTATAAATGTTTATAATATTCTGACAAAATAAAATCTATATTATTTAAACCGCAAAATTTAAAATCATCTATCTTTTTTTGAGATATATCTATTTTCATTCCTCCCTCAAAAAACTCTATATCTTCTAACTCTGCTCTATTTATTTTTGCTCTCTCTTCTGCTATCCATTGAATATACTCTATCGCCACTTTCATTTTTTTTCTCCTAATCTATACTTACCATTATTTTTAATAATTTTTTTATGCTTTCTTCGATTCTGACATAAATTTATATTACTTGTTTTTTGATACGGTCTAGACCCCCTCTTATTAAAAACAGGAACTCCAGCTTTTTTAACATACTCAATAAAATGTTGCCACGATTCTTCTTCCTCTTCTTCAGAGTCCCAAGGCTTACCTTTATGTAATCTCCTAATCCTACCATCAGGATCCAATTCATTTATATCATGAATAATATGCTCATTAATCCTTGGTTTAGTAGGTTTTACTTCATATTCTCCAGAAATAACCATTTCTTCTTTAATTCCTGTTACCGCTTCTAATATCTCTTTTTTTAAAACTTTTCTTAAAGCCTTATATTCTTGTGACCTTCTTATATCCATTTTTTTCTCCTAATGTCTCTTTTAATGTCTTTTTGGGGAAACAATTTAAACAACTATCACTAGCATCTATTATAGTAACTTCTTTTCCCAATATATCTCTATTAACTTTTGCAAAATTATTCCAATAATTTATAAATGCTTCTTTATCAAAACCTCTATTTTGATCTCTTTCAAAAATTCTTTTATCTGTCCTATACTGCTTTTCTTCTCCATCATATTGAAAAAAATATCGGTAACTAAATTTATCATTTGATAACTGACAATCATTACCTAATAATACAATAGTTTTTGCTCCCATACAAAATGCCATATGAATTCCGCTTGACATACTCGTTCTGCTGCCTATTATAGGTTTTGTAATATTTCTAGTTAATACAACTCCATCTGGCAAATTATATATATCAGGAGGTGAAAACCAACTTTTATGCTTATAAAAAATAACTCTTTCTTTTAACGAATCATCTATATAATTTTTAAATTTATCTTCATAAAATAAACAAATACAATTAGATTTCCTAACTATATTAAAATAGCTCCAATGAACGATATCTCTGTCATCGCTGATCAGATATTGAGCAAATGGAACTTTAGCGATTCCTCCATTAACTGCCATAACGACTTTATCTTTTAATAAATCAGTATCAACCTTTCTTATTGAAGGGGCACTACCGACAACAAAGATTATCTCGTCCTTATGTTTATTTTGTAATTCTTTTAATTTAATATTAACTATTTCTCCATTGGATATATTTTTTCTAAAGCATCTATAATCAACATTTGATGAGTAATATCTTTTTGCTCATTATACGATCTCTCTCTTGCTATCTGTTTTATATGATCAAGTAAATCTTTTCTTACTCTCATGTAAAAAGTTATACAATCAGCAGGATGAAGTTTAGCTTCTGTTATTTTATCTTCTTCATCTTTAGCAGTCACATCTAAATTTATAGGTGGTGCTGATGTGTCTTGTATTAAATCATTTATCTTTTTTCTTTTTACCATTTTTTCTCCTATTTGTCATAAATTAAGATATTAAACTATTAACTAATTATACTATTATTACATCACATCGACATTTCCTCTTTTTTTCTTTAAAAAATTATTCTCCTTATATATTTAAAATCTATTAATTAAATATAGGTATTCATAACTGTAATAACTCAAATCTACTATTTATCATATATTTTTCTTCTAATTCAAATAATTTTTCTTTTGTTATTTTTCCTTTGTCTCTAAAACATTTATTAAATATATTTTTTTCTAAAATATATGACAACTCATAAATAAATTTTTCCGAAAGTTCCTGTTTAGCAGAAATATAATCCCATCTTACTTTATCTTTAAATTCTCTAATAA
>Ga0307376_10000922_pt1 | contig 34002 bp, 35 predicted proteins | sample TR2MG_FD_202536 | JGI IMG/M metagenome (GOLD analysis project Ga0307376, IMG submission 202536) | Soil microbial communities from Risofladan, Vaasa, Finland - TR-2 | ecosystem: Environmental > Terrestrial > Soil > Coastal area > Acid sulfate soil | place: Finland: Risofladan, Vaasa | collected...
TTGGCCGCCGGCGTACCGGCAGCCGTCACGCACAGGCGGATGCCCAGGCCATCGATGCCCTGCTGTGAAAGAAGTCGCAGAAAGTGTTGCTGCGCGCGTTCGGAAATGTCGATCATGTCTGCTCCGTTGTCACCCGTCGGCTGCGGCGGGCCCTGCCGATGAAACAGCACCATTTTAGTCCCATTTCAAATCCAATGCGCGCTTTGACTTTTTCGCACGCAACTTCGACGCTTCGGTCCTTGAGCTTTCGGTCCCTGGAGATCCGCATGAACATCATTGAGCTGGCCACCCGGCATTGCCAACCGCGCAAGGGCAAGGAGCACGCACTCGACGCCGCGCAGGTATCCCGACTTTTGCAGCAATTGCCGGGCTGGCAGTTGCGCGACGACGGCACGGCCATCACCAAGGATTTCAGTTTCACCGACTTCCACCACACGCTGGGCTTCATCAATGCGGTGGGCTTCATGGCCAACCACGAAGATCATCACCCGGATCTCGAAGCCGGCTATGGCCACTGCCGGGTGTCATGGTCGACTCACGATGTCGGCGGCCTGTCGCTGAACGACTTCATCTGTGCCGGGCGGATCGAGGCCCTGCTGGCGCACTGATCAGAAGTCGGTACGCGACTTTTCCTTCATCCACAGCAGCCGCTTGCCTTTCACCGACAGCACATCGAGGAAATCCTTGAGGTCATCCGGCAGCGGTGCCGAGAAGCTGTAAGCCCGCCCATCCAGGTCGAAACTCATGTGCGAGGCATGCAGAAACATCCGGTGCAGGCCCATCTCGCGAAAGCGCTTGTTCATCTCGCGGTCGCCGTATTTGGGATCACCGGCCAGCGGATGGCCGATGTGCGCGGCATGCACGCGGATCTGATGGGTTCTTCCGGTACCCAGTGTGGCCTGCATCAGGCGCGCGCTGGGGTATTGGTCCATTTCGCGGAAAAACGTCAGTGAGGGCTTGCCGTTATCGGCCACCCGCACCATCCGCTCGCCGCCCTGCAGTACCGACTTCAGCAGTGGCGCGTTGACATCGAATTTTGCCTTCGACGGATGGCCGAGCATCAGGCACAGGTATTGTTTGGTCACTTCCCCGGCGCGGATCAGTGCCTGCAGGCCGGTCAATCCGGCACGGGTCTTGGCGAACACTAGCACCCCGCTGGTATCGCGATCGAGTCGGTGAACCAGTTCCAGGTGCTCTTTGGGCCGTGCCGCGCGCAGCAGTTCGATCGCACCATGACTGACCCCGCTGCCGCCATGGCTGGCCACACCGGAAGGTTTGTCGATGACCAGGAAATGCTTGTCCTCGAAGATGACCGCCTCAGCCACCTGTGTCAACAAGCCGCTGGCCGGCGCCTGCCCCTCGGGCCGCTCCGCCACCCGAACCGGCGGAATGCGCAGCGTATCACCGTCAGTGAGACGAGTATCCGGCTTGGCCCGCTTGCCATTGACGCGCACCTGGCCGGTACGCAGCAGCCTGTAGATCATGCTCTTGGGCACGCCCTTGAGCATGGTCACCAGCGCATTGTCGATGCGCTGGCCGTCCCGTTCCGGGCCGACCACGACTTGACGTACACCGTGAGGTGCGTCGGGTGAAGTTGCCGTCTGCATTGAAAAAAACCTGCTGAAATAGGATACTCGACAGGCGCTGCATTCTGCCCATCGATGTCTGGAACGGGTCGAGTGCCCGCCCGTAACGTCGGCGAGGAATGCGCCGGTTGCCTTCTGGCGGCCGGTCGCGGCTCTCTTTCATCGTAACGGTATGGCTGCCGTTTGTCCCGATGCCGTGAGGTATCGGGGTGGCAGACGAAGCTGACCGAATCATCCCGACACCGGAAACGGTGCCGTTATTTTGCCGCTCAACCGCAGCGGCGCGATCCACGGCAGGCCGCCACATCGGCGCCACCGCGGCACGCGACGCGCGGCCAGGCTGAGGATTACCACCATGAAACGTATGTTGATCAACGCGACTCAGCGTGAAGAGTTGCGTGTGGCCATTGTCGATGGCCAGAACCTGTATGACCTGGATATCGAAATTCCTTCGCGGGAACAGAAGAAATCCAACATTTACAAAGGCCGCATCACCCGTGTCGAGGCTTCGCTGGAAGCCTGCTTCATCGAATACGGTGCCGAACGTCACGGCTTTCTGCCGCTGAAGGAAATCTCCCGCGAGTACTTCACGCCCGGCGTGGACCCTCACAAGGCGTCCATCCGCGAACTGCTCAAGGAAGGCCAGGAAGTGGTGGTGCAGGTCGAGAAGGAGGAACGCGGCAACAAGGGTGCTGCCCTGACCACCTTCATCAGCCTGGCCGGCCGCTACATGGTGCTGATGCCGAACAACCCGAAGGCTGGTGGCGTCTCGCGGCGTATCGAGGGTGAGGATCGGCAGGCGCTGAAAGAGGCCCTCGAACACGTCACCGTTCCCGATGATGTCGGCCTGATCGTGCGCACCGCCGGCCTCGGCCGCGATGCCGAAGAACTGCAGTGGGATCTGGATTACCTGCTGCAGCTGTGGAAATCGATTTCCGCTGCAGCAAGCTCGCAGAAGGCGCCGTTCCTGATCTACCAGGAGTCGAAGCTGTTCATCCGCGCCCTGCGCGACTACCTGCGCAGCGACATCGGCGAGATCCTGATCGACGAGGAGTCGCTGTACAACGATGCACGCGAGTTCATGCAGCAGGTGATGCCGAACGCGCTGCGCAAACTCAAGCTGTACACCGACGATACCCCGCTGTTCACGCGCTACCAGATCGAGACGCAGATCGAGAACGCGTTCGATCGGCAGGTTCGGCTCCCGTCCGGCGGCTCGATCGTGATCGATCAGACAGAGGCGCTGACCGCGATCGACGTCAACTCCTCCAAGGCCACCAAGGGCAGCGACATCGAGGAGACCGCCTTCAACACCAACTGCGAAGCGGCGGTGGAAATCGCGCGTCAGGCGCGCATTCGCGATGCCGGCGGCCTGATCGTGATCGATTTCATCGACATGGACAGCCCGAAGCATCAGCGCGAAGTGGAAGATCGGCTGAAGGAGGCCCTGAAGCTTGACCGTGCGCGCGTCCAGATCGGGCGCATCTCCCGCTTCGGTTTGCTCGAAATGTCGCGTCAGCGCCTGCGTCCGAGTCTCGGCGAAGCCACCGAAATCGTGTGCCCGCGCTGCGAGGGCCACGGCCACATCCGCGGGGTCGAATCGCTCTCGCTGTCGACCCTGCGCCTGATCGAAGAACATGCGATGAAGGAAAACACCGGCCAGGTGCTGGTGCAGGCGCCATCGAGCGTCGTCAATTTCCTGCTCAACGAAAAGCGTGCCAGCGTGGTCGAGATCGAAATGCGCCACAAAGTGCATGTCATGATCATCGCCGACGAGAAACTGCAAACCCCGCATATCGAAATCCAGCGCATCCGCGAAGCGGACATGGGCGAGCACAGCAAACCCAGCTACGAGCGGTTGACTTCGGTTGCCGCGACTGAACTGCCCAAGATGGGCCAGACCCTCGGCAGCAGCGAACAACCGGCTGTCAGCGGCATCGTGCTGTCCGGACCGGCCCCGTTGCGCGAAGAAAGCATACCGACACCTGCCGCCACGCAACCGGCCGCCGTCAAGCGTCAACCGGTAGCTGCTTCGGCTCCGGCATCCACTGGCATCATCTCGCGGCTGCTGGGATGGTTCCGCGGCAGTGCCGAACCCGCTGCCCGGGCACCGGCCCCCCAGCGCACCGACGACAATGGTGCTGCGCGCGGCAACCGGCGCGGCGAACGTACAGGCCGCGGCAGCAACACCCAAAATGCCGCCTCGACACGCCAGCCGCGGCGGGAACCGTCACCGCAAGATTCATCGAAATCGGCCGCGCAACAGCAGGCCCGCAACGGTCGTCAGCGCAACAACGAGACGCAGCCGCGGCAGCCACAACAGGCCCAGGCCCAGACCGCCAGAGCGGAACGCCAACCCAGGCCGACGCTGACGGAAGGCAACCAGGCCAAGGCCGAACGCAAGGCGAATCCGCAGCAACCGAAGGCGGAACGTCAATCGCGTGCAGCGGCGAACGAGCGTCCCGCTGCCACCCTGCCCGATGAGGTCGCCGCCATTGAAGCTGGGCTGCCGGCAATGCCGGGCGGGTCCGCCGTACCGGAGTCTGCCGACAGTACACTTGATGCCGACGGCACCCAGGCACGTCGTCGTCGTGGTCGTCGCGGTGGCCGCCGCCGGCGCCGGCATGACGAATCCACCGCGAACAGCACGAATCTCGACGTTGCCAAGGTTCAGGCACTGGATGACGAGGACCGTGATGCCGTGCCCACCGCTCCAGGCACAACGGCATCGGCCATCCATGAAGAATCGGCACGCACGACGCTCCCTGCCGTGGCGACACCCATCGTCGCTGCAGCTGCGCGAACGAGTGCACCGGATGGCAGTATGGATAATGCCGGCAAGTCATCCCCGCCAACCGAAGCAGACCGGCAGGCAGCCCCGACCGCAACGAAAACGACGATCGACGCGACGGTCGACACCGCGGCCGGCAATCAGGTGAAAACAGCCGGTGCATACGCTGACCCCGTGACGGTCAGCGCCGCCGCGCCGGCTGCCGTGCCATTCAACCTTCCCACGCTGCCGCCGATCCCGGGGCAGGACATGGCAGCGAAAAAAGGCGGTGAAGAGAGCGGAACCGCCAAAGCCACACCTGCGCCTGCAACCGCGCCCACACCTGTGATCGTGGTTGCTCCGGAAATCACGCCCACCGTTTCCAGCAACACGGATACACGTGGCGCCGCCGAACAATCGGATGCCGTGTCCATGCCGCCGGTCAATTCCGTGCCGCCCACGGCACCGCTGGCAGCATCTGTCCTTACGCAGGCACACAATGCCGGGCAGATGCCTGATGCCGCCAGACCGGCCATGCTGACAACTGCGGCAGCCGTCCTCAGCAACCAGCACACTGCACCGGTGCCTGCCGTGACCGTGACATCAGCAGCCACGGCACAGATGCACCTGCAGGAACCTGCTGCCGCGACGGAAAGCCTTGCCGCAGACCGCCCCAAGCAGGGCGACTTGCTGGCACAGGTGCCGCCTTCCGACACCACGAATCCGCACCAAGGCCGGCCGGTCATGACCGGGCCTGTCGGCAGCGGGCACAATGACGCCTCACATGACTGACCGCGTGTATTGATCCAGTCACAAAAAACCGGACGCAAGTCCGGTTTTTTGTGACTGGATTCAGGCCCGCCGTACCCGGTCGCTGCGCTAACCAAATCGGCAGTTCAGTTGCCCACCTCATGGTTGGGCGCATCGAGCAGGCCATGCACTGTCATCAGGTGCGCCAGGCTGAGAATATGATCGACATGCAGTTTTTCCATCAGCCGCTGCTTGTAGGTAGAAACGGTCTTCGGACTCAGATTGAGTTGTTCGCCGATGATTGTCAGTGGCTTGCCGCGTACCAGCATCATCGCCACCTCCAGTTCGCGACTGGACAATACGTCGAAAGGTGAAGTGCTGCCATCGAGGGTCGCCAGTGCCAGTTGCTGGGCAACTGCAGGTGCCAGGTAACGTTGGCCTCCGGCCACTTGGCGCACGGCGGACACCAGTTCCTCGGCGCTGCAGCCCTTGGTCAGGTAGCCGAGCGCGCCCGCGTCGAGCAGACGCTTGGGAAACCGCGCATCATCGACCACCGTCACAATGACGATATGTGTGGAAAGCTTTGCCCGGCATACGCGTTCGGTGAGTTCAACGCCACTCATGCCGGGCATGTGCACATCAACCAATGCGATGTCCGGCGTCAGCGTGCGGATCAATCGCAAACCTTCCTCGGCGCTGCCTGCCTCGCCACTGACACAGATGTCCGATTGCTGCTGCAGGATCATCCTGAAGCCGGTGCGAACCAGCTCGTGATCGTCCACAAGGACAATATTGATCACTTCACGACCTCCTCGGATTGGGCTGCATGAAAACAGGATGCAGAACACCGTATTGCCGGCATTCGAAAATGCCCTGGCGGGACACAGCATGCTTGATTGCCATGCGAACAACCAGCAAGCCGCGAATTACTGTCACGGCAGTCTCGATCTGGCCACCTTCCGTAGGGAGCCACCGACATACATCGGCACGCCAAACCGCACCAGCGCCCCTGCGATCGCTCAGCAGCATGCCGAGGGATGACTGAATACGCGTGCCGGCACTACCGCCAATGTCCGCCCCCGGATTACCACTGCGACGTGGTGACCTGAGCATAGATGCTTTTCAAACGCCGTCTCCCTGGCAAATTTGGTCGCCGGCCCCAACCGCATGTGCCGGAACAGCATGATGTCCAGTCGACATACCTGCCCGTTACCGGCAGTCGACCGTTTGAGTGGATCGATCACCATGAGTCCGCCCCATCCCCTGAACAGACCGAATACCGATACGACGGGCGCTGCCTGTTGGTATCGCCCCTCAATGTGCCACGGTGAAAGGGCCCTTTCTGTCAGCCGTCGCCCACATCTGGCGTACGGGAATTGCATTGGCACCGCCTACCCATCGGCACAGTAGCACCCTGTCTCGGGCTTGCCGGACGTGCGTGGACTCCATTCAAATTTCGAGCTCCGACGATCGTGACCATCCTTTCTTGCATCCCGACCCTGCCAACCCGGGTCCGGTCCGGAACATGCCCCAGTCAGCGCCTCACCTTCTGCTGCCGGGCGATTCCGGACGACTTGGCCATACGGCCGGCGCTCCTCGCCGGCAAGTAGCGGCTTTCAATTCCGAGCGGATAGGCCACGTCGAGGGCGAATGAAAAGGGTGGCTGGCCTCGCGGCCAGCCACCCTTTCATGTCTCAACACCTGTCTTGCGGCTTAGATCGCCAACCAGACATAGAAGTAAAGCGTGTTGTTGTCGCTGGCATTGCGCCCGGCGCCGTCGACGTTGTGCACGAGGCCGCTGAACTTGGTGTAGTAGGTGTACTGCAGGCCCAGCCGCACGTTGACGAAGGGCTGCTCCCACGAGTCGGCCTTGCCGAACGGGTTGTAGTTGAGTTCGACCATGCCACCCTGGGTATTCGGCGAACCGTTGTTGCCGTATAGGGTGAGATCGTTGCTGCCATTGCTGGCAAACCCGGCCAGCGTCACGCCGTAGGTATTCTGGTACCAGTAGCTGCCCTTGAGGTTGAACGAGTCCAGCGTGTCATGCAGATTCGAGGAACCGTTACCGCCGTCGTAGGTGTTGTTGAGGGTCTGTTTCTCGTGGACGTACAGCCCGTTGACCGTGACGATGTTGTCGCCCATGAAGTGCTGGTAGTCGGCCGAGAGACCCACGTCGTTGAAGTTGTCGGTCGGGCCGGCCACCGGGATGACGTTGCCGTTCAGATCCGAACCCACACCGCCCCGCTTCATGTCCAGCAGAAAACCACCCAGCGAGAAGTTGCCGTGCGGAATGTTCCACGTGTAGGCCACCCGGGCATACGGGGCGATACCCGAAAGTTTGCCGTCGTAGCCGGCATTGACATGGTTGGTAAAGGCGACCGACAGGGAACGGTAACCACCGGCCTCGATATACCATTTGCCATCGATCTGGGCATAGGCAGTCGCACCGACCGACTGACCGGCGAGGCCGCCGAACAGCATCGGTGCCGCCGGCGCACCGGGAGCAAGGTCAGAGCCCATGTAGGGATAGATCCAGCCCGGTGCGGAATTGAAGACATCGCTGATGGTCGGGTTGTTGTTGACCGAAATGCCCCAGGTGCCGCTGTGATTGCCATGGCTGAACGGGCTGGCGTAACGCACGTCCGCATTGTCCCAACCGAGCAAGCCGCCGTTCTCCGAATAGGTCGCTTGGGCGAACACACCCATGTGATCGGTCAGACGACCGGCCAGGAACACCGACGCTTGTTGGATCTCGGTATTGTTATTGGTACCGAAGCCATTGGCCGGCGGCGAAGTCTGTGCCTTCGACGTATGCGTGAAGGACTCGACCAGCATCGCCGAGAGCGGCACCTTGGTGTCGTTGCCGACCTTCATGGTGTAGCCATTGATCTTGAACTCGCGCCCGAATACCGTCAGTTCGGGGCCGAAGCCGCCGACATGGCAGGCCGCGCAGGGCTGATGTGTCTGCCGCGCATACGAAGGTACCGCCAGTACCAGCGTGGGTGCCAACAACAAGCACGCTGCCACGGCGACCTTGCGCAGTAGCCGGCTCGCTGGCCGGGCTCCGTCAGGACTCCGCTTTCTCATCGTAAACATGTGTCTGTGCTCCTTGATCGAGTGGTTAAGATGTCGTTAGGCAGATCGTACGGATGTTGGACGCGCCGTGTTTTGACTTCGATCAAGTCGCCCTGGCTCTGCCGAGCTCCGGCAGACAAAAATTTCGATAAACAACAATATATTACGACGCGCTTCATCCCCCAGAAAACAGCGTCAACCCCTCTTCCATGGGCGCCGGAAAGCGCTCTGCATATGACTTTCAGGCTCTCCCGCCAATCCCGGTCGCGGCTGCCTGCAAACGACGTTCCGGGTGGCAGCAGCACGCTCGTTCGCAACATATTGCGTCAACAACTGCGACACTCCGCCACGCACGGCTCCATGATGCGCAATCTTGCCGGCGGATGGGTTTGTGACGCGCGGAAAGGCGGCCGGCGTGTGGGCCCCTTGTCAACCGGTCAGCATGAAAAAAAGATGGAAATCTTTACGAGACGGTGCCGCCCACGGTCATGCCATCGATCTTCAGTGTCGGTTGCCCCACGCCCACCGGCACGCTCTGGCCGTCCTTGCCACACATCCCGACGCCATCGTCCAGCTTGAGGTCGTTGCCGATCATCGAGACCCGGTTCAGTACCTCCGGGCCCGAGCCGATCAGCGTGGCCCCCTTGACCGGCGCGGTGATCCGCCCGTCCTCGATCAGGTAGGCCTCGCTGGCGGAGAACACGAACTTGCCGTTGGTGATGTCGACCTGGCCACCGCCGAAGTTCGGCGCGTAGATGCCCCGCTTGACCGAGCGGATAATCTCTGCGGGGTCGTGCGGCCCGGCCAGCATGTAGGTGTTCGTCATGCGCGGCATCGGCAGCGTGCTGAACGATTCGCGCCGACCGTTGCCGGTGGGCGCCATGCCCATCAGGCGGGCGTTCAATTTGTCCTGCATGTAACCCTTGAGGATGCCGTTCTCGATCAATGTGGTGCACTCGGTCGGCGTGCCCTCGTCATCCACGCTCAGCGAGCCGCGACGGCCGGCGAGGGTGCCGTCGTCCACCACGGTGACGCCCGGCGCGGCCACCCGCTGGCCGAGCCGGCCGGCGAATGCCGAGCTGCCCTTGCGGTTGAAGTCGCCCTCCAGCCCATGCCCGATCGCCTCGTGCAGCAGCACACCGGGCCAGCCGGGGCCGAGCACCACGGTCATGTTGCCTGCTGGAGCGTCGACGGCATCGAGATTCACCAGCGCCTGGCGCACGGCTTCGGCGGCGAACGCCAGAGCCCGGCCGTTTTCGATCAGTTCGCGGTACCCGTAGCGACCGCCGCCTCCGCCTTGCCCTTGCTCGCGGCGGCCATTGTGTTCGGCGATCACCTGCACGCTGAGCCGTACCAGTGGGCGCACATCGGCGGCCAGGGTGCCGTCGGAAGCGGCGATCAGGATCGTGTCGACGGTCGCGGCCAGACTCACGATCACCTGCTTGACGCGCGGATCGCGCGCGCGGGCGTAGGCGTCGACTTCGCGCAGCAACGCGATCTTGTCCGGATTGGGCAGGCTGTCGACCGGATCGATCGCCGGATACAGCGCCCGTGCACCGTTCAGCGCCAGCGGCCGGCCGGCGCCGTGACCGTCCCGCGCAATCGCACGCGCGGCCCTGGTCGCCTCCAGCAACTGCGGCAGCACGATTTCGTCGGAATAGGCAAACCCGGTCTTTTCGCCGCTGATCGCGCGTACGCCCACACCCTGCTCGATCGAGTGGCTGCCGTCCTTGACGATACCCTCCTCCAGCAACCACGACTCGCTGCGGGAATGCTGGAAATACAGGTCGGCTGCATCGATCGACGGGCCCATCAACTGGGCAAACACGCGATCCAGGTCGCCAGTGGCGAGGCCGCCGGGAACAAGCAGCTTGCTCTCGGCATGTGCGATCAGGGAATCCATAGGTCAGGGGTATCGGCAGTCGGTCAGGAACTGTTCCACATGGGGTTCCCGGCCGCCGCTTTAAAGCCGTGGTGATCGACGGCATGTTGCCAGGCAACACCCCCACCAACGAATTGGCAGCCCGGCTTGATGGGTTCACCTGGCCGCCCTTGTACCGGCTTCGTCAGGACGGCACCCATCTGGTGGCGGGTCAGTGACCTACCGGGCTGGAGCTTGCCGGCGCCACACTGCTGGCGTCGGCCGGCGCACTACCGTCAGCGGCGGGATAAAGCAGCGGAGCCACGGGCAGCGCCCCTGGAGCACGTTTCTCTACCAGGGTCATCACCGGTTTGTCCCAGCTGCCGGTGACCGTGTAGCGCGCACTGGAGGCCTGATTCAGCCCCCGGCCAAGCAGGCCCTGCACAGCAAGCCCGGCCGCCGCGCCAATCGGCCCCCCGACCACGGCGCCGACCAGTGGCAAACTGTTGCCGACGTGCGGAACGACCAGTACCTGCTGGTCGTAATCCCGGGCACGCAAGCCGGTGCGGCCGGTGATGCTGATATTCGCCGCCGGTGCCTTGATCAACAGGTTGCTGGTAGTGGCGTTGCCATTGGCAAGCTTGAAATCACCGGCAATCGAGTCAAACGCCACACCTTTGCCGAACACGTCGCCAAAATCGAGGGTAAGCCGGCGCGGTAGCTCGGAGAGCGAAACCAGTCCCAGCAGCCGCCCGACCCCGGGGGACGTCACTGCAGGGATGTGACCGTTGGTGACATGGATGCTCAGGGTGCCATCCATATTTGCCAGCGACAGTGTGCTGGGCGCGCCTGGCCAGGTGGCATCGAGCTGATCATGCGTCTTGCCGTCATCGACCAGCCCCTCGTAACCGAATGCGCTCAGCATGGCGCCGAGATCTTCGGCCGCAAAATCGATCCGCATGTGCGTGTGGCTGTTGCTGGCGGTGCCGTTCCAGTCGCCGCTCCCGCTGATCTGCACGTCGCTGGACAATGAGCGCAGTTGCTCGATGTGCATACCGCTGGCAGTCGGCCAAGTCTCCAGACGGGATTCGCCGAGTTTTGCATCGCCCATACGCAAATCGCCTACCCAGAGGTGCATGGGCGGCAACGCTGCCGGGTTGATACCGGTGTCGGCAGGGTTTGCCGAGGGAGTGGGGGATGTGTCATTGGCAGCGAGCCCGGACGCCGGCTCTTTCGGCCAGTACAACCGCTGCAACCGGGCCGTGATGCCGCGCTTGTTCAGCTCCTGGAGGGGTACGCTGAAGTTGCCGGCCATGGCGACACCCTCCACGCTGATGCCCAGTGTGCCTGACTGCGGGGTGGCACGGATATGCATCGATCCCAGCGGGCGACCGAAGACCGTGGCATGGTCGGTACTGACGTCGACGCTCTCCAGCCCCGGGCCGTCGCCACCGCCGCCGGCCACGGCACGCTGTACCCAGCCGGTGACGTCCAGATGATCGGCATGGCCGCGAATGCGCAGATCGCGATCGGGCAGACCGGTCGGCATCTGGTTGCCGAATGCCATGGTGGCCGCCAGCGTCTGCTGCGTGCCGGCGGGCAATCTCATGCGCCCACGCAATACCTGACCCAGCGCAATCTTCAGATCGCTGCCGCTGACCGGCAGACTCATGCTCAGATGCAGCGGCAGACTGGCGGTAGCCGACTTGTCCAGTGGCGCCGGCAGACCCAGCGTCATTCCGCTCAGCGACGAATCGATGCCGAGGGTTTGCGCCAAGGCATCGCTGCCGGGTACATGCGCAAGCACAAAACCGATCGTGAAATCACTGCGCCCATCGGCCAATTCGCCTAGCCAGTGCAACGCCGGATAATCCTGTACCAGCTCGTCAATCCGGTAACTGCCACGCAACTGCGCCGACAACACGGTGTCCGGGTCGCTGTTGGCTCCGGCGATCGCCAGCGTGAGCCTGGACGGTTGGCCACGAAAATTCGCCGTCAACGGCCCGGCCTGCATGCCGTGTAAATCGAATCGCAGCGGCCCGTTGAGCTTGTCGATCTTGAGTTTCCATTCCGGTGCCGCAAGGTCGGCGTCCTTCAATTGCGCCGTGCCATCCAACTGCGCGTCAGCGACCTTTTTCAGTGGCAGGGCCAGATGAAAACCAAAGGTGCCGCTACCGCCCAGTTTCAGCTTGGCCAGGGTGTCGGCCTGATGAATGCCGATCGGGCTCTTGCGCACAAACTCCATCAGACCCGCACCGCTGCCACTGCCTTGCACGTTCAGGTCGAGCAGGCCGTTGGCGAAATCGGGAATCACCGCAACCGCCTTGTCGGCCCTGACGGACAGAGAACGGCCGCTGCTCGCTTCAGCCAGCATGCCATTGTCGACGAAGCTGACCACCGCGGAAGCACCTTCCACGCGCGGCCAATCCTTGCCGTAGTCGAGCGTCAGACCGCTGATCACTGCGCGCGCCTCGAACCGTCCTTCATTGTGACGGAACGGCCAATCGGCCAGATTGCCACGCAACAGCACCTGTGCCTGATCGACACTGCCAGCCACCAGGGCGCGATCCAGCCACCCGATGGTGCCGGGCGACATCGAGCCGAGCGGCCAGAACAGCTTTGCCGACGGCACCTCGGCATGGTCGAGCCTGGCGTACAGGTCCATGAACGGCGCACCGCCCTGCGCCGGGAAAACGGCCTCGCCGCGAACCTGTCCGGCGTATCCCGCGCCGACAAAATCGAGCGCATCGGCGCCGATGTGCCAGTCGCCATCCTGCGGCCAGAATGCCAGCGTACCGGCCAGCTTCGACAGGACGAACGGCTGGCGAAACCGCTGCGGAAATTGCAGCGTGGTGGCCTGCGCCGGCAACTCCAGCGACAGCGCCTCGGCATCGCCGCGCAACTCGCCGCGCAGGCCACCCACCCCCGGCAGTTTGCCGACCGGGTCGATCGTCAGATCCCTGAAGGTCAGATCCAGCCCCTGCAGACCATCGGCTCGACTCCAGTGCAGCAGGGCACTGGTCACCTCACCGCGTGGATGCCCACTGCCCATCCATCCGGCCAACGCCGGCGCAAGCGCGGGTTTGAGGGCCAGCCATGGCAGCAACGGTTCCACCTGCAGATCGCGCGCAGCGATATTCACGCTGGCTTGCGGACTGCCGGGCTGCCGCAAATTGAATGCGAGCGTGCTGCCGTCGTCGCCAGCCCAGCGCACGTCGTAATCTTCGCCGATGCAATACAAGCCGGCCAGTCCGTGCAATCCGGACACGTTCGCCACAGCCCCGCCGGGGGCCGTCACCACCAGTTTGTCCAGGTCGAACCGGACCAGGCTGCTGGTCAGTCTGCCCTTGTGCCAATCAAGCCAGGCCGCCAGCTTGCCCTGCCCCTGCTCGACCTTGTAACCACCCGGGTCGATACCATCCAGCAGTGGCCCGAGTTCGACATCATCCGTACCGAGCCAGATCTGGCCGGCACTGCCATCCGCACGAAACCGGCCGGCCGTGTGCAATGCGGCGGCCACCCCCGCACGCTGCAGCATGCCGCCAAAGCGGATTTCGTCATCTTGTGCACTCAACCGCAACTGCCGGGCCAGCAGCGTGTAATTTTTCCCGAGCTTGGCGTCGGTGATGACGACCTGCAGATCCTCGAGCCAAAGGCCCAGAGAGAGCTTACCCAGCGATACCGGCTGCTGATGCACGCCACTGGCGTCACCAATGCCGTTGATATGCCAGACCCCGTCGGTGCCATGCAGCAGTCTCAGCTGCAGGCCCCTTACGTGCAGATTCAGCAGATGCCGCGAAGGCAGCAGCCAGCCGCCAAAATCGAGCTTCAGTTCGGATTCCGGTATCCGCAACTCGGAACCCGTTTCGCCGGCAGCCGCACCGATCGTGACGCCATGCATGATGAACAGCGGCCCGGAGGTCGTCCAGCGCCCCTGCATCGAGGCAAAGGCGACCGGCCGCTGCAGCCGTTGACTGAGCTGTTCGGCCACCCACTGCGGGTGCCTCGCCATCAGCGGCAGAAGCAACTGCGTCAGCGCCGCCATCACGGCAAGCAGGATCACGGCCACGCCAGTGGTCCAGCTCAACGCTCGGGCACAACGATGCAGCCGCCGGTGCCACAGCTTCTTCATGCGAGGCAATCCGGACCCGGCTTACAGCAAGACGACATCGAACTGTTCCTGCGAGTAATGTTCTTCGGCCTGGAAGCGTATGCTTTTGGAGATGAACTCTTCCAGTTCGGCAACCGCGCTGGAGTCTTCCTCCAGAATCCGGTCGACCACCAGCGGACTGGCCATCACCAGCAGTTTCTGGGCATTGAACTGGCGCACGGCGCGGGTGATTTCCCGAAAGATCTCGTAAGTTACCGTTTCCGCGGTCTTCATCACGCCGCGACCATTGCAGGTCGGGCACGGCTCGCACAGCTGCCGGGCAAGGCTTTCGGTCGTGCGCTTGCGGGTCATTTCCACCAGCCCCAGCGCCGACATCGGGTACACCGTGGTCTTGGCGTGGTCGCGCGCCAGCCCCTTGTTCAGCATGCGCAAGACCTGGCGCTTGTGCTCCTCATCGAGCATGTCGATGAAGTCGATGATGATGATGCCGCCCAGATTGCGCAGGCGCAATTGCCGCGCGGCCGCCTGCGCCGCTTCCAGATTGGTGCGATAAACCGTCTCCTCCAGGTTGCGCGAGCCCAGATACGCACCGGTGTTGACGTCGATGGTCGTCATCGCCTCGGTCTGATCGACGATCAGGTAACCGCCCGATTTCAGTGGCACTTCCTTCTTCAACGCCCGCTGTATCTCGTCCTCGACGCCATAGAGGTCGAAGATCGGCCGTTCGCCGTCGTAATGCTCGATGCGATCGTCCAGGCTCGGCATGAACTTGTGCACGAACTTGACCACTTTCTCGTACATCGCCCGTGAATCCACCCGCACTTTCTCGATGTCGTCGTTGAGCATGTCGCGCAGGCTGCGCAATGGCAGCGACAGCTCCTCGTAGACACGCTCGCCCACCTTGGCTTTGGCGATGTTCTCCTGTACCACCCGCCACACCTTGCCGAGATAGGCCACATCGAACGCCAGCGACTCGGCACTCTGGCCCTCGGCGTTGGTGCGCACGATGTAGCCGGGCCGGCCGTTGCCCGATGCGTCGTCGCCGATCAGCGAAGTCAATACTTCCTTCAGCCGCTGGCGCTCGGCCTCGTCCTCGATGCGGGTGGAAATGCCCAGCGTGCGGGCGTACGGCAGCAGCACCAGATAGCGCGAGGGGATCGACAGATGCGCCGACAACCGTGCGCCCTTGGTGCTGATCGGATCCTTCACCACCTGCACCACGATCTCCTGGCCCTCGTGCACCAGTTCGCTGATCGACGGGATATGGCCGTTGCCGTTCGGTTCAGCCCCTTCGACGGACGCCGGCAACGCCGGCCGCACGATATCCGAGGCATGCAGGAACGCCGCGCGATCGAGTCCGATCTCCACGAACACCGCCTGCATGCCGGGCATCACCCGCTGCACCCGGCCCTTGTACACGTTGCCGACATAGCCCTGTTTGGAGGCCCGCTCGACATGCACTTCCTGCAGCATGCCGTTTTCGACCACGCCGACCCGCGTCTCGCGCGGAGTCACGTTGATCAGGATCTCTTCACTCACTGGCATACTCCCGGATAGACGATCTTTATAGCCGTTGCGGGCGCGAGCTGTCGATGCACCATTTCAAATCATGTGCACACATCGGTCTGTTATCGCATAAATGATGTGCCATCCTGCTTCAGGCTTGACCCGCAGGAGCCCGGCAGATCGTTGGTGGCCGGGCGAGAATCCGGCTGTGCGCGGCCAGATTTTCGACGCTTCGGGAGCGCAGGGTGGTTCCGTGGGCCGGGAAGCGACGGACCGGACCGCACAGACGGATTCGCAGCCCGGACGACCAACGGCCCCACAGGCTCCCGGATGAGGTGGCATGCATGAAATTATTGCTGGTCGAAGACTCCGAGCGGCTGCGCCAGACCCTGCGACACGGCCTGCACGGGGCCGGCTTTGCGGTCGACACGGCCAGCGACGGTGTGGAAGCCACCGGCTACCTGGGCAGCTACGACTACGATCTGGTCGTACTCGACCTGATGTTGCCCCGGCTTGACGGGATCGGCGTGTTGCGCGGCCTGCCCGCCGGGGATCGGCGCCCGCGCGTGCTGGTGCTGTCGGCACGCGACCAGGTGCCCGACCGCATCGAAGCCCTGAACGCCGGTGCCGACGACTACCTGGTCAAGCCGTTCGCGTTCGACGAGCTGGTTGCGCGCCTGCATGCGCTGGCGCGGCGACCGCAGCAGGCGCAACCGCTGGTACTCAGTCATGGCCGACTGGCCTGGGACCCCCTCGCGCAGAGCGCCAGCGTGGACGGACAACCGCTGCCGCTCACACCACGCGAATTCGCCGTGCTGGGACTGTTGCTGCGCCACCGCGGCCGCGCCTTCAGTCGGCTGGATATCCTCGAGCGCACGGCCGGCAGCGACAGCGATGTCTCCGACCGCAGCGTGGAGGTGCTGGTGTTCGGGCTGCGTCGCAAGCTGGATGCCGCCGGCCTGCCCGGCCTGATCGAAACCCGACGCGGCGCCGGCTACCTGATCCCATGAGGACGACGGCAAGATGAGACTGGCATCATTGTCCGCGCGCATCACCCTGCTGCTGTTCATCACCAGCCTGCTGGTGCTGGGTGGTGGCGCCCGATTGATGGATTGGCGCATCGACCATGAAATGGAAAGCCGCTTCCAGCAGAACCTGCTGACCCAGGCCGGCGCATTGAGCACGATGCTGCAGATGGAGCAGGACGAAGTCCCCGGCGACCGGGGGCCGCGGCCGCATCCTGGCATGCTTGGCGGTGACGGCCCCACCTTTTACGAGCTTCGCTGCGACGGCATGCCGTTGCTGCGCAGTTCGCCGCCACCACCGGCCATTCCAACCGGCTGGCCAGAAGAGGCCGGCGCGAAGCCGCGTTTCGCCAGACTGCAGCATGGCCGGCAGCACCTGGGGTCCGTGCAGTTCGCGTTCGCGTCCCGGCCGGTCGAATACACCGGCAGTCAGCGTCCGGACCTATCCCGTGGCGGCATGAAACCACGTAGATGTGTGCTGTTGTTCGAACAGGATCGGCAGGCGATCGACCAGCTGCTGCTGGCAACCGACTGGACCCTGCTGCTCGGCCCGGCGCTGGCGCTGGGTATCGCATTGATTGCGGTGCCGCTGATCGTGCGCCGCGGCCTGCGACCGGTGAATGCACTGGTGGATCGCATGCGCGACATCGGCCCGCATGCGCCCGGCCAACGGCTTGCATCCAGCGGCATGCGCGAACTCGATCCGCTGGTGGCACGCTTCAACGACGTACTCGGGCGGATGGACGATGGCCTGGCCCGTGAACGCCAGTTCGCCAATGGACTGGCGCATGAAACCCGTACCCGGCTGGCCGAGTTGCGCGCACTGACCGAAGTCGAATCGCGCTACCCCAGCGGTCGCAAGCTGCCCGAAATACTCGGCGAAATCGGTCAGATCGGCGCCGAACTCGAGGCCACGGTGACCGCGTTGCTGCTGCTGACCCGGCTGCAGTCCGGCCTCGAACAGCCGCAAATGCAGGCGCTGCCGCTGGCCGCATGGCTGGAACGCCAGTTGCAACGGCAGCAGGGCACGGCGACTGATCGCGGCATCGTGCTGCGGCTGGAAGGCACGCCGCCCGCCTGCCTGCATACCGACCCGGCGCTGCTGGAAGTGGTGGTCGGCAACTTGGTCGGCAATGCCTGCGCCTACGCACCCGCCGGCGACACGGTGACCGTGCGCCTGACCGCGAGCGGGCTCTGCATCGACAACGCCGCAGCGGGGCTGGGCGCCGATGATCTGGCCAATTTCGGCCAGCGTTTCTGGCGCAAGCAGCCGCCCCATGCGGGGCACGCCGGGCTGGGGCTGGCGCTGGCTCATGCCGCGGCCGTGGCACTCGACCTGCAACTGGATTTCCGGCTGGATGCCGGACAACGCCTGCGTGCCGCGCTATCGTGGTCGGATCGAATGACGCGACACGTACCCGGATGACTGCCACTATCGCCACCAAACCCATCCTGCTGGCCTGGAGCGGCGGCAAAGACTGCCTGCTGGCACTGCAGCGCCTGCTCGCCGATCCGCAGTGGCAGGTCGTCGGCCTGCTTACCACGGTCAATCGCAACTACCAGCGTGTGGCCATGCACGGCGTGCAGCGCGACGTGCTGCTGGCACAGACCGCCGCACTCGGCCTGCCGCTGGTCGAAGTCCTGCTGGACTGGCCCGGCAGCAACGAGGCCTACGAGCAGGCCCATGCACAGGCACTCGTCGAGGCGCGCATGCGCTGGCCGGGCATCCGCCATTGCGCGTTCGGCGACCTGTTTCTGGAGGACGTACGCGACTATCGCGTGCGCCAGCTTGGACGCGAAAACTGGCGCGCGGTATTCCCGTTGTGGGGCGAAGATACCGCTACGCTGGCGCGACGCTTCGTCGGTGAAGGGCACCGCGCGATGCTGTGCTGCGTCGACACCCAGCAACTCGACGCCAGCCATTGCGGCCGCGACTACGACGCCGCGTTGCTCGACAGCTTGCCGGCCAGTGTCGACCCCTGCGGCGAGCGCGGCGAATTTCATACCTTGAGCTACGCCGGCCCGCTGTTCCGCCAGCCGTTGAAGCTGCGTCGCGGTGAATCGGTGCTGCGCGACGGGCGATTCCAGTTCACCGATTTCCTGCTCGAAGACGCAACATCCGATGCCAACGCCGACTGCCCCCACGATGGCGCGCAACGCTGAGCCACACGTCCTGCCCGACGTGCTGCAGCCGGGCCTGGCACTCGTCTTCTGCGGCACCGCGGCCGGCAAGCGCTCTGCCGCCGAAGGCGCGTACTACGCGCATCCGGGCAACCTGTTCTGGCGCGCGCTGTATAGTGCGCAACTGACCCCGCGCCTGTTCGCACCTGCGGAATTTCCACAGCTGCCGCACTACGGCATCGGCCTCACCGACCTGGCCAAACGCCACAGCGGCAACGACAGCGAACTGCCTCGCGACGCCTTCGACGTCGCCGCCCTGTTCGCCAAAATCGAACGCCATGGCCCACGCCTGCTCGCCTTCACCAGCAAGAACGCCGCGCGCGCGGTACTCGGCCGCAGCCCCGGCTACGGCCTGCAGGGCGAAACCATCGGCGATACGCGACTGTTCGTGCTGCCGTCGCCGTCCGGGCAGGCACGCGGACACTGGGACATCGGGCTGTGGCTGGCGCTGGGCGAACTGTATCGCACCGTCGACGCAAGCCAACGGATTCCGGCAACACGAAGCGTGACCTGAAGATCAGTCGAGCGGCGTGTGCCGATAGCGGCTCACATCCTCGGGTCGAACCACCGACGCCCGATTCGTCCATGCGTGCCGGATATAGCTGACCACCGCCGACACCTCGCTGTCGTTCAGTTGCTGGGCGAACGGTGGCATCGAGTAGGGCCGCGGGTTGGCCCCGGTCAGCGGGGCAAACCCGCCCAGCAGAACCATCCGGGTGGCATTGATGCCGGTCGGCTCGGTCACCGCGGAGTTGCCGTCGAGCGGCGGGTAGACGCCGGCCACGCCCGTACCATCCTTGCCGTGGCAATCCGCGCAGTGCTGTCCATAGATCTCGCCGCCTTGCCGGGCAAGCGCCCTGGCGTCGAATTGCGGCATGGCTTCCGCCAGTTGTGCCCGTGGCGGCAATGCATGCAGGTAGGTGGCGATCGCCCGCAGGTCATCACCCGACATGTACTGGGTGCTGCCCGCCACCACGTCGGCCATCGGACCAAAGGCCACGCCTTTCGCCGACCGGCCGGTTTGCAGCAGGTCGACGATATCCTGCTCGCTCCAGCCCTTCAGGCCGCCGCCGGCACGTGTGCTCAGGTCGGGCGCATACCAGTCCAGCTCCGGAATCCGGCCGCCGGACAGCGCGGGATGGCCGGACACGCCACCCAGTGCGTCGCGCGCCGCATGGCACTCGTTGCAGTGACCAAGCCCCTGCACCAGATAGGCGCCGCGATTCCATGCCGGCGACTTGGCCGGCTCGGGCCGGTACCCGCCTTCGTTGAAGTACATCGCGCGCCACGCGGCGAGGCTGCTGCGCATGCTGTAGGGGAAATCCAGCCCCGACGCCCCGGGCGTCGTGTGCACCGGCGCCAGCGTCTGCAGATAGGCGAACATCGCCAGTGCGTCATCGCGAGTGACCCGGGTGTAAGAGGTGTAGGGGAATGCGGGGTACAGCAGTTCGCCCCGACGCCCCCTGCCCGCATGCAGCGCGCGCCAGAAATCCGCAAAGCTCCACTGGCCGATGCCGGTCGTGCGGTCAGGCGTGAGGTTGGAGGCTGGAATATTGCCGAACGGCGTGGACACGGAACGTCCACCCGCATAGGGCTGGCCACCCTGCGCGGTATGGCAGGCCGCGCAATCGCCGACGATGGTCAGATAGCGGCCCCTGGCGATCAGCGCCGGATCGCGCAGGTTCTCTGCCGTGACGCTCGCCGCTGACGGTGTCGCCAGTTCGCCGCCACGCGAAGCGAGCAGGAGCCATCCGCCGATGGCCAATACCGTCAGCACGAGCGCGCCCAGTACGCTACGGCCGATCCATTTCATGCCCCACCCCCATGATCGCCAAGCACCCCGCAGCGCAACGGCGGCTTGATCGAGCCCGCCGGCTGTGCCTGCATGTCGGCTGGCAGCTCGCGACTGGCCAGCCAGGTGGCGACTGCACTGATGTCCGACGCACCAAGGCGGCGGGCAATCACTGCCATGCAGTCCGGCGCCGCGCTGGCGCGCGTACCGGTGCGCCACGAACCCAACTGGGAACTCACATAATCGTACGGCAGGCCCACCAGCGCAGGAATCGACGGCTGTACACCGGTGAGCTGCGTACCGTGGCAGCTGCTGCATGCGGGAACCTTGAGCGCCGGGTCCCCGTGGCTGGTCAGCTGCTCACCCCGCCGCAACATCGCCGCCGATGCATTCGGTACCGGTGAGCGGGTATACGGCACCTGCTGGGCGGCGAAGTACCCGGCAATCTCCCTCATGTAGGCAGGACTGAGCTGACGCACGGTGTACTCCATCGGCGCGTACTTGCGCAGACCGTCCTGGAAATTCTGCAGCTGGCGCGCCAGATACACCGCCGGCTTGCCTGCCAGGCGCGGGAAGAAACCGCTCTTCAGTGCACCCTCGCCATGCACGCCATGACAGGCCGTGCAGGCGGCAATGCGCTGCTGGAGGGTATCGGGTACTTTCGCCGCGGCAACAGCGTGACCGGAAGCGCCAACGAAAGTGACCGCAACGAACCACGCCGCGGCAGCATGTATTCGGGTCAGATGCGTTCCAGGGCTTGTATTCATCATGCAATTATAGGGGCGGCTGGCATGGACGCGGCTCGGCATGCGCCCCGGCGAATGGCGCCCCTACCAAAGTCCGGCAGGCTCCCGGCTACCGATTATTTGCCCCTGCCCCACCTACCGACTTGCGTACGATCAGCATGGCCAGCTCGATCGACTGCTCGTAGTTGAGACGCGGATCGACCATCGACTTGTAGGCGCGCTGCAGGTCGGTCTCGGAAAGATCGCGGGCACCGCCCATGCACTCGGTGACATCCTCGCCGGTCAGCTCCAGATGCACACCACCGAGCCGCGTGCCGGCGGCTGCGTGGATGTCGAACGCCTGATCCAGCTCGCCGCGGATATTGTCGAAGCGACGGGTCTTGTAACCGTTCGAGGTGCTCTCGGTATTGCCGTGCATCGGATCGGCCACCCACAGCACGCGGCGTCCTTCGCGCCTGACGACCTCCAGCAGCGGCGGCAGCGCGTCGGCGATCTTCGTGTTGCCCATGCGGTGGATCAGGGTCAACCGGCCCGGCTCGTCGTCCGGATTCAAGGCATCGATCAGCGGCAACAGCTGATCGGCTTTCACCGAAGGACCGACCTTCACCGCGATCGGGTTGCGGATGCCGCGGAAATATTCCACGTGCGCGCCGTCCAGCGCGGCCGTGCGCATGCCGATCCACGGGAAGTGCGTGGACAGGTTGAACCAACCCGGATGGCGCGGCACCTGCCGGGTCAGCGCCTCTTCGTAATGCAGCAGCAGCGCTTCGTGCGAAGTGAAAAAATCCACCCGCGAGAAACCGGCAATCGGGCCGGCCAGCGTTTCCATGAAGCGCAGCGAGTCGCCGATGTTGGCGACCATCTGCCGATACTCGGCGGCAAGCGGCGAATGCTCGACCCAGGCCAGATCCCAGTATTCCGGATGATGCAGGTCGGCGAAGCCGCCATCAATAAGGGCGCGCACGAAGTTCATGGTCAGCGCCGAATGCGCATGGGCCTGGATCAGGCGCTGCGGATCGGCACGACGCTCCCCGGCAGTGAAGGCTGGACTGTTCACGACATCGCCGCGAAAACTCGGCAAGGTCAGACCGTCACGCGTCTCGCTGTCCGTCGAGCGCGGCTTGGCGTATTGACCGGCGAAACGGCCCACGCGCAACACCGGTTTCTTCATGCCGTGCACCAGCACCAGGCTCATCTGCAGCAGCACCTTCAGACGATTGGAAATCACCGGGCTGGTGCAGTCGGCGAAGCTCTCCGCGCAATCGCCGCCCTGCAGCAGGAAACGCCGGCCTTCCTGCGCCTCCGCCAACGCCTGCTTCAGCGCCAGCACCTCCCATGAGGTGACCAACGGCGGCAGCTTCGCCAGATGCGCCGTGGCATCTGCCAGCTCGCCGGCATCCTCGTATTGCGGCTGCTGCAGTGCGATGCGTTGCTGCCAGGATGCCGGCGTCCAGTTGGCGACATCGTGCAGGGGTGCTTGGGTAGTGTTCATCACATCAGCCTTCATACTTTCAAACATGTCAGACACGCCTGCGCAATGTGGCGTGGATTGTCCACGCCGCCAGCAACACGAACCATAGCAAGGTCCACGCGGGCATCGGCAGACCGAGGATCGGCGCAACCTTGGCACATTCGCCGGAGCCGGTGAAAACCAGCTTCAGCACCTTTTCGAACGGGAACGCGCTGAACATGTAGTTCAGCGGCGGTCCGCAGGACGGCACCTGATCGGCCGGCAAGGACTGGATCCACAGGTGCCGACCGGCCACCGCGGCACCGAATGCAGCACCCAGCAGGACCCCTACGGAGTAGAACCAGCGACCGCGATGGGACGGCGCATGCAACGCGCCCAGCAGGAAAAACAGCGCCATGACCAGAAACGCGATGCGTTGGAAAATACACAGCGGACACGGGTCCATGCCCCACTGGTATTCGGAATACAGCGCGAAACCGAGCAATCCCGCACAAATCAGGAAACCGGTGAGAAAACTGACACGGTACGACCAGCGAAAAGGATTCATGGCGTTTTGTTGCGTTGCGGGACAACGAACATACCTGTTCGCCACCGCGCTGTCAGCATGCTCATGACGAACAGGCGGAAATCAGGCGAATTTGCTTGGCCGAATACGCAAAAACCCGGCAGGTCGCCCGGCCGGGTCTATGTATGGCGCTGAATGGCCGCTTCGACCACTCGCTGGTTCGTACCATCAACCGCCTAGTCGGCGTCGACGGCCTCGACCTGCGGGCGGCCGACCAGCTCGACATACGCCATAGGTGCATTGTCGCCGGGACGGAAACCACACTTGAGGATGCGCAGATAGCCGCCGGGACGCTCGCGATAGCGCGGCCCCAGTTCGACGAACAGCTTGCCGACCGCTTCCTTGTCGCGCATGCGCGCAAACGCCAGACGGCGATTGGCCACGCCGTCGACCTTGGCAAGCGTGATCAGCGGTTCGGCCACGCGGCGAAGTTCCTTTGCCTTGGGCAGGGTGGTACGGATCAGCTCATGCTTCACCAGCGACGATGCCATGTTGCGAAACATCGCTTCACGATGGCTGCTGGTGCGGTTGAGTTTGCGTCCGGATTTTTGGTGGCGCATGGCGGAAATCTCTATGTCTGTTGTTATGAAAAACCAGCGCGTATGTCCGGTTTCCCGCGGTTACCCGCTTATAAAGAGGCCCCATTGGAGCGGGCTCTTGTGAAGAGTGCGGCCACGGATGGCCGCTTTTAGACTTCTAGATTGCCGGAACGATCGTCGACACGGCGACCATTCCAACTTCCGCGATCAAGGATGATCGCATCAACCTAATTGCATGCCGTGCGAAAGGCCCGGCGGCGGCCAATTCTCAAGCTTCATACCGAGTGCGAGACCGCGTCCACCCAGCACGTCCTTGATCTCGGTCAGCGACTTCTTGCCCAGGTTCGGCGTTTTCAACAATTCGACCTCGGTCTTCTGCACCAGATCGCCGATGTAGTAGATGCTCTCGGCCTTCAGGCAGTTGGCCGAACGCACGGTGAGCTCCAGATCGTCGATCGGACGCAACAGCAACGGATCGAATCCACTCTTCTCCGCCTTGTCGGTGGCACTTTCGCGGCGCGAGAAGTCCCCAAACACCGACAATTGGTCGTTGATGATCTCGGCGGCCTTGCGCACCGCGTCTTCCGCACCGATCGTACCGTTCGTTTCGATGTCCAGCACCAGCTTGTCGAGGTTGGTGCGTTGCTCGACACGAGCCGCATCCACTTCGTAAGCCACGCGCAACACTGGTGCAAACGAGGCATCGAGCTGCAGGCGACCGATCGGACGCGCTTCATCGTCCGGATGCTGGCGCGTGCTGGCCGGCTGGTAACCGACACCGCGGCGCACCTTCAGCCGCATGTTGAGCGCAACATCCTTGGTGAGGTGACAGATCACATGTTCGGGATTGATGATTTCAACCGAATGATCCACCACGATGTCGCCGGCGGTGACCACGCCCTTGCCTTTCTTGGACAGGGTCAGGATGACTTCATCACCCGTGTGCTGAAGTATGGCTACGTCCTTCAGGTTGAGCAGGACCTCGATGACGTCTTCCTGCAAACCTTCGAGGGTGGTGTACTCATGCAACACGCCGTCGATTTCAACCTCGACGATGGCACTGCCGGGGATTGACGAGAGCAGCACGCGGCGCAGCGCGTTGCCCAGGGTGTGGCCAAAGCCACGCTCGAGCGGCTCGACCACCACCTTGGCGCGGTTGGGTCCGAGCTGTTCGACGCTGAGGCCACGAGGCCTCAGCACGCTAGTTGACGAAACTGCCATGCAGAGCTCCAGTAATTACTTCGAGTAAAGCTCGATGATCAATGCTTCATTGATGTCGGACGGCAGATCACCACGATCCGGCACCGACTTGAACGTGCCTTCAAATTTCTTGGCATCGACCTCGACCCAGATCGGACGCAGATCCATCGTGTCGAAAATGGTCGCCGCTTCCTGTACGCGCAATTGGGCACGCGCGCGTTCGGTCAGCGCAATCGCGTCGCCGGCACTGACCTGGTAAGAAGGAATGTTCACCTTCTTGCCATTCACCAGAACTGCCTTGTGGGCAACCATCTGGCGGGCCTGGGCACGAGTGACCGCAAAGCCCATGCGATAGACGACGTTGTCCAGCCGGCTCTCGAGCAGACGCAGCAAGTTCTCGCCGGTGTTGCCCTTGAGGGTCGACGCCTTGGCGTAGTAATTGCTGAACTGGCGCTCAAGCACGCCATAGATACGCTTGACCTTCTGCTTCTCTCGCAACTGCACGGCGTAATCGGACATGCGCATGCGCTTGTTGGCGCCATGCTGGCCGGGCTTGTTCTCCAGCTTGCACTTGGAGTCCAGCGCGCGCGCTGGGCTCTTCAGACTGAGATCTGCACCCTCACGACGGGCGAGTTTGCAGGTAGCTCCACGATAACGGGCCATGTTTTTTTCTCTTCAATAGTCCGGCCACGGATGGCCGGTTTTTGATTCTCGCGATCAGGGGTGATCGCAAAAAACAACCTTTAGACTCGACGCTTCTTGGGGGGACGGCAGCCGTTGTGCGGAATCGGCGTGACATCGATGATGTTGAGCACTTTGAAGCCCAACGCGTTAAGTGAGCGCACCGCTGATTCGCGACCCGGGCCGGGGCCCTTGATCCGAACCTCAACGGTTTTCACACCATATTCGCCAGCGACACGGCCAGCCTTCTCCGCTGCGACCTGTGCAGCAAACGGAGTGGACTTGCGCGAGCCGCGGAAACCGGCACCGCCGGCAGTCGCCCACGACAAGGCATTGCCCTGACGATCGGTGATGGTGACAATGGTGTTGTTGAAGGAGGCTTGGACGTGCGCCACCGCATCGGTGACAACACGCTTGATCTTCTTCTTGGTCTTGACCGGTTTAGCCATGGTTTAGAGGCTCTTTGTTAATCAGTGCGGCCAGGCATGGCCGCTTTTCGATCTTCGCAATCAGGGAAGATCGCACTAAAGCAATCACTTCTTGATCGCGCGACGGGGACCCTTGCGGGTACGTGCGTTGGTTCGCGTGCGCTGACCACGCACCGGCAAGCCACGACGGTGGCGCAAGCCGCGATAGCAACCCAGGTCCATCAGGCGCTTGATGGCGATACCCACCTCACGGCGCAGATCACCCTCAACAATGTACTTGGCGATTTCGTGGCGGATTTTCTCCACCTCGCCTTCACTGAGGGACTTGATCGGGGTGGTCAAGACCACACCCGCATCCGCGCAGACTTTCCTGGCTCGGCTGCGGCCGATACCGTAAATGCTCTGCAGGCCAACCCAGACATGCTTCTGGACCGGCAAATTGACACCCGCGATGCGCGCCATGATGTACTTTCTCCGATGCGTTTCGTGCGCGGTAAACGCGCAATTCTAACCTGAATTACGGTAACTGGAAAGCCCTGCGACACCACGGTGCCGCCACTTCCCGACTTTGGCCATCCGCATGCAGAATCAACTGCGACGGAGATTGGCCTTCTTGAGCAAACTCTCGTACTGATGACTGACCAGATGCGCCTGCACCTGTGCCGTAAAATCCATCACCACCACCACCACGATCAGCAGCGACGTGCCACCGAAATAAAACGGGACATGCCAGGCAGCCTGCATGAACGACGGAACCAGGCAAACCAGCACCAGATACAGCGCGCCGACGCCGGTCAGGCGGGTCATCACCGAGTCGACATAACTGGCCGTGGCCCGACCTGGACGAATACCGGGGATCAAGGCTCCCGAACGCTTGAGATTGTCGGCCGTCTCCTCGGCGTTGAACACGATCGCTGTATAGAAAAAGGCGAACGCGATCACCAGCACCGAAAATACGATGTCATGCAACGGGTTACCGGGGCTCAGCGACTGCGTCAGATCCTGCAGCCAGCGCGACTGGTGGCCGGCACTGAACCAGGTGACAGCCGTTGCCGGGAACATCAGCAAACTCGAGGCAAAGATCGGCGGAATCACACCCGACATGTTGATCTTCAGCGGCAGGTGCGAGCTCTGGTTCTGGTAAGCCCGCTGACCGCCGGATCGCCGCGCGTAGTTCACCGTGATGCGCCGCTGGGCGCGCTCCATGAATACCACGAACGCCGTGACCGCCAACACCAGGCCGAACACCATGAGCAGCATCAGCACCGTCAACTCGCCGTTGCTGGCCATGCCCAGGGTATGCACCACCGCACCAGGCAACCCGGCGACGATACCCGCGAAAATCAGCAGCGATATGCCGTTGCCGATACCGCGCTCGGTCATCTGCTCACCCAGCCACATGAGAAACATCGTGCCTGCGGTAAGACCGACCACCGACGACATGATGAAACCGAAACCGGGTGTATAAACCACCGGGGCGCCACCGGATGCGACCTGCCCTTGCAAAGCCATGGCGATACCGAACGACTGGAAAGCCGCCAGACCCACCGTGGCAAAGCGGGTATACATCGTCATCTTGCGCTTGCCGGACTCGCCTTCCTTGCGCAGCCCCTGCAGGCTCGGAACCACCGACCCCATCATCTGGAACACGATCGACGCCGAGATATACGGGATCACGCCCAACGCGAATATCGAAAACCGAGCCAACGCACCACCCGAGAACATGTTGAACATGTCCATCAGACCGTTGCCGTTGACCAGGCTGGTCATCGCCTCCGGATTGACGCCGGGTACCGGGATGAACGAACCAAGCCGGAACACCACCAACGCGCCAATCACGAAGAAAATGCGCTGGCGAAGCTCTGTCAGCTTGCCCAGCTTGCCGAGTGCATTGCCCTTGGCTGCAGCCACAATCGATTACTCCACGCTGCCGCCGGCAGCTTCGATGGCTGCCTTGGCACCGGCGGTAGCCAGCAAGCCGGACAACTTCACCGCGCGACCGATTTCACCCTTGAGAACCACCTTGACCTTCTTCGCACGACTGCTGATCAGACCAGCCTTGTGCAATGCCACGACGTCGATCACCTCGGCTTTGAGGTTGGCCAGTTGATACAGGAACACTTCCTGACTCTCGGCCTTCTTCAACGAACGGAAGCCCACCTTCGGCAACCGGCGCTGCAGCGGCATCTGGCCGCCCTCGAAACCGTACTTGTGGGTGCCGCCCGCGCGGGCATGCTGACCCTTGTGACCGCGACCGGCAGTCTTGCCAAGGCCCGAACCGATGCCGCGAGCAACGCGCAGGCGCGTCTTGTGCGAACCGGCGGCCGGCTGGATGTCATTCAGACGCATAAATTATTCCTCCACCCGGACCAGGTAGTACACCGTGTTGATCAGGCCGCGAACCTGCGGGCTGTCCTTCAGTTCACGGACATCGTTGATCTTGCCGAGACCCAGCGCCTTCACGCTGAGACGATGGCGTGCCTGAACACCGCCCAGGCTCTTGACCAGGCGCACGCGCACGGTCTTGTCGGCGGTTGATTGGGCGGCAGTTGATTGGGACTTAGCCATTGCCGAGCACCTCTTCCAGGGTCTTGCCGCGCTTGGCGGCGATCTTCTTGGGCGAGGCAACAGCCTGCAGACCCTTGATGGTGGCGCGCACCAGGTTGATCGGGTTGCGTGAACCAACCGCCTTGGCCAGCACGTTCTTCACGCCGACCACTTCCAGCACGGCCCGCATGGCGCCGCCGGCGATCACACCGGTACCCTCGGAGGCCGGCTGCATGTAGACGCGTGCCGCGCCATGGTTGGCCTTGATGGCGTACCACAGGGTGCCGTTGTTCAGCTCAATGTTGACCATCTGGCGCCGGGCACGTTCCATCGCCTTGGAGATGGCGACCGGCACTTCGCGCGCCTTGCCGTAGCCGAATCCTACCTTGCCCTCACCATCACCGACCACGGTCAGCGCAGTGAAGCTCATCTGGCGGCCACCCTTCACGGTCTTGGCCACGCGGTTGACGGCAATCAGCTTTTCAAGCAACCCGTCCGAATTTTCGCGATCGTTAGAAGACATGTTCTTTTCCATGTGCCCGGCTGACCGGGACTTTGCTTGCGGCTGAGCCGCTTGGAGTTGTAGGTGCAACGGCTGGAATCAAGCTGCCCGGGAGGACGCCCTGACTCTGGAACGCCTTAGAACTTCAGACCCGCTTCGCGAGCCGCATCGGCCAGCGCCTTGATTCGACCGTGATAACGGAAGCCGGAGCGATCGAATGCCACCGCCTCGATACCCGCAGCAACCGCACGCTCGGCAACAGCCTTGCCTACAGCCGCCGCGGCAGCAAGATTCTTGGTGCCCTTCAGGCCTTCGGCTACCGACTTCTGCACGGTGGAGGCGGCAGCCACCACGTTCAGGCCCGATGCGTCGAACACCTGCGCATAGATGTGCTGGCCCGTGCGATGTACCGACAGGCGCGGCACGGCCAATTTGCGGATATGGCAGCGCGTGGACTTGGCGCGGCGCAGGCGATTTTCGTTTTTGTTCATTGTCATTTTTCCTTGAAAGCGGATCGGCTTTATGAGCTAACTAACTCACTTACGCCTTCTTGGCTTCCTTCAGCGTGATCTTCTCACCGGCATAGCGCACACCCTTGCCCTTGTAGGGCTCGGGCGGACGGAAGCCGCGAATCTTGGCCGCCACCTGACCCACGTGCTGCTTGTCGAAGCCCTTGATCACGACTTCGGTTTGCGTCGGGGTTTCGAGGCTGATGCCTTCCGGCGCATCGAACACCACCGGATGGGAGTAACCAAGGCTCAGGTTCAATGACTTGCCCTGCATGGAGGCGCGGTAACCCACGCCGACCAGTTCCAGCTTGCGCTCGTACCCATCGGACACGCCCTTGACCATGTTGGCCAGAAGCGCACGGGTGGTACCGCCGAACTTGTCCTCGGAACCCTCGGCAAGACCGATGGTAACGACCCCATTGTCCACAGCGACAGACACGCCAGGGAGGTGATGCAGGGACAGCGAACCTTTGGGACCCTTGACGGAGATGTTGTCGACCGCGACGGCCAACTCCACGCCCTTCGGCAAGGTAATCGGTTGTTTGGCAACACGTGACATCGAAAGACTCCTTATGCCACTTGGCCAATGACTTCGCCGCCCAGGCCCCTGGCACGGGCCTGCGCATCAGTCAACAGACCAGCGGAAGTCGAGATGATCGAAATACCCAGGCCGCCGAGAACTTTCGGCAGTTCGTCCTTGCCGCGATACACACGCAGACCGGAGCGGCTGACACGGGAGATGGTCTCGATGGCCGGCTCGCCATCGAAATACTTGAGCTTGATCTCGAGCACCGGCTTGCCTTCCACGTCGGAAGCCTTGGCATCGAGAATATAGCCCTCGTTCTTGAGAAGGTCGGCAATCGCCACCTTCAGTTTCGACGATGGCATACGGACGACCGGCTTGCCCATGGCCTGGGCATTGCGGACACGCGTAAACAGATCGGCGATGGGATCAGTCATGCTCATGAAAAAAATCCTTCAGAGTGCACCGATATCCGATAAAACCGGAAATCAATTGGATTGTGAGCCGATACAACAATCGGCCTGCTTTGCGCAGACCGCTGACTATATCAGCTTTACCGGGCTTTAGCGAATATCATGCGAGGAGTCGCATCAACGGCGGCAACATTGCCCGCAAGCTGAATCGGCCGCAAAGCCATGGCTTCGCCCACCGATCCTGCAAGTCTTTGTATTACCAGCTGGCCTTGCGCAGACCGGGTACGTCACCGCGCATGGTTGCTTCGCGCAGCTTGTTGCGACCGAGACCAAACTTGGCATAAACCGCACGCGGACGACCGGTCAAGGCGCAACGCGTGCGCTGACGCACCGGACTGGCGTCGCGCGGCAGCTTCTGCAGCTTGGACTGCGCTTCCATCTTCTCCTCATAGGAGGCGGTGGCGCTCAGCACGATTGCCTTGAACTCGCTGCGCCTGGCAGCGTACTTCTTGACGAGTTTGGTCCGCTTGATATCGCGGTTCACCATTGATGTCTTGGCCATGAGTAAATCTTCTCTCTTGAAGAGTCCGGCCATGGATGGCCGGTTTTCTCTCGATCACGGATGATCGTTCAATTCCTAAACGGAAAGCTGAATGCCGCCAGCAGAGCCTTGGCTTCGTCGTCGGTCTTGGCGGTGGTGGTGATGGAGATATCCATGCCACGCAGCGCATCCACCTGGTCGAAGTCGATCTCGGGGAAGATGATCTGTTCCCTGATGCCGAAGTTGTAGTTGCCGCGACCATCGAAAGCACGCGCCGATACACCGCGAAAATCGCGTACGCGGGGCAGCGAGATGTTGATCAGGCGATCGAGAAACTCGAACATCTGGGCGCGGCGCAAGGTGACCTTGCAACCGATCGGCCAGCCGTCGCGGATCTTGAACGAAGCCACGGAAACCCGGGCCTTGGTCGTAATCGGCTTCTGGCCGGCGATCTTGGCCATGTCAGCGACCGCGTTTTCGAGCACTTTCTTGTTGCCCGCCGCCTCGCCCACGCCCATGTTCAGCGTGATCTTGGTGATGCGGGGAACTTGCATCACGTTCTTGTAGCCGAACTGCTCGGTGAGCTTGGCCACTACCTGGTCTTTGTAGAAATTTTCAAGGCGCGTCATGATCGTGTTCCTTACGCGTCCACGACCTCGCCAGTCGAACGGTACACGCGGACCTTGCGCCCATCTTCGAGCGTTTTGGTGCCGACGCGTTCACCCTTGTTCGTGGCGGGGTTGAACAGCTGCACATTGGAGAGATGGATCGAAGCCTCACGCTCGACGATGCCGCCGGCCTGATTGGCCTGCGGATTCGGCTTGGTGTGACGCTTGACCAGATTCACGTTGGAGACGAATACACGGTCGTCTGCAACACGCAGCACATCGCCGCGTTGACCCTTGTTCTTGCCGGTGATCACGAGGACCTGATCACCTTTGCGGATACGGTTCATTTCTGTGATCTCCGCTCAGAGCACTTCGGGCGCGAGCGAGACGATCTTCATGAACTTCTCGCTGCGCAGCTCGCGGGTGACCGGCCCGAAAATACGGGTGCCGATCGGCTCGAGCTTGTTGTTGAGGAGTACCGCTGCATTGCCGTCGAAACGGATCAGCGAGCCATCGGGACGACGCACGCCCTTGGCGGTACGTACCACCACGGCATTGTAAACCTCGCCCTTCTTCACCTTGCCGCGTGGAATGGCATCCTTCACGGTAACCTTGATCACATCACCGATCGATGCGTAGCGGCGCTTGGAGCCACCGAGCACCTTGATGCACATCATCAGCTTCGCGCCGCTGTTGTCCGCTGCGGATAGCGTGCTTTGCACTTGGATCATGTCTGCACCCCTCCTTAGACGTTGGCGCGCGTGATGATTTCAACCACGCGGTGATGTTTGGTCTTGGACAGCGGACGACATTCCGCGATGCGCACGAAATCACCCTCGTTCGCACCGAGATCGTCCTGCGCATGCAGCTTGGTTGAACGACGGATGATCTTGCCGAGCAGCCAATGCTGTACCTGACGTTCGACCAGTACGGTGACCGTCTTGTCCATCTTGTTGCTGGTAACACGCCCCTCGAGGGTGCGCGCCTGCTTTTTTTCCACTTGAATCTGGTTGTCGCTCATGTCCGCCGTCCCTTACTTCTTTCCGCCGAGCACGAATTTCGTGCGGGCGATGTCACGCCGAACGCGGCGTAGCTGGTGCGGCTGAGTGAGCTGACCAGAGCCTTTTTGCATGCGCAGATTGAACTGCTCCTTGCGCAGGTCCAGCAGATGCTGCTTCAACTCGTCGACCGACTGGTTGTTGATATCTTTGGTGGCCATCACATCACCGCCCTGGTCACAAACTGGGTCTGCACCGACAGCTTCGCAGCCGCCAGACGAAACGCCTCGCGCGCCGTGATCTCGTCGACGCCCTCGATTTCATAAAGCATGCGGCCCGGCTGGATCGGAGCGACCCAGAACTCCACGCTGCCCTTGCCCGAGCCCATGCGGACTTCGATCGGCTTCTTGGTGATCGGCTTGTCCGGAAACACGCGGATCCACAGCTTGCCACCGCGCTTGACGAAACGGGTGATGCAGCGACGTGCAGATTCGATCTGCCGTGCCGTCAGGCGGCCATGCGTCGTTGCCTTCAATCCGTATTCGCCGAAGCTGACAAGATTGGACGACTGTGCGAGACCGTAATTACGGCCCTTGAACTGCTTGCGGTATTTGGTGCGCTTGGGTTGCAACATGGCAACTCTCCTTACTTCGCAGACCGTTCGCGGCGGCCGTCACCGGCCTCGCGACGCGAGTCATTACGACGACCTTCGCCACCTTCGCGGCGCGGCTGCGACGACTCATCCTTCGACTCCTGGCTGGCCTGGGCCAGATCGAAGATCTCGCCCTTGTAGATCCATACCTTGATGCCGATGATGCCGTAGGTGGTCTTCGCCTCGGCAAAGCCGTAATCGATGTCGGCGCGCAACGTATGCAGTGGCACGCGACCCTCGCGGCTCCATTCGGAACGGGCGATCTCGGCTCCGTTCAGACGGCCGGAGACGTTGATCTTGATGCCCAGCGCACCGAGACGCATCGCATTGCCGACCGAGCGCTTCATCGCACGGCGGAACATGATGCGACGCTCCAGCTGCTGGGCGATCGACTCGGCCACCAACTGCGCATCGAGCTCGGG
>Ga0307376_10000924_pt1 | contig 33988 bp, 52 predicted proteins | sample TR2MG_FD_202536 | JGI IMG/M metagenome (GOLD analysis project Ga0307376, IMG submission 202536) | Soil microbial communities from Risofladan, Vaasa, Finland - TR-2 | ecosystem: Environmental > Terrestrial > Soil > Coastal area > Acid sulfate soil | place: Finland: Risofladan, Vaasa | collected...
CATCCATTGCTGGCTGATCCTTGAAAAGTTTTGCAGGCTGCTTACTGAGCCACACTGCAATCTTCTTCTTGGAAGCACCCCAATTTTTTGGAGTGACACCAGCCAGAATCTGGTTCAGTTCAAGTTTTGCGTCTTGCGCCAACCGTGGTGAAAGGCAAACGGCTATTGCTCCCTTCGCCATGGCTGCTTTTCTACTTAGCAGTAATTTACGATTCATAGTAAAGTTCTCCTTACCATTATTGCCTTCACCTGAATTTTTGAATGGAGCAGATGTATCTCCATCTAACAAAGAAGAATCCAATCCCAGTGCACGTAATGCTGCGTCTGGTGTCTTGTATTTTTCTTTAAGAGCCTTTATTAACTTACTCATTTTTTACCCCTCGCATCGGTATAATTACTGTATGAAAAATACTGCAAAACAATTTTATATTTATGTTCACTGTCGGCCAGATGGTGAACCTTTCTATGTTGGTAAAGGCCACAGCACGACTAGATCACGTGGTCGTGCTTATGACTTAGCTCCTTCACATAGAAAAAATCCACATCATAAGAATGTGGTTGCCAAACATGGTAAAGAAAAAATCTTGATCTATACACACAACTGTGAATCTGAACAGCAAGCACATGAGCATGAAGTGTGGATGATTGCTTATTTTGGTCGTAAAAATTTAGTTAATGGTACTGATGGTGGTGAAGGAGTCTCTGGCTTAAAACATACACCTCACACACCTGAATTTCGCAAAGCACTTGCTGAACGAAATCGTGGAAATCAGTATGGACTTGGTAACAAAAATGCTATTGGTAACAAACGTACTTACTCATCTAAAGAACGAGCAGGAAGATCAGCACGTATGATTGGCAATCAATACAGCTTTAACCGCAAACACACACCCGAAGAACTTGCAGCAATGTCAAAGGGTATTAGTGAAGCATGGACACCGAAACGCCGTACAGCACAAGCTGAGAGAATGCGTGGCAATAAATACAGTGTTAAAAATTAAGTAAAGCTGTTTCCAATCTATGCCACTGTATATTTTCCAGTGAATCCCCAACAAGGACATCATCACCAACACGTCCTTCCATTACAAGAGCTACATGATTGAATTTTATTGAACGCATAATTCCATCATACTGAGTGCCTTCAAAAATGCCGGGAGTTAAATCACATACATAATAATAACCAGCACTCAGTTCCTTCTGTGTGTCATCTTCAATGCCCTCAATTGCGTCAGCATCCCAAACTACCAGTGAATTGTCTGTGTAAGGATCGTTCCATCTTGCGGAATCACCAGTTGATCCTACGATCAAATCTTTTTTCTGATCATCAGGTTTGACTGGTCTATGTTTTATAAGCAACTGCAAATTATTTAGGGTGCTAACAGCTTTTGCCAATTCATCGGGATCACGCAACAACTGATAAACCTGTTTAGGTTTAAGTCCAAGTTCTTCTGCATTTGGTATTTCACTGCCCAAATATGGTGATACATTGGCTTTTGAAATATGCGCTACTGCAATATGCAGAAAACCATTTGCGTCATATGACCTCACAGAGGCTTTATCAAAAGCAAGGGGCATGTAGTTACCCACATACCCCTTATCTCTTGCTTGACTTGAAACTGTGTTAAGCATGATTCATTGCCTTTCTTGTTAGTGCTTCAATACGTTTGTGTTTGTTTTGACGTTCTACTCTTTGCCTTCTCTCTTCCTTGCGTATTTCACACTCACTCCTGTGAAGCAAATCATCTGCAATGTCATTTGGATTTCTGTACATCCATGCAGGAAGTATTTTTGGGAACTTGAGCATGTTTTTCCTTAATTAAAATTAAACAGAGCAACGTGCTGCTGCTCTGTTTAATTTTAATTATTTGTGACGAGCAACAAGTGCTGCAACTTCATTCACGAAATGCCAGCCTTTTGTTTCGGCCAGTTCCATGATCTGGTCACACAGTTCTTTTGCTGCTGTGATTTCAGTACGAGCTTTAGCTTTCTTTTCTTTCTCTGCTGCTGATGCAGGTGGTTGTGTTTCAGTAGAATCTTTTTCAGTGTTTTCCGTTTCACCTACTGCTGGTTTGACTGCTTTTGCCTTTGCCATTTCAACTACTCCTGTCTAGTTTAAAAAGTACTACTACAGCCTGCCAAGTTCTGGAACAACTGAACGTGACACACATCTGCAATTTATTAACTCTCCGGGGTAAACCCAGTCACCTTTTCCCTTACCGTGAGCGTCTGGATCAAACCAACCTTTGTCTATGTTGTACAGCTTTCCATCATTGGCCAGATGTGTTGGTCTTGGTGTCTTGCCAGCATGACTGTGTAACCACTTGGCCTGTTTGATACCAACTTCATTTTGTCTGACTCTCACTATAGCTGCTGTGGCCTTGTTGTTCTGGTCCCTAGCAATAAGACGTGATCTTTTCTTGGTCATCCCATATGCAGCTTCCAGTTGCTTCGCCAGACCACCTACATCACGTCCCTGCTGTACCGACCTCATCACCATACCTTCAATCTGTTTCAGGTGCGTCTGTGTCATGTTAGTGATCAAGGCTACGTTTGCTTTTATGGTTGCCTGTAACACATCCTGTTCTGCTGGTGTGATCTTGAACTTGATTGCAAAGCCAGCAACTTTCAGTATGTTCTCCAGTGTCTGGTTTGCATGCTGTGTGGATTTGTTTGCAAAGTACTCTGCCAGTTGTTTTGCAGCTATGTTGAAATGCCTGTTCCAGTACTTGTTGAGCTTGTTGATGATTCTCTGTAACTGAATTGCACTGTTTGCATCCAGTGCCATTACACTCACTGTGGCAGGTGTGTTTGCCTTGTAACCGGCAAGCACCCACCACATGATTGATTTGTGCATGGCAAGGATCAGTGTATTCAACTTGCGTGTGTATTCCAGTTCAAGTCCGATGTTTGGATGTACTGGTGGTAAAACTTTTTGTGCCAGCATTACCATGTCTCTTTTATTTAGTCGAAAAAAAAGACCAGTCGTAACTGGTCTTACACTTGTTGCTCATCTTGATTTTAAGGATCAAGCATGGCAACGTTCTGAGCTATTCTCATTTCTTCCTGTTTCTCTGGAGGATCATTGGGATTGATAGGATACTTTTTCTTGATCAGTTCCCACTCAGCCTGACGTTCTGCATCAGCCTGAGATTGTCCTGCCAGTACATCCTTTTCATTTCTGCTCATCATCGTCACCTGTTTCCTGCTTGCTCTCGCTCATATTGCTTGAGGTGTCGCTGGAGTTGTCCTGTGGTTTCGGCGCGAACAGAATTGATCCACTTACGAAGGGGTGTTCTGGACAATCCTCTTCCAGATTGATCTTGCCTACTAAAGCCATAGTTGTCATCTCCTTTCTCTGGCCACGACACGTTCAATGTGTCATGCCCAACCTCAAACTTATCATTCAGTGCTTTGTTCACACGTGTTGCCAAATTCTCTTCAGTGTCTTTGTCCACCAGTATGATCATGCGTCCTGCGTCTGTTGTGTGGCCATTGATCAGTGGGTTGCCCCTAACATCAAGTACACTGGCCCGAAGTGTATTATACATAGATTGAACATCTTTGTAACCTATGTTCTTTGGCACCTTCACTATCACAGCACCCATCTCAGTGCTGCCAGTGAATGGCTTCTTGGCCACACGCATCATGCTATCTTGCGACAAAATTGCACCTAGTGAACGTGTGAGTAAATCAGCCTGTTCATCACTTGTTCCTTTGCCCAGTACCAGTGACACACTTGGATTTGTGTCGGCACCATAACCACCATACTGCATGTGCACTTTGCCTTCAGCACCAGTCTTCTTCAGCACTTCAGGCAACACATCATTCAGCACTTCTATACTGATCTTGGTACGTGTCTGTGGATCAACCTTATTCCACCGTGCAGATAAATCAGAGTGCACACGTGTTACACCACCATTGATGCCCTTCTCAATCCTCTCACTGTGTGGGTCAGGTGCAACCTCAAACAACACTGTGCGTTTCGTACTAGCAGTCACTGGCCGTTTTTGCAGCTTTGGTTTGGAGCCACCAGTACCCTTGGCAAACTCACCGGCATTCTCTGGCTGTCCACGCGGGTGTTGTGATTCATTCCAGTCATCACCAGCAAGTCTGTCTTTCGATGACCTCTCCAGCTTCATCTTGTCATTGTTGCTGTATGTCTCAAACTCATCCACCAGTTTTTCATAGTCAGGCAGTGCTGCACCAAAATTCTTGTGTGCAAGATTCAACATGGCTGGATCAACATACCGGCCAGTGTTCTCATATCTCATCATGGCACGTTTCAATGCAAGTTTAGGATCAACCACTACATTGAACATTTTTACTGTGTAGCCTGCATCCTTGAACTCTTGAATACGTTTGATGCCTTTGTCATGGTCGGACATCGTGACATCAAACACAATATCGTAGTGACCTTCCTTTGCAGCTTTCAGTATGTCTTTGGACAGTGCACTGCTGTCTTCATGCACGATAGCAGACGCACGATAGTCACCGGCTGCAAACACTTGCTTGTAACGTTTCATTGATGTCTTGATTCCGTCTGGATCAATCATCACTGCACCGTCATTACGTGTCGGCACTTTGCCTTCTTCCTGCAACATGTGCAGCAAGTAGCCCTTCCCTGCACCACTGCCACCACCCATTACATACAACACAGGCTTCCTGCCAGTCACTGGCTTTGCATTTGCAAATGCATGCAGTGCTATTGATACACGCTCACTCTGTGCTTCTTTGCTGTGATCACTGCGTGACTCAACCAACAGTGGTGAATTGTCTGGCAGTGTTTTCTTAGGGGTAGTGGAGAAGTGTTGCTCAGTGTTTGCTCCACCAAAATGAGAATCCATCTTTGTCTTTGCTTCTGCAAGTGATCTGAAATCACCAAGTGGTTTTCCACCAACATAAGCTGTATGCAATCCAGAGTACTTGCTTTCAGTACCGTGTGACACAATCTTTCCAGATTTACCATCAGGTGATTTGTGTTCTGGATATTTAATTGCAGTTGTCTGAGCACTACCACCACTTGCTTTTGCAAACTCACCTTTGTTCTCAGGTTGACCTCTTGGGTGGTCTGCTTCATTCCACGCATCACCAACTGCTTTACCTTTTGGCAGACGCACCATGTGGTCATGGTTGCCACGTTGCTTCTGTTCAACAAAACCATGTCTGCTGTACCAGCGAAGCAACTGTGACTTGCTCATTGCCGTGTCTTGATTCTCAACATAGTGAGGCATTGGTGCAGCTTCAAGATCAAGCGTCACACCATGCTTGTCGGCAAGCTCACACACTGTGTCCAGTGCCTTGCTTGCATGTCCGTGACCTTGTTCCAGTGAGCGAATAAAACTGATGTGCACATTACCTTCGCTGGTTGGTTTCAGTTCCACACCGGCCTTGCCAATAATCACTTCAGTATCATCCAGTGGATTGCGGAATCCAGCTTTCAGGAAGTCACTGAAGAAAGGTTTCAATTGCTTGTCACGTTGTACTGGATCAACTTTCTTACCACTGAGCTTCAATACGTTACGTTCTGGTGCAGCTTCAACTGGCTTCGATGCAGCAACAGCTTTGTGTAATTCCTTGAACAACTCTTCTTTGTCATCAGTGGTTGTTCCAATCAGTTTCGTATCTGGATCATCCAGACGCTGGTAGGCATAAACAAACTTGCTTTCATCATCTGGCTCATCAGGGTCTTCCTGTTTCGTGATCCCAAAATGAACACCGTCTATGTTGGCAACATATTCTTGGCTATCATGCAAACTGAATGTGTTGCTGTCATTCACACGTTTCAGTTTGTCTGCTGATTTTGGTGCCAGCTTACGTGCCTCATGTAATTCATAGCCAGCCCTACCACCAGCCTTGTGAATGTCATCCCAGTCATAATTATCAATTACATCCTGTGGCAGTGATGCAAAGTGTGTTGCAGCTTCATGTATCTTGCTGCTGCCTGCACTGCTTGTGAATTGGCCAGCATTGTCTGGTTGTCCACGTGGATGATCACTCTCATTGAATTCGGCATCCTGTGCCTGTGTTACTGGCAGTGCATTGAAGGTAGCTGCAACGATCCCACCAAACTGTGGGTTGTTTACCCAGTAACCTTCATAGCCTGCATCCTTGATTGCTTTCTCATACACATTGATTGCATTCTGCTCATTGGCATTGCCATAGTCCAGATTCTTCTTGATGTGGTCTGGATCATGTGCAAGATCATACAGCTTGCTTGCCGGTAACTTGCTGGTGTACTTGATCCTGCCAAGTCCAGCTTCTTTCCTGTGTGGTCCAACATAGTGGAATGAACGTGATACCCAGTTGTGTGGATCAGACTGCATACGTGCAGACTCAGCACCACGCAATCCACTGCCATACATGTGTGGATTCAGTGCAGTGATGTTTGGTGTGCGCGAGTAGTGAGTCAGTTCAACATTACCACTCGCATCTACTGGCAATCCGCTTGACGTACTTGCCAAGTTTTTTCTTCCACTGGCTTCACCTGTCCCTTTCGCAAACTCACCGTCTTCTTTGTTGTGGTTAGGGTTGAAGTCCATTGCAATGTCGTGCGCTTGGTCTGAGTTTCCAAATAACTCATCCATATACTCAGACATTGGTTTACTACGCCAATCATCAAGAATAAGCTCTCGATCCCATCTTCCAGTTAAACCTTCAGACCTGTTGAAATTACGTGCTGGTGTTTCTGGAAGTTCATGGTCTGATATTCTCCACAACAAACCATTAGGCATTTTAAGATATTGAGAACCTCCTGTACGCCGACTTTTTGAAGACACATAATCAAACTTAGCACCACGTTTAACAGCCTCTCTACTGATAGCTTCAAGTACTGCTGCCTGCCCAGCTTTATTCACATCTTCGCTTCTGAAAACTTCTCTAGGTGACTTAGCGCCATTACTACTTATTTCAAAATCAACAGAAGACTTTAGTTTCTCAAGTAGATTTTTATGCAAATACTGCTGCATTCCTTCTGGTAACATACTTCCATAAACATTGTTTTGTGTAGACTCTAACTGCTTCTGAGATTCTTCTCGTTTCTGTTTATCAGCTTGTCTCCAAGTCTCACGTTGTTGTTTTTCTTCTGTGGAAGCTTCTGGTATATCTAATGATTTTTTAAGAACCATCTTGGCTCTTTCAACATCATCAGCTTTGTTAAAAGTGTTGATTTCATTTTCAGTAAATGAAATATCCCCCTTATACAGAGGCTCATAATCGAAGGTCTGTTGAAGCCCTTTTATCACCAAGCTTGTCTTGTAAGAACCATCACCTTGTTTTACTGGTTTTATAAAAAATGCTTCCTCATTCCCATACTGAGCATAGTAAGTTTTACCAGAACCACTTTTAGCTACTGTTGGCGTTCCAGTGTAGTTTTTAATAGCATCACCCCGTTCTTTCTGAGTGAATTTACCACCATCATCACGGGGATGTTCTTCTTCTACAAATTCTGCTGAATCATGTGCACCGGCAACTGGTTTGCTTTGTACTGGCTTGTTGCCTTTCTCAGCAGCTTGATTGCCTTGTGGTACTGCACCACCAGTTGCAGCAGGTGCGTCTGGCTTGTCTGTGCCACCTTCTGCGTCTTGGTGATCCATTGGATTACCATTCTCATCAGTTTCCTGTCCGGGCTGCTGTGGAGGCTCTGGCAATGCTTCTTCAGACAGATCAAGTGCAGCATATGGACTTTCTTCATCACTGGCCAGACGTGTACGTGCTTCCAGTGGTGAAATCACACCGGCATTGATATATGCAATGTCTGTGTCACCTTCTGTCTTACGCTGTGTAGCAATCTCAGCAGGGTCCATGGCTTCCAGTGGTTCAAAGACAAAACCAATCTCTGGATCAACCACACCATACAAACTCAGTTGTATGAAATTAAGTATCTTGGAAAGATTTTCTGTGAAGTAGGCTACTTGCTGTGCTTCTACCTTGTTGTAGAAAACACTGACTTCATATTCGGATGTGGCATTCAAACCACTGGGTGATATTCCAGTGAGTTTAACCAGTGGAATTTGGGATGGACTGCTCATGTGTTCCTGTGACTGTGCCTGCAAGTGGTCCAGTCCAGACAATGGCATTGATACGTTTGTCAGTTCTTCACTGTTCTTGTCGGCAAGCATAAGTCCACGATTGTCACGTGTGACATTGAAGAACTCTGCACGATCTACCAGATCAGTTGCTGCACCTTCGTCCATCAGTGCGGCCATGTCTGTCAACAGTACCATGATGCTGTAGTTGCTGATTGCATCACTGACTGACTGGCGTGTGCGTAGCCAGTTGTCAATATATGGCTTCGTCATCTGGCTCAGTGACAATCCACCAAAACTGTATGCAGGTTTCAACAGGTCCGGCATTGGCCTGCCAATGAAAGTAAGCAGACGTGTAGTGTGTATTTCCTGTCCCATCACAAACCAAGTGGATGGTTTGAAGAAGTCTGCCTTCAGTGGATCATTTGCATTGTATGAATTCGGATAGGTCCACACAGGTTCGATCACACGCAAACTCTTCAGTGAATTCTTTTTCACTTTGGCTTTGCTCAACCTGCTGGTTGCGGCACCGTCACCAATGGGTGATTTCAGTTCGTCACGATCCTTGCTGTCTACACCAAGATCAATGTAAATCTGTGCGCGACCAAACAGGCCATCCAGTTCTGTGCACTTGCGGAAACAGTCTTGCACTTTCAGACGTTTCATTTCAGCTTCAATTTCCTTGAGCTTGTCTTCCTTGTCTTCAATGTCAGAACTGCCAGTGGATACCAGACGCACCCACTTGCGTGTCATTTCCTGTGCCCATGTTTCACTGATGATTCTGTACTCAGGCCGTTGTGACAATTCTGCCAGATACGGATAGCCAAGGAATGCCTGTCCTTCTGCGAACAGTGCATTCTGCATGGCCCAACCACTGTAACCATCTGGAGCTTCGTCCATGGCCATAAGAACACTCTCTGGCACTACACCGGGAGGTGGTTTCGGTATGCTCCAAGTCTTGGTCTTGTCCATTACTGGGAAACTGTTTGACTCTTGCTTCAGACGTGCAATAGCCCGTTTCATGGCCATACGATGTTGCTGTGCAAGCTCACGTGCAGATGGCATTTGTTGTAATGCTTTTGAGTTGAGTGTTTTACGTTGCATTACTCACTGTCCTTGAAAGAATTTTTAGATACAAGTGATGCTTCCACTCGCATATCAACTTCTAGGAATGCTTCTTCAACCTTCATCACATCATTCATATGCACGATGCACAAATAAGATGTGGGTGTTTCACCATCACGTGTTGCAACCATGGTCGTGATCTTTCCAGACTCAACACTATTGATCAAGTCCCTCACATGTTTGCCCTTGATAATCATTTGCCAGTCACCTGTATGGATTTCTCTACATGTGTTGCCTTCAACTCATTGGCATAAACCCACTCACTGAAACGCCGGTCTTCAGACCAGTAGACAACTCGATACTGAATTCCATCCAGCATGTACATGATGCCATCAATGCGCCCTGTCTTGCTGATAGGCACAATGTTCACTGTCTGGCCAAGTGAGAATCCAAAATCAACTTGTTCACTCACTATCTTCTCCTTTGCATCATTCTCTGCATCATTGCACCACTGATTTTTACCGTGTGTGCTTTGTGTGGAGCATTACGCATCATCACACTGTCTGCCAAGTTAGGTGACTTCGCACCTTCAGGTACTTTGTCTATCAGCATCTTGCCTGCACCATCCTGTGTGTAGACTGGCTGTGACAATTCAATTACCAGACGATCCCTGTTTCTGCATGTTGGCGATATGGAAATGATCTTGCTGGGATCACACGGTTTGCCTTCAACTACCCATCTGTATGTGTTGCGGAAACGTGTACGCAATCCAAACCATGCCTGTGCCTTCAGGTTCTTGAAATAATCAAGGTTGGTCCTGTTGGTTCCTTCAACAAGTTTGTCTGGATCAACTACAGCAGCACTGCCACGAAATGGAATGATCTGTATCTTGTTGTCCACACCACGTGCTTCATTGATCACACGTGCATCACCTTTCACACCTGCCCCCAGTCCGTCTTCATCGTATGCAAAACGTGTAACTCCATACTCATCACATAATTCAAACGATTTTTGCACTGACTTGAATATGTCTGAACCTTTGCCGGTCCACTCATCCACATCCTGTATCAGTATTCCTTTTTGTGTGCATAGTGAGCACTTGTCACCTTGATCCCCAACGTCCATGGCACTGAACAGATCACCAGTGATTTTTATGCCTAGTCTTGTGTGGGCATCAATTGCTGCCATCACCCATGCACTGGGGATAATGACATTCTCGACACTGGCCATGTAGTCAATGTCATATTCTTGTGCAATTACGATAGGATCATACTTGTCTTGCAGCTTCTCATACCACTGTTGATCTTTACGTGGATCATCTTTCCAGTGAAATGTGAACACTGATATTTTTCCACTGAAGCGTTTAACAGCAAATGGATTAGCCCTGCCATTGACTGATGACAAATCAATTCTGCAATCCGTAGTGGATGCCAGTGACATGTCCACTGACTCAGGTTGTTCCAAGTGTGCAGACTCATCCACAAAGTAAACTGCACATCTGTCACCACGTCCAATACTGTTGCCTGCCTCACCAGTCATTGCACTGCCAGTGTCTGGAAACAACATACGCATGAATGGATCAGTCTTGCCACGTACCCAACCTGCTCTGAATTCTACTGGTAGATGATCTACAAATTCACGTGCTTTCCAGAACAGTGATTTTGGATCACCTAGCTTGTCTACATAGTCTTCCTTGCGGCTACCATATCCAACCTTGAAGCCTTGCAGGAAGATGCATAGTGTGCACCCAAGACTAACAGTAAGCCACGATACACCTTCATCACGTGACTTCTCAATCAGTCCGTCTTCTGAATTGTGCATCTTGGCCAGTATCCACTCCAGACATTCCACTTGTTTCGGGAATGGTATGAACGGAAACTTGGTCTGCATGCGCTTGCCATTCTTGTTACGCTTCATGGCAAACCGTGGATCAAACGTGATTCCCCAGTCGATGATGAACTGTATGGGATTCTCTGCGTAGAACAGTTTAAGATTGCTCAGTACTTCACCAGTCTTGTCTGTGCGTATCTTGTTTAACAGGAATGCTCTGTGTTCATACACCTCAGTGTAATCAGGATTCTTCCAGTCAATTTCAAACGTCTGGACACTCACCGCGCATCCATCAACTGTTTGTAAAAGTCACTGAGTGCTTCACCAGTGAGTTGTCCGTGTGCAACTGATACTGGAATTGGTACACCATTAGGACCACTCAACTCACTACGTACAGTCTCTCTGTATGTGTTCGGGAAACGTGCCGACATGATCTTGCCCCACAGTCCTGCATTGAATGCACTGGCTGGTAAATCTAGTGCTCTCTTGGCCTTTCTTTCGTGCCATGCTTGGCTGTGTGTTGTTGCTTTCTTCAAGGCTTCGGAAAACTCACTGTGTACTTTAGCCCATTCATACAGTGTATCAACACAGACGTTTAACTCACTGGCAATTTCTTCCTTACTGTATCCTTCTCTTCCCCACATCACTACTTGCTCACACAAATCCTGTGAGTACTTGGTTGGTCTGCCACCTGCATGTCTGTCTGAGTAGTTTGTCTCTACTTGTGTGTTTTCACCATACACTGGTTCCAGATCATTCTTGATGTCACTCTGTGGATTTGGTGTCACAGTTTTATGTGCATTTCTTCCAGTATGAATACTGCTGTTATCCCCAGTGCGAACATTATTACGAGTGTGATTATCAGCAGTCCTAGCAGACACTGACTTAACACCAGACATATTCTTACCAGATGTCTGATGATTATCATTTTTTGTTGCCACCCTGCTTTTCAGTTGTTTGCGTTCCATTATGGATACTCCAGACGATTGTAGTGGACCATGCCACTATTCTATGCTGTGTTGCTTATGATAAATTATATCGTATGATAAATTATATGGGATGTGAGTTGATGTGACACACCAACAAGAATGAATACACAGATGGCAACTGTTAATGATACGGACAGACTGGTTTTAAATCATTTGCCGTGAAATTTTTGTCTGTCTAACAATTGCCCATCTGTGTATGCACTATGTAATGGTCTGCCGACTATGCTCTCACAAAGGGTTATGGCCTCATGTCGAAGGACCATCTTTTTCGCTAGAGTTTTTTGTGTCCAAGGTAACACGTTACTCCCACGTAAGCATAGCCAGCAGACCGTTACATAGTACAAATACAAAGCCACCAAGAACGTTGCCCGTTTACTTGGTGGCTATTCTGCTTCTACTCAGTAGAGGCGTATTTTAATGGTAAAAACCTAAAAGTCAATCACATATAATGTTTTTGCAGTGTGTTAGGTGTCTGAAGCACATTAAGTGTTTGATTCTTTTTTTGGTATTGGTGACACACCAAGTATGGAAGTCCAGCTTAAATCTGGTGGTTGTGTAGCTGCTTTGGCCTTCTTCTCTTTGTTCTTTTTGTAGCCCAGTTCTCTGGCTGCTTTCCAACATTCCAGACAGTCTGGCAACCTGTCACCAATAGCATGCATGAGTTTACCTACCAATGCTGGATCACGCCCTTTGTAAAATACCTTGCGGCGATAGTGATAGAAGCCCTTGTCGGGGAATGATCCACCACATTTCCTGCATGTGAACAGTTCTTCATCAGTATCCATGATATGCCTGTCTATAAACAATTAAAACTTCTTCCCAATCGTCTGGTAATTTTGGGAGCTTGAAATATTCACCAACTTCCATACCTGCTTCTTCAGTATACACATCACCTATTGTTGCATACAACTCAGGATACTCCTTAACGCTCAGTGATTGGCCGGTAATAAGGAGCATGTTTGCAGGTATGCAATCAAACAGTTTTCTTGGAAACAGGGTGCCTACAGGGTATGGGCAAAATGTTATATTGGTCATGATGTCTTCAACTCCGTCTTGCTGATCATGTTATCGCCTTGTGAATCCTCCACCAGTCGCATGATGTCATCAGCAACATCACGTGCAAAGTCATCACCAGTGACCATGATGTGTGTTTCATGTGTAGTGTCATCACACTCAATCATTATGTGTGCCGTACTCATGATTTGTGCATTGCATTTCTGATTTCACAGTAAACATCTGTGGCACGTGGTGAGTTGTGTGGGTACACCAGAACCACCTTCTTAACACCTTTATCATGCTCTACATAGACGTTGTGAGGTGTGGCAATTTCCACACTGATTGTCTTTGGCTTTGGTTTATTCCATGTCAGAATCTCTGTGTTTAACCAACACTGTGTTCCATCATCACAGTGTCCCTGTAACATTGTCTCATTAACATGTATAGCACCAACCCCAAATCCTTCACCTGTTCTGATCACATACAGCCTGTCCCATCTGAACACTGGTTTGTTCTCAATGATGCAAACAGCAAATGTGATTTCACCTCTCACCATTGGATCACAGGCTAACAGTCCGGGCACACCAAACCAGTAGGTGTTTGGATCAAAGTCTTTGCCATTGAAACGAACACAGTGATATGGCATTACTGTTGTTCCCTCACACATGTCTACAACACGTGCGTACTCTCTGAATATGTCTGATTTTTTCATGCTATAAACTCCTTATCTCCGATTGTGTAGGTACAGGGTACAAAGACCATTGGCCTACGTTTAGACAACTCCCATTCCAGCATCTCACCCTTCATTGGTCCAAACTTGTATAACTCAATTGGCTTTGCATTGTCTTCAAAGTACTTCTTAACATATGCCTCAGTGGAAGGTATGAATGTGATCCACTGAATAGAGATATTTCCATTACTGTCTATGCCAGCATTCAGTGGTGCCCTGAATGTTGGGTACACACGTTTTTCATTCACACGTTTTATTGGTGTCTTTCGCACCTTCCTTTGTTGCATTGTTGGTCGTCTGAATGATACCTTGCGTGTGCGAATTCTCATTACAACTCCTATGAACTTAACACAGTGTCTGCTGGCAACCACTCCCCACAACTGTCTTCTTCACCCAATGGTGGTTGTGGGAATGCAGACACTGGTAACACCTCTTTAGTTGCTGTGTTGTATGAAACTATAAATACGTGTGGTGCATGTGCACGACACACATTATGTTTCTTACCATAGTGTCTGCAATTACCACAAATCTGTTTCATCTTGGGCACTCATTGCACTGGCGCTTGTCGGCATCCTTGTCGTCAGGATAGCATGCACAGTTGCTTTCTGGTTGTTCGGCCATGCGGTGGATTATTTCCAAGGCCCACCTCACATGCGTAATTCCACAATTCACTTCTTTGTATACTTCTTTCAGCACTTCCCTGCGCCACTGTGCTTTCTGCTCTGCAAGCCAGTTTGAGCTATTGGTGGAGGCGAGGATAGACGCAGCTCTTTCAGCACATGCACTACAGACATTGCACTTGCAACTATTATCTTTAGAAAACCATCCCCGCAACCGTGCATTCTCAGCCTGAAGCTGCTCTACCTGCTCAACATAGAATGCACAATCTTCGGCAGTAACAGGTTCTAGCAACTCGTGGCTTTTATACCCCTGCGAGAACTGTGGCACTCGTTCCTCTGAGAATTTCATTACCACTTGCTGCTGAAGCTGCTCAATAAGCTCCTTGTCGGCAGGATAGAACTTCTCCTTAACGATGGTTACTTTACCGGCAGTAGCGGCTGCGAGTTCGGACTGTAGCTGCCGAATGCGCTTATCCAAGTCGTTGTAGCCAACCTGAAGATTCTTGGCGTTGGCGATCCAGCAGTCCCGTTCCTCGGTCATTGCCTTCAGTTGCTTTTGAAGCTGCTCGACTTGGGATTGGAGCTTATCTACTTTCTTAAATGGTTTAACTTTCCACTTAGAATAATTCTGGTCGCCCGTTGCTATATGCTCCAAGTTACCATTTCTTGAGGTTTTGAATTTACCTTTGGGTAAGAATGTCTGGTCAAACTGACCGTGCCACTTACCATATTCAGTTGGTGTGCCGTCCGAATACGTAGTTGGCCCACATGCGCTGCACAGTTTCATAGCTTTCTTTTCCTCGATACCTGTCCAGTCGAAGAGCTCTGCAAATACTTCAGGATAGCTCTGTGCGGCTAAAGCAGTATTTTCAACACACCCGCAGTTGTCACACTGGAATAAACTCATGGCTGCTCCTTGATAACTGGTGCGGCGTAGAGTGGCTCTGGTATTATTCCAAACATCATGACTTTTATGGCGCAATCCCATCCATAGCGCATAGCTTCATATCTGTCGGTGATACATCTATCCTCCAACCCGCACCCCATTCCTTGTTCGTGATACTCAGGACACTCAATCTCGACTGGCTCCTGCTCCTGACTAGCCTTGATGATGGCTTCGAGTTCCATAACTCTTTTGCGCGAGTGCTCCAGTTCATCCCCACACTTGCACAATCCAATGAGTCTATTTGCAGCAAGTTCATTCAGGCGATGAATTTCAACGGCCTGCTGGTCGATGGTGGCTTGCTGCTGTAACGATGCAATAATGCTATCCACCAACTCCGCGTGTAAATTACCAAGAGCAATATGTTGAGCATCTATCGTATCTTTCCATCCGGCAACACGTATGCGCTCTTCCAGTTTGGCAATAACCTGCAAATCAGACTGGCGCACTGATAACAAGTTTTCATGTTGTTGCTTCCACTCATTGCGATCAGCAATTAAATCCTTAATCTTTTGTGGTTGTGCATCTTCCCTACCTTTTCTGTGACCATAGGCTAATGCAGTACGTTCATTATCTGTCAGTGTTTGAACACCAAGTAGTTTCTCAAGCTCTGTATAATACTTGCTCATTTCTTATCTCCTTCCAGCTTGGCAATTTCGTCCAAGTATTCGTTCCGTGTGGCAGTATCTTCCGCGATTATCTGATTGTAAGTGCTTCGTACTTGATTCAGATTTGCTTCCAGTTGCTTGTTACGCCGCTCCACTACTTCTACCAAGTCCAGCAGTTCCGCTATGCGCTTGTTGGCGGCGGAGAGTTGCTCGATGATATTCGGTTTCCCTTCAATTCTGTCTTGAATCATCTTCCAGACAATTTCATATTCAGGCCAATCATCCTCCACAACAACGCAGGAACCCTTCCAGTTCGGGTCGCTGAGTTTAGTTACTTGATACCTTTTTTCTCGTTTGAATTCACTCATCTCATCTCTCCTTTTGGTTAGGTGTGGTTATGGCTGTTCAAAGCATACCGTTTGGGTGGTACATTCTTTTTGCGGATATATAAGCTTGGTGAGCTTCTTCAGGGGTTGAGAAAATACCTAAATGTATATTCTTTCTGTCTATCTTTATTGCTGACTGATATTTTCCTTGATGATAGGAAACGCCAAGCAATCCAGTTTTGTTATCGCAACGCGCTTTGATTAAGTTTTGCTGATTTCCAGATTTTGTAACATCGCGTAAATTATCTATCCAGTTGTGATTGCGAATTGTGTCCTTATGGTCAATCTCATTTTTTGGCCAAACTCCATAAACAAACAGCCATGCTATACGGTGGGCTTTGTACTGCTTTCCACTAACCTTTATGCAGATATAACCATCTTTATTGGTATTACTGATAACAGTTCCAGCGCGTACATTGCCGCGTGATACCAGCCAAGTAAATATCCCACTATCAGGATCGTAATCAAGCAACTCTTTCAAACGTGCCTGTGTCAACTCTCGTTGCTTGTCCATCATTCACTCCTTGGTAATTCTCTTGGCTAACATCTTCTTCCACACACTACAGAGAAACAACACACCACTGCTTTTCTGTACCCATGTCTTACGTCTTCGCAGTGAATCAGCTACTGCCAATGCCTGCTTGAATTCGTGTGTGTGTCTGGTGTTCATGTCAGTAGCTCATTGGTGGTGACAGGACTTCAATTATTACTTTGTTGCAATCCTTCACACAGTCATAACATACGCAACAATTTGTCTGTGTGCTACGCAGTATCTTCTTTGGATGCTTGCCACAGAATGAACATCTGAACTGTGCAGAGTCATTTTTCTGGATAGCCATCACACCCTCTGTTCGCTTAGTCAACATTATCACTCCCAGTCATCCCAGTTATGTTCTTCATCGTGATACTTGTCACTCATTACTTTTTCCTTGCTTTTAGAATAAACATCTGTCTTGGTTGGTCTATCTCCATCGTCATTAGGTAGCCACCAGTATCATCAACATGCTGCACTGGCAGTTCCACCTTGCCACCTTGCCTTACTACCAGTGCTATCAGCAACTGGTTCAGAAACACTTGTGTGGTTGCACTGCCAAGAAACTCTTTGGCATGTGGTAGCAGTTCTTTCTCAGACATTGCTTTTCTCCCTGTTGGTAATCTCACGATTCAAATACCACACAGCCTTTTTTAAATCTTCCAAAGCTGCACCTTTCTTCCCTGATCTGGCAATGTACTTCACTGTGTTGCCAAGATTAAAACCAAGCTCCCATGCTTCTATTACTTTGATGGCCTCATAGGGGTTATCTTCGCCACCATAATGATCAGGATGGTTTACTTGTTCAGCCATGAGATTCCCCTTTCACAAACAACTCATACGTTCTTGGAAAGTTTTCTTCGATCAGTTCTGCAACTGCATTGGCATACTGTCTAATCTCCCACTGTGCTCCGGGTGCCTGCCTGAGTGTCAGGAATGCCAGCCAGTTGCGTAGGTTTGCACTGGCCCTCATACGTGAGTATCTGGCCACTGGTACAGGCAGACGTGCAAGCTCTTTTGGCACCCCCATATGAAGTCCAAGGTCATATGATAGTTGTGCCTGTACATAAGACTGCTGTAGAGATTTTTGGAAGGTTCTGGCATCAACCTCTGTCAGTACTTCACCTGTACCTTGTGCTTGTTTGTTGGTGCCTGATGTAATCATCAGACGTTCAACTGTTGGGATGTAGTTCTCATCAGGTAGTGGTGTGTAACGTGCAGACATTTCATTGTAGCTCTGTGTACGATGTCTATGCCATTCACGAAACACGAAGATAGGTGCCTTCACTTCAATGATCATGCCTGCCATTTCAAATGGTGTCATGTGTTTGTTGTTGTACAGATATGCCAGCAGCTTTTCATCACCATTTTCATATTTTTTATTAGGACTGTTACATACTGTACACACAGGACAATCAAGTTTGTCCCAAACTGCACCACAATTAAGACACTTTTCCTGTCCCCAACCTATGAACCCTTTGTTGGTAGACATACGTGCTGCTTCAATAATACTTTTATCACCTCCCCATGTCTCAACCAATGAGACATACCCACCATCTAGTACTTTTACAACTCCTATTTCAGACATGACTCTTCTCCTTTACTGGTTTTCTTTCCTGTGTTTCTTTTCCTTCAAGCTCACTGAGTGGTGGAACCCTGCGTAACCACCTCACTGGGAAGTAGTCACGGATACCATTAAGTGTGACCAGTGCCAGACGTGTGTAGATGTCTGTGCGGCCGCATGAAGTCATAAAATGTGTACGCAGAGTAGTTGTCTCAACCACTGTGTAAACTCCCAACAAATAGTCTGCATCACCACAACTACACACTTCCACTACTTCCACTGTGTCACCAGTCTTGATAGGCTCCATGACGTGATTTTTACTCTTCAGCCAGCAACCACATAAGTGCAACCTGCTCACCGGCCTGCAATGTCACCTGTGCTTCCTGCAACTGTGTCAATGTAATTGGCTTCACATCCACTGTCACCGAAACATTAGAGAATGCCTCCATCCCTTCATTGTATTTGTCCATGGCATCCACATCTTCTTTCTGGATACCCTTGCGTTTATTTGGTTGCTCAGTACCAAACTCTTCAATCAGACGATTGCTTTCCTTTGTGAAGTTCTTGCCTTCACGCTTCAGTGCCATCTGGAGCTTGCTCAGTAACTTGATGAACCAGTACCGTTCCTTGCCAACAGGAACATATACTTTGCCAAGTGAATCAATTGCTGCTTTTGATTCCATCAGTGCCCCACGTGTTAGTGTAATCATGCTGCTCTACTCCTTCTTTAGTTGAGAAACCTTGTTGATAATATCTGCTGCTTCTTTTGCTGCCTCTTCTTCTCCTTCTTCTTTGTACATCTTCATCATCAGATCAATTGCTGAAATCAACACAAATGGAAATCCTGTCTTGTCCATCTTACCCAAACCAATCAGCAATCTTGCCAACATTAATGGTGTGTCGTTACTGTATGCATCAATAACAGTTGCACAGTCATTATCATTAACTTGTACATACAGAATTGATTCTGGTTTTCCAGACAGATACTGTGTGGTTAGTTCAATACCTCTTTCTGCTTTACGTGTCATGTTATTCACCCTAGTCAATGATGCCTGCAAGTCGTAGACGGTCTTCAACCAACTCCCACGCACTTCCTTCAGTCTTCTTGATGATCTTGGTTATCTTGCCATGGTGAGTGGCTACAGTGGCCTCTACGACCTCACATGCCTTGGCCAATTCATTGATCCTGATCCTCTCACCAAAGAACTTGGCAACTAGTGCTCTACGCATGGCAGGATTGTCAGTGGCACCACGTGTGCCATCTCTACGTTCATTGTCTATCAATCTCTTCACTTCCATGGTGATGTAATTCACTGACTCATGCCAAATCCAGTTAGGCTTGCTCTTGCTGCAACAAGGTGCACCACATGCACAACTTGTTCTGTGGACAGCACTACGGGCCACCAGACAGGCTTCATGGAACTCCCCAGTACCTTTTATCATTGCCAGTATTGCACCGGCCTGCCCCTGTTCACGCTCACTATCTGCACCCGCTACTGGTGAAGACATCTTGTTCATGGCCGATCTTTCTATGTGGCCATCGTTACCATAATTGACTGCCCATCTTACGGCTGCATTTGCACTTTTAAATAATGACATTTTCACCTCCAGTTAAGTCAGTTATACCTGAATTATGGACAATTTATTAACAAAAAAATAGGCACAAGCTGTTAAGCTCATGCCTATTGATTTACCTACTGCGTCTTCCCCTTTTCACTGCATTTTTTGCAGCATTCTGTGCCGACTCATTTGGTACACAGTTGGTGTGTTTATTTTCCAGTTGAATCTTTGGGTATAACTCAGGGTGTTCTTGAAAATGCAATTCACATTTGTCTTGATATTCCCTGAACACTTCCTTGCTGATACGCTTACTGGTGTAAGCCTCTTTGAGTGCATTACACAGGTCGTAGAACCCCGGTTTAGACGCTTGTTTGTATATCGGGATACCACCAGTCACAGACACTGTGTACAGGAAGAAATTAACCTTGTTTGACTCATGCAGTGTAAATGGTCCAATCTTTTCATAGCTGTTGAATTGTTTACCGGCACGTGCTTCCAAGAATGGATGGCGTACTTGTATGCCTACTGGTATTTCATTGAAACTTGTTTTCTTAGACATCGTATTCTCCTTGTAGTTATGATGCTGCTTGCATCTCACTGCACACTCATTGAATGTGCAGTAGGTTGCATTCACAGTTTGAATTTAACCTGAAGACCTGCAAATCCTGTTGCCTTTGCATTGTTGACAGTAACACTTGGGACCATTATTAAATTCACTCCTGCATTACCTACAAGATACTGCACTTCTACACCAGCCATACCAACCACTGGAGCTAATGTGTATCCAGTTGCTAAGTCAGCAATTGGCCCTGCACTGAAATTGCCAAGATGTATTGGTAGATAAGCATATGACACATAAATAGACGGTCTGCTCTCACTGTTGTTATAGAAACCGGCACCGTAAACAGAGTTGCCATTAGTGTGCTCATACCCAAGTCCAAAATTATTCTCATTAAGACCGCTGGTTGCATTTGTATTAGTTGCTGGTTTCGCTTTAACATCATTACGATTCCAGTGGTATGAATGCAATGACACCACTACAAAGTCATCTGCATGTGCTGAAGCTACATACCCAAATACTGCTGACAGTATTACCAGTAAAACGACATGGTAGTTTTTCATTACTCTCTCCTTTGTTGTTATGATGCATTTGCATCTCACAGTCACCTGTTGACAAGTGACTGTAGGTTGCATTTAAGTGCTTACCGTTTCCATTCATGTTGAACAGGGGCTACAATCTGATAAACTACCAGACTGACGTTGCCACCGTCCTCTAAGTGTTTTATCACTGCGCGGCGTGTGGCTGCATCCAGTCTGCGACCTCCCTTCTTCCCACCACCGGACTTAACCAGAAACTTTCCAACTTCACGCTCATATGCTTCAACCACATAGGGCTTTGTAATTGCCGTTTCTTTTGTAATTAACACCAGACGTACTTTAACTGCGTCCTCCAGTCTCTTCAAATCTTTTTCAATGTCCAATAACATCTCATTCTCCTTGTCTGTTATGAGCAGGATTGCCCACACAGTCACCTGTCACATGACTGGTTGTGTAACCCTAAACACGTAATGACCAAGACAATGCCAGCAAGATTGCTATCACCCACTGGCCTTGTGCTATGGCTATTACAAATGCAAACAACAGTAACATCAGTCACCTCCTTTGATTGCTTCAGCCAGTCTGATGATCTCGTCTTCAGTCAGGTTTATTTGAAAGAGTTGATGGAGTGATCTGTCTGTTCTGGCTTGTGGCCATCGTGACTTGATGCTGACACTCACCAACTTACCATCCACCTTTCGATCCACAAACAATTCAAAAAGCGGCCTACTTGCTACCAGTACCATGGGCACCTCCTTTCTCTTTTTGTTTAGTTGTGCCTATTGGTGAGATGGGCAATTGCAAATCACCAACCTTTCCACCAATTGCAGCAACCTCACGGTTCTGCTTGATGATGTCTTCTAATCCTCTCATGTTAAATTCTCCTGTTTGTTATGATGCAATGTTGCATCTGGCAGTCACCTGTTGCCAAGTGACTGTGGGCTGCAAATTACCTTACCCAGTACGTGACACCATTGAACTCAACTGAAGTGTAATCCTGCTTCAGTGCTTCGTAGTCATACGTGATGGTCATCCAGAATGGCAAGTCTTTTGGAAGTGTGTAGCACTCTTCCACCATCTCATCCATGGCTTCATTAAAGTAGCTATCACGAATAAGTGATATTGGATACCAGTCACCTTCCCACTGCTCATCACCACCACGCCTTTTGCATGATTCCAGCAAATCTTGCAGTGATTTAAGTTCAGCATAATTTTCGCTGTCCCAATCATCCAGTTCTTCTTTGGCTGCAAGCAATGCATCATGAACAGCTTCATCAGAATCTTTGTCATCAGACTCGTTGACTTCATTATACTCAGCTTCCAAAGGTTCACGTTCTTCACGCAACTCTTCCACACGTGCAATGACATCACGAATGTCGATGATGTCTGCATTACTATCAATACTTTCTGCCATGATATTTCTCCTTTGTTGTTATGGAACCTTTACTACATTCCCTCATGCCCACTGTTACCAATGAGCATTGAGTAATGCATTATTAATACGCTGCTTCGATTGACTTGCCACAGTTGTCACACACCAAGTCTGTGTCTTCCCAGTTCACTGTTACAGCCATCACTGTCCAACCACTTTGGTAGTTGGTGCGTGTGTCCTTTATTATTTGCTTGGCATTGTCCTTCACACAGTCCTTGCACAGACATCCACCATCAGCAGTGATTGCAAACAGTGGATACCCTCCCGGCCATGCATACGGTTGCCGTATGAATTGTTTCACCTCTGCTGTCTTAGACGTTGCCATGATCTTCTCCTTGTAGTTATGAGGAATGATCCCCTTGTAGCCAACCATTGCTGATTGGCTACGGGTGAATCCCTTACTTGGTTGCAAGATCAAGAACCTTGCCTGCTTCACGTTCCAGCTTCACACGTTCATCTTGGAACTGAACTCCACGTGCATATGCTGTGATGCCAGTTGCTGCATCCCACAGGTTCTCGATTGGCCGATCCTCATCACTGAGGTGTGCCGCCTTGATTGCATTGGCCTGTGACTTAGTGAAACGCTTGGCCAAGAACACATCAACATTGTCAATACGTGATTTCTTCGCATCTTCAATTGCCAGTACAACACTCTGGCTACTGGAGTTGGCATAATTCTCGATGGCAGGAACTACTTCATCCAACCAACGATCAGCAGCCGATGCAGTGTGACGGATACGAACTTCTGCATACTGATCCGCACCCCACACGATACGATTTGCACACACGTAATCGAACAGGAATGTTGCGATACCAAACGTGGTTGAACCTACTTCGCTGTTCCACACGAAGAAGCCACGTGCCAGATCACCAGACTGGCCATTGCGCCGATTAGGAACAGTAATGCGATGTTCTTCATCAGCCAGAAACACAAACATGTCACGATCAGATGCATACAAGGTTGTGTTGTCCTTGGTCACATCCACATGCTTGCCGAACTCACCGGGAACACGGAAGTCACCAGTGATGCCATCACCAAAGCGATCCACCAATGCTTGTGTGATTGTGCTGTTCCAGATACGTCCATACTGTGGACCAGTCACGGCACGAAGTTCAGGGGAACCTTCTTCTGGTTTGTGCAAAAGAACACCAAGGTCTTCACGGTCACGTACATACTGCAAACCGTAGTTGATGTTGTCTGCGGCCAGTGGTGAAGGCAGTGTGCGAAGATAACCTGCTGGTGCACCTGCACGTGCTGAAATCTGGCCGAATGCCCAGTTAGTCACATTGACTGGTGCACCATTGGGACCAACCACTTGCAATGCTTTGTGATCACCTTCAACTGGCACACATTCCAGTGAACGGGATGGAAGAACTTTGCTGCTGGATGTCTGACGGAATTTGTGAACTGCATCATTCAGGTCCCACAGTGAAACGAAACGTTCATCAGCAGGGCGTGTTGCCCATTGACGTGATGCTTTCATGATTGTACTCATTGTATTCTCCTTGGTTTAAGTTACCCTCTGCGGGGGGTGGGAATGCCCCACCTCAATGCCCCGAAGGGCATTAAGCTGTGCACTCATTTATCAGCTTTTACCGGCACCAGTTTGGGGTATGCACATGCAACAAAACTGGATACCAATATCAGTGCCACTAATGCAAACATGATTTTCTCCTTGTAGAACTGCGATTATATATAAACCACACAGAATTGCAACTACTTTACAGCCAGCCCTCCTTGCTGGTAAACCCAAGTCCCATGGAACCCTTCTGTACACCATCCACTGGTTGAAAGAAGGCTTCACCATTTGATGCAGTGCCTTGCTTCACCAGTGCATTACCAAAACATCCTGCACCAGCCTTAACAATCTTGGCACCAACTTGATCACACCAGTGAGCAGACAGACCAGTTAAATGATTGTCACTGTAGTAACCATCATCTTCTTTTGGCACTACCCAGACAGACACCAGACCACAGTACTCAGACACACCCACTTTGCAGTGTTTGTTTTCCAGCAACACATGGTCTTCATTGTCCAACCAACTGTCACATGCACTCAGTGATGGGTAGAGTGAAGAAAGGTAACTCTGAAAATCTTCAACTGCAAAGTCGAAGTCATCAGAATCAAATTCACGGTACTCATTGCTTTCTTCATCAACAAGTACTGGCTCCAGACTGGCATAGGCAACAGCCACTGCACCACTTGCTACCGATACGGACCTAGACATGATCATCTCCTTTGTTATAAGCAGGATTGCTTCCACTGCACACTCAGTGAATGTGCAGCAAGTGCTACCCTATTCAGCAACTGCGTAGCCAGCAAGGTAAGGGCAGTTAGCAGCAGTGAGTTTAGTGAACCCAACACTGCTCACCATGTACAATGAATTGTTGTACAGGATGATGTCACCAACTGAAGTAGAACGATTCTTACCAAAGCTGTCACTGATTACTTCCTTGACCTCCTTGTTTTCACCCCAGTACCTGAAGGTGCTGTTGGTTCTTTCGTAGGCATAATCAAGAAACGATTCGTCAGAATTAAACAATCGCTCATCCCTTTCAACTTGAGCAACCACTTTGTAGTCTTCAGGTTTGTATTCCTTCATAGCCAACTTTGCGGAGAACATGGTGTTTCTATTTTGATTGTGAAGCACGTCTGCTTTTAAGTTCATGATCCATCCTCCTTGTTGTTATTGATGTGAAATACACATCACTGAGCACACTCAATTGAATGTGCTCTAGCTATGTACTACTGAGCCATTACCTTGTACTCGGAAACTTTGTTTAGCTGTTTATTGTGGAATTCAGCAAGTCTGGATGCCTCACTGAAGCTCTTACGTTGTACAACAGCACTCTTACTCTTGCTGTCTACCACCTTGAACATTGATGCTCTCATGATTCCCTCCACTCACACTTTCGGTTTGCCTTCTGGAAAACATTTCTCACAGAAGAAGTAGTCTTTAGCTCCAACCACTTCTTCATCCTTGACTACTCGCAATGAAAAACGTGCACGACCAGATGAACATTTAACTACTGCTGCATTTGTCCATCCTTTATGGTACGTGCCAGTCTTCACATTTCTCACAACCACTTCATTGGGAAACACTTCAGCCCATGCACTCTTTACATCTTCAATGAATTTTTCGTTGCTCATGACGTTCTCCTTGTGTTGTTGAAATACCTGTATGCACCCTTCAGACTCGCACCGAAGTTGGGCTATCATCCACGCTCTGATTTGCTGGTGCATACAGTTACCACCTCTTGCGAAGTGGCAACAACGAAGACTTATACAAATGGAATTTTTCAAGGATATGGTGCAAGTCTTTATCACCATGTTGGGAAGTGGAAGTCTGATCAATTAACTCTGTTGAGCCGCTTCGGGGGAACCCCTACTGATCAGGCCACTTGCCTCATGTCAACTTCCCAGTATCTTAGAACTCGTCCCCGTAGGGAGCCACTGTCTGTTGTTCGATCTAGTTCAGGAAGAAACATCACTTACTTACTACAACTTACAGACACATTATATATAATCCAAAACAAATTGCAACTCTTTTCGTACTATTTTTTCACTATATTTGTGTGTCTTTTTCACACGATTTTGCTTGACAAAGACAAGAAAAAACCACCACATTTCTGTGGTGGTTTCCTGTGTGACCATTGAAGGTCTGGCCGTTGCCGTATCAGATATACAAAGTTGTGTGTGAACTGCAACTTCGCTTTTCCAACATGGCCACACTGGGCTGGCGACTGGCAGATGTAAACGTTGCCATGGCGGTCACGCCGATCACTTGAGTTTTATCGCTGATCAATTTTGCAGTGGCTTCATCCGTACTTCGCTGTGCCATTGCTGCCACAGTAGAAGTTTGGGGAATGGCAACCAGTGCTTGCATACTAGTGTTAGGTGTAGTAGCCATGGCGACTTGTTTCACTGCCACAGTGCTGGCTTCAGCAAAGGGAGCAGCAAACAAACCCAGCGCAACCACACATACCATCAGCAACTGCATCAGTGATGTGCTTCGTAAACTTCGGAACATCATTTTCTCCTTAGTAATTAACTGGCAGGTTTCAGTGCGCCAGCTTCACTTACGTTTAATTAAACTCCCATTCACATAGGAAGTTAAATTATACATAGACAGTTTAAAAATGCAATCAGATTTCCATACGTCTGTAGCACTCGCGCATGGCACCAGTATCATCCTTGCAGTATCCCAGTATCTTGGCATACTCACGCTTGGCCCACATGTAAGCCACGTCTGAGCCATCCATGTCATTCTTGTCTTTTGGACTCTCAACACCCAGTGCCAGACAGAGCTTATGCAGTGAGATACGCCGGTCTTGTGCGGGATTCCACATGGCCATGGTGTCACGTACATGTTCACTGTACTTGCTTGCATTGAATGGCAGACATGATGGTGGTATCACACCATTGATGACTGCACGTTGCCATATGAAACGAAGATCAAAATCACTCACGTTGTGACCAACAACTGTCAGACGTGTTGGTGTGAATTTACCATCTGCATTTTTCCTGCATGCAGAAAAAAATGTATCCAGCACGGTTTTCTCACTACGATCAATAACCCCCTGTATTGGACCATCATCAAATGCCCAAGTTATGCAACACACCCTACCGTATGTGCCATCAAGTGCTGTTTTTGAAATAGCTGCTTCAATCAGCTTTGGCTTCTCTTCGGCCTCCCACTTTGCAATGGTTTCTGCCTTAGACATATTGCCGGGAGGTGTGATGGTTTCAGCTATCAACTTCTTCACACGATCATCTGCACTTGGCAAAGATTCAATGTCCATAAACAACTCACCTTTTTGTAGTGCTGACATGCTCATCTCCTTTGGTATTTGTTTTTTGGAAGCAGTGCATCTTTATACAGAGTTGAATTCCAGAAATCTTTCATTTGCTGTCCACCATCAGTTGGGGCAGTGAGTAATGCAGCAAGTCTTTTGAACTCGTCTGTCTTCAGGCCAGCATAGATAGTTGCTACTGCATCTGCCAAGTGTTCATTTGCACCCACCAGTTTCTTGTTGTGACGTAACCACTGTGCATCTGGATGCATGCTCACTGCCCACTCTATCATCTCAGCCTTGCTTGCAGTCTTCTTGCCCACTGTGGCCATCTTCACCTCAAGCTGTGACACTTGAATCACAGGCACTGGACATGATGCCAACACACCCACTGATATTCCCAATCCCCAACTTGATCTTGCCTGTTGTGATCCACTGGGTACTTCAGCAAATGCAATACCAACTCTACCAAGACAGAAAGTTTTCAACGGTTCAAGTAACTCTCTTGCTCTGCGAAGATCATCACTGCTTTTACGCACTAACTTCTTGTTGAGTCCTTCAGTGGTTATCAATCGTAGATCAGTGACATTCACACGTGTGTAGTCAAGGTTTCTTATGCCATCAGGATGTATCTCTGCCCTTGCCATACCAAAGTTTGCAAAGGCTACATCCAGACCGGCTACGTGAATTGGTTTCACAGCCTGCATCCTCTCTCAGTAACCCTGTTCCATATTTTGTCCAACAGGTCATCCTGCTTCTCAGACAGAAAACCACCTCTGTCCATATAATGTGAAAAATCATCTATAGCTCTTGCATCATAGTCAGACAGATGTTCACTACGATTTTCACAGTCGGTAATCATCTCCAGTTGCTGCTCCCTAGTATTCATTATTTTCTCCTTCACAGTACTCATCCCTAACAACCCACTCCATAACACATCTGCAATTTATATTTCTTGGTGGCCATCTTGGATCAACACCAAATAAAAAATAATAGACAGTGCACTGAGCATTTGTTTTTGGAAATATTGCCCAGTGTGCTGTCATGTCAGTACTTCCTTGATTTTGGTAGGGTTGCTGCTCAAATGGGTTCATGGCAATCTCCTTCTTCCCAGTACACAGCATCTTCTGGTAAGCCAAGTAAGTAGTGATCTTTTCTTCCTAGAAGAAAATACTTGATTGTATTCTCTGCTGTTGTTGCTGGAAAAACTATCCACGCTCTAACTCCGATTGTTTCATTAATATTACTTAGCTTTGGAAAAATAACTACCATTGTAGTTTTTTGCATTGCCTTCTTGATATACGTTTTAAACAACCGTGCCAGTACATCCTTTTCATTACTACTCATCTCAGTACTTCTTTGACTTGGGGAGAAAAGTTGTCTCAATAGCAGACCACTCTTCTTCCACTATCTTGTCTAACTGATCCCTAAACGCTATAGCTTCAAGACCTCCATTATTTCTTAAATTTCCAATCCGAATTTTATACCCGGCTTTACTGATACCAAGTTCTTTCAGACGATGCTCTCTACCCACACTGATAAGCCACTCAACATTGGCTGTCATATCGTCTATTCCAAAACCAAACAACAGGGGGAAGTCGCACTCACGGAATGGCAGGCCAATCTTGTTCTTCTTGCACTTGGCACGTACCTGTATGCCGGTCACACGATCAATCTTGTCTATGGTTCTCTTCAGCTTCTGAACCTCAGACAACCAGATGACTTGACTGGCATAAAAATCCATTGACTTTCCACCAGTACGCATCTTTGTCTCACCAAATGTCACACCAATCTTATCGCGTATCTGTGAGATGATTATCAGGCACACGTTTGACTCTTCCAGTTCCTGCACCTTGCGTCTGAACAACTGGCCCAGCAACTTCTGCTTGGCTAAGTTATATGAACCTTCACCAATGTCACGCCCTTTCTCACCACGATCAGACAGTGCATCCAGTGAGTCCAGTATGTACAGGATAGGCTTCGCTGGTGTTGACTCCTTGCAGACCTTCTCAATGCTCTCAAAGAAATCCTCTATGGTGAGAATATCCTTTTCAAACCTCACTGAGTTCACTGGCATGCCCAGTGCTTCAGCATACTTCGTATCGAAAGCAGCTTCAGCCTCTGCATACCTGATCTGACCTTTTGGGAAGCTGCGAATGAAATTGGAACAGGCTTCAATGGCCAACAGAGTTTTTCCTGTGGATTTATCTCCCACTATGTTGGCCATCCTACCCAGTACATAACCACCGCCAAACACATTGTCCAGTATTCGGCAACCAGTGCTGAAGAACTTCAGTCCTTTGTGCTCTGCACTGGATGCAAAGTAGTTAGGTTCTGCTTTCTTCAACACAGCCCTCCGCACTGTAGTGGTTGTAATGCTTAGATCACCAACTGCAACCTTCTTGGTTACAGACACAGTTGATGTCTTAGCACGTGGCTTACGCTTCACTGGCTTCTTCTTTGCTGCCTTGCGTTTTGCTACTGCCATGGTTTACTCCCGATCACGCCTCATGTTACGAAGTTTTTCACGTGGATTATCATCATCACTCTTGGCTGACTCACGGCCAGACCTACGTGTGGATTTTTCCAGCTTCAAATCCTCACACACCCAGTCTGCAAGTTCCAGATCACTGGTAGAGTCTTTTGGATCAATGTCCAACTTCTCATCATCAATGATGGCACACAGTTCTTCGTACACCATCTCATGAACAGACTCATAGGTAAGATCAGAGTCAGACTTGTCACCACGTGTGCTGCGAGATTCCACACCACGCAGACCGTCTTCCTGATCCCTATCCACACCGTCATCATCTTTCTTTGATGTCTTGCCACCAAACACATTGGCAATGTGCTCATAGCTGTAGTAGTCCAGTTGGTCCGGTATTGGATTGTCAATGGCAAACTGTAGCCAGTCATCACTGCCAAGATCAGATTCACGTCTGGCAACCTGCAAACCAAGATACTTGGTAGTCAGCCCTTTGCCGGTTCTCTTGAACTCCACGTCATACCCATTCTCTGGATCATCAATGGCCAGTACCTCACCACTACGTGGTTCAACAATCAGTGTGTTCAGATCACGGTCCACTGTCCATGGTGCTGCCCAAATCTGTACGCCTTCTTTCTCTGCGTCACGATCAATCAGGTAGTAGACAACACGTTTGTTTGCCTTCAGTTCCTTGGCATAGTCATCATCGTTGTCCTTGACTGCACGTGCACGTTCTTCACACACTGGGCAGGGATCACCATTCATTTCCTTTGGACACAGGTAGGTCTGTTTGTCTGGACCCACCCCATAGTGCACAAAAATGTCATAGCCAAAGTGTACTGGCTCTGGCCATGTGGGTGGAACAATGCGAATCAGGTTGCTGTCATCATTCACCTTAAATATCTTGGAACCTTGTTTGAAGATGGAATCAAACTCGTTGCCACCACGTTGCTCTGCACGTTTCTTTACAGACTCAGCAGTTGGTTTGTGGTATTCAAAACCTTTGTGTGAGCCACGTGTGCTTCCACGTGTGCTTTCCCGGTCACGTCCACCACGTGCTGGTGCACGTCCTTCATCACGTGAGCTTCCACGTCCTTCATCACGTGATCCTCTTTCACTGCCACGTGAGCTTCTTCCACTGTCACGTGTACTACGATTATTTCTTTCCATTTTGATTATTCCTCTCAAAGTCTGCTCTGGTTTTAAAATAAGCTGCAAACACTAACCTTGCAACTGTGTACAACACTACAAAAACAACTGGTATTAACAACACCACCACCCCCAAGCTAGTTGTCATTTACTGATCTCCTTTGCCTTCTAACAGGCTGTCTTGACTGTCTGCTTTCTGCAATCACTTTGCGATTATTTTCATAAGTGGTATCCACTTCGTAGTAATTGGCAACAGCCAGATCAGCCAAAGACTTTAAAGCGAAGCCACGTTGCTTCCATGCTTCAGAAAGTCCAAGCCATTCTTCATGAACTCTGCGATATGCTGAAGCAGAAGCCTGAAGCTCACCACGTCTATGATCTTCCTGTATGGCACATTTGATTTCTTCAACAGTCATCTTTCTACTTTGATCAGAAGATTCCCTGCGAAGTGTTATGTACAACTCAGCTTCATATTTCTCCAGACGATCATCAACTTCACGAAGTTCAAAACTTGAACGTGCAACATTTTGGGAAATGTTGAATGCAGTCTGTGCTTGCTTCTCTAATTCATCATCCAATCCATGCTTGTTGATGGGTAACATTGGAATCACTTGGTTCATTGTCAGTAACATATTTACTCTCCAGTTAATGTAGTTATACCGACTATGCCGGGAAAATATCGTCCCCAAGTGCTAAAATAATACCAGCCCATTTATCACTTGCCACCAATGGCTTTGAGAAGCTAGACAACAGATTAAGTAATCGTGGAACATCTCTATCTCCTTTTGCATTAAGCAGACAGGCATTGAGATAATTCACTATCACAATCCTCACACTCTCTGAATTCTGATCAGACATTGCCTTGATGGTTGTCTGTACCTTCTTCCAATCCAGATCACCAGCCACCAGTGCTCTGGCAAGGTCTATAATTTCCTTGCTCTCCATGGGAGCTTCCAGCAATGCAGCAGCTTCGTTCTCATCCTGACACTCTGCTACATTGGCCAGCATAGTGAGTGCCTGTCTAGGACTACCCTGACATGACTTGGCTACCAGCTTCAGAACGTTTTCACTGGTTCCCAGTTTTTCTGTATCGGCAACATATTCCAGTAGGTCCATCAAATCATCATAACGTAGTGGTTTCAAATTGAATGCTTGGCAACGTGTCACCATGGTGTCTGGAACCTTGCCATCTTCAGTTGTGCAGAAGACGAAGAACACATGCTGTGGTGGCTGCTCTGTGGCCTTCAGTAACGATCCCCATGCCGACTTGGAAAGCATGTGGCAATTGTGAACTACCAAACCTTCTACTGAAAACGATGGGTGATTTTCTATTTCTAAGTCGTAGCAATCAATAACTTCAACCTCACCTTGTTTATATGAAACAACACTGTTTCCAAGGATTGCTCTACGTCCTCGTTCAATATATGCAACACTTGCCATCCCAGTGTTTTTAGTTTTGCAGCTTTCTTTTGATCCCTTAACTTCCCAAGCTTTGATCTGTGTGTCTTGCCATCCACTTCTATTGCTAATTTCAGTGCCGGAAAAGCTAAGTCTACTTTGTAATGATGTGGAAAACCTTCTTTCCAAGAACTGCCAGTGTTGATTACAAACTCTACAGCACACTTCAAACGCTTTTGCAAAACTTCCTGTGCTTTTGTCATGCCTGTCCCATTGCCCCCGCGTTTCCCTACCCAAACGTGTAGTGTCCCATTCTGTTCCTTGGTATTCATCATTTTTTTGATATGCTTCTTTTGAAACATTGGATTGTTTTCCAACATTCTTTGTGAAGACTTCAAGGCCATAGCTTCTACCATTTTTGGCTTCTCTATTTTTAATCTGGCATGTGCTTCTTTTATTGCCAACTTCCATTCTAGGGGTCGTGGGTAGGATCGCTTTCTTGCTGCAACTAAATTTCCACAAGTTCTTGAGCAAGTTGAATGTGTACTCTGATATAGCTTTCCACATTCCGGGCACTTCTTCTGCAAGTGAATTTTCTTGCACTTGTTGCAGTAACGTGCTCCTGCACCTTTGCTCGTAAACTTTGTCCCACATTTCCAGCATTTGTGGTTGTATGTTGGAACTTGTTGTGTATATTGATTTGCCATGAGTTAAGTCCTTCGCAAAAACCCATCCAGTACTTGTTAAGAATGGGTGTTCTTCTGAGCACAAAATATGTACCCCGTTTGCTAAGTTTACTTTGATAACACGTGTCAGTGCAACTTGTTTCTTCAACACACCTTTTATTCTGTTTGTGCCTTGTGCACCAATAACTGTGTCACCTATCTTTAAATTCTGTATTGGCACTAGACCTAATGGTGTATTTACTCTAGTATTTTCTGCAAAACACTCATCCACTATGATCATCTTGTTTGGAGTGTCACCAAGTCCCTTGTAGATGGTGGTCTCTAACAAATCGCGCATATCATCCACACCTGTCTTTACTGCTGCATCAACTTCAGTGATGTCACAGTTGAACTTGCTGGCAAGAATACGTGCCAATGTTGTCTTGCCAATACCGGATGGACCAGTGAATAGATAACAGTGTGGCACAGTGGGTTTCTTCAGCATGTCCATCAATGAATTGATCACCAGATCATGCCCTATCACATCTACAAAAGTTTTTGGTCTGTACTTGATATGCAGTGGCTGATCTGGCACATCAGAAGTTTTTGGTGTGTTCGTTTTATTTTCTTTCTGTGAAGAAGTCCTACCAGTAGTTGTTGCTTCACGATTGACAAGTTGTTTGCGCGGCATTTTCTTCTCCTTAGATTGATTCTCTTTAAAACGTTGTTCATATAATTGCATGCCAGTTACCTGTTCACACCCTTCACCAAGACACTGCTGCAATGCACGTCTGTTGAACACTTCAAACAGACATGAACTTTCTGGATGCCAGAGCAAATGTCTGACTTCATAATAGCGTGAAGGAACATTGTACTCAGGCATAGACAGTTCCCCATCTACTAACTTTACCCTTCATACCTTCTTTAATTCTTCTCTGCATTTTTAACCGTAACGTCTTTTTAGCCCATTGAGCTTTTGCTTTAACAGAGCATATTCTTTTTGATTCTTCAGAATGTTTACATCCTATATTTTTACCAACATGTGATACTTTCATCTTTTCAATACTCTTTACTGTGTGGTGACTTCCTTTTCTGTAAGTATTTCCATAGTGTCTACAA
>Ga0307376_10000925_pt1 | contig 33987 bp, 27 predicted proteins | sample TR2MG_FD_202536 | JGI IMG/M metagenome (GOLD analysis project Ga0307376, IMG submission 202536) | Soil microbial communities from Risofladan, Vaasa, Finland - TR-2 | ecosystem: Environmental > Terrestrial > Soil > Coastal area > Acid sulfate soil | place: Finland: Risofladan, Vaasa | collected...
TCCGGCTGTCGAGCCGGATGCATTCAAGCTCGTTGACGACGCCGTTCACGCCCAGGAAGCGGTTTGTGGCCACGCTGAAATCGCGATTGGCGCCTTCCGCCTGGCTGGACGAGGTGCGGAGCTTGAGTGGCCAGTGCGGCCAGGTCAGCGCCTTGTTCTCCTTTTCCGGCGGCATCGGCATGATTTCGAGCTGAACGACCGAGACTGCACCCTGACGGAAGGCCGTACCGATACAGTCGGAGCCGGTGTCGCCACCGCCGATCACCACCACATTCTTGCCGGTGGCGAGGATCGGCTCGACATTGCCAAGCGCCTCGCCCGAGACGCGACGGTTCTGTTGGGGCAAATAGTCCATGGCGAAGTGCACGCCCATGAGGTCACGCCCTTCGGCCGGAAGGTCGCGCGGCTTCTCGGCGCCGCCGGAGAGCAGCACCGCGTCGTGGCTGCGTTCGAGCTTCTTGGCGCTGATGTCGGACCCGACATGCATATTGCAATGGAAGGTCACGCCCTCGGCCTCCATCTGCTGCACGCGACGCTCGATGATGTATTTCTCCATCTTGAAGTCGGGGATGCCGTAGCACAGCAACCCGCCGGGCTTGGCGTGCTTTTCATAGACATGCACGTCGTGGCCGGCGCGGGCGAGCTGTTGCGCCGCGGCGAGGCCGGCGGGGCCCGCACCCACCACCGCCACGCGCTTGCCGGTCTTGGTCTCCGGCGGCAGGGGTCTGACCCAGCCTTCCTCGAAGGCCTTGTCGGCGATGGCGCTTTCGATGGACTTGATGGTGACCGGAACGTCGATGATGTTGAGGGTGCAGGCCTCCTCGCACGGGGCCGGGCAGATGCGTCCTGTCACTTCCGGAAAATTGTTGGTCGAGTGCAGGTTGCGGGACGCCTCGCGCCAGTCGGAGTGGTAGACGAGGTCGTTCCAGTCGGGGATCTGATTGTTGACCGGGCAGCCGGTGTGGCAATAGGGGATGCCGCAGTCCATGCACCGGGCCGCCTGCTTGACCACTTCGCCATCGCTGACCGGGATCACGAATTCACGAAAATGGCGAACGCGATCCGCCACCGGCTCATAGGTCCGGTCTTGGCGGTCGATCTCCAGAAAGCCCGTGATCTTTCCCATTGCGTTCCGCTCGTTCAAATCTTCAAACGCCCATCGGTTTTTGGCCGGCGTATTGCTGTCCTAACGTCGCTACCCGATCCGCTCCCGTCAAGCTACCCCGAGGCGAGCCGCGCCTCCCAACGCTCCCAAGCAAGCAGGGAAGCGCGTTTCGCCTAAGTTTCAGATTATTTGCCGTTGGCGCGAAGGCCGATCTCGATTTCGCCAAGCCCCGTGGTGTCTAGCACCTGCGCCCGCGCCAGTTCCTCCAGCGCGCGGCGATACTCGACCGGCATGACCTTGACGAATTTGGGCAGATATTCGCTCCAATTGGCAAGAATGGCGCGGGCGCGCTCGGAGCCCGTGTAATGGAGGTGGCTCTCGATCAGCCGGTAAAGACGCTCCTCGTCGAACCGCGTCATGTCGGTCAGATCGACGAGGCCATGTGTTTCCATGTCCCCGCCCTGATGATGACCTCTCTCCACGGCGCTTGCCTCGCCCGGGATCGGCTCGAGGTCGACCATGGCCAGATTGCAGCGTTGCTCGAACTCGCCATCCTCGTCGAGGACATAGGCGATGCCGCCCGACATGCCGGCAGCAAAGTTGCGGCCGGTGGGACCGATCACGACCACCACGCCACCCGTCATATATTCGCAGCCATGGTCGCCCGTGCCCTCGACCACCGCCGTGGCGCCGGAATTGCGCACGGCGAAGCGCTCGCCGGCAATGCCGCGGAAGTAGCATTCGCCGGCAATGGCGCCATAGAGCACCGTATTGCCGACGATGATCGACTGCTCCGGCACGATGCCTGAATCCTCGGGCGGACGAACGATGATGCGACCGCCGGACAGGCCCTTGCCGACATAGTCGTTGCCCTCGCCTTCAAGGTCGAGCGTCACGCCATGGGCGAGCCAGGCACCGAAGCTCTGCCCGGCCGAGCCCTTGAAGCTCACCCAAATGCTGTCCTCGGGCAGGCCCGCATGCCCATAAAGCTTGGCAATGGTGCCCGAGAGCATGGCGCCGGTGGTGCGATCGGTGTTGCGGATCGGAAGCTCGAGCTTGACCGGCTTCTTCTCCTCGATGGCCGAGGCGCTGAGCTCGATCAGCTTGCGGTCCAGCACCATGTCGAGGTGGTGGTCCTGAACCTCCGAATTATGGGTCGCGACCTCCTTGGGCACCTTGGGCTTATGGAAAATGCGGCTGAAATCGAGACCCCTCGCCTTCCAATGGTCGATGGCCTCGCTCTTATCCAGCACATCGGTGGCGCCGATCATCTCGGCGAAGGTGCGGAAGCCGAGCGCCGCCATGTATTCGCGCACCTCCTCGGCCACGTAGAAGAAGAAATTGATGACGTGCTCTGGCTTGCCTTTGAAGCGTGCGCGCAGCACCGGATCCTGGGTGGCGACGCCGACGGGGCAGGTGTTCAAATGGCATTTGCGCATCATGATGCAGCCGGCGGCGATCAGGGGTGCGGTGGCGAAGCCGAACTCGTCGGCGCCAAGCAGGGCACCGACAATGACGTCCCGTCCCGTGCGGAAGCCGCCGTCGACCTGCACCGCGATGCGGCCGCGCAGGCGGTTGAGCACCAATGTCTGCTGCGTCTCGGCCAATCCGATTTCCCAAGGGGAGCCTGCGTGCTTGATCGAGGTCAGCGGCGACGCTCCGGTGCCGCCTTCGAAGCCGGCGATGGTGACGTGGTCGGCGCGCGCCTTGGCCACGCCGGCGGCGACGGTGCCGACGCCAACCTCGCTCACGAGCTTGACGCTGACGGCGGCGTCGGGGTTGACGTTCTTCAGATCGAAGATGAGCTGAGCCAGATCCTCGATCGAATAGATATCGTGATGCGGTGGCGGCGAGATCAGGCCGACGCCGGGGGTGGAATGCCGGACCTTGGCGATGATGGCATCGACCTTATGGCCGGGCAGTTGCCCGCCTTCGCCGGGCTTGGCGCCCTGGGCCATCTTGATCTGCATCATGTCGGCGTTGACGAGATATTCCGCCGTCACGCCAAAGCGCCCGGACGCGACCTGCTTGATCTTGGAGCGCATCGAATCGCCGTTGGGCAGCGGCTTGTAGCGGTCGGACTCCTCGCCGCCTTCGCCGGTATTCGACTTGCCGCCGATGCGGTTCATGGCGATGGCGAGCGTGGTATGCGCCTCGCGGCTGATGGAGCCGAAGGACATGGCGCCGGTGGCGAAACGCTTGACGATCTCCTTGGCCGGCTCGACCTCGTCCAGGGGAAGGGGCTTCCTGCCCATCTCCTTGGCGGTCTTGATGCGGAACATGCCGCGAAGCGTGAGCAACTGCTCCGACTGCTCGTTGATCTGCTTGGCGAAGGAGCGGTATTTCTCCGGCAGCTCGCCGCGCACCGCGTGCTGTAAATCGGCCACCACATCCGGGCGCCACATATGCGCCTCGCCGCGAACGCGGAAGGCATATTCGCCGCCGACCTCGAGCATGGTGCGCAATACCGGCGCGTCGGAGAAAGCGAGCCTGTGCCGCTCAACGGTCTCGCGCGCGATCTCTTCCAGCCCCACGCCTTCGACCTGGCTGTTGGTGCCGGTGAAATATTTGGCGACGAAATCAGACCTCAGCCCCACCGCGTCGAAGATCTGCGCGCCGCAATAGGACTGATAGGTGGAGATGCCCATCTTGGACATTACCTTGAGGATGCCTTTGTCGATCGCCTTGATGTAGCGCTTGATCGCCTCCTCGGCCGTTACCTCCTCGTCGATCTCCGGCAGCATTGCCTCGATGGTTTCGAAGGCGAGATAGGGATTGATCGCCTCGGCGCCGTAGCCTGCAAGCGTTGCGAATTGATGCACCTCATGCGCCTCGCCGGTCTCCACCACGAGGCCGACGGAGGTCCTCAATCCACAGCGGATCAGATGATGATGCACGGCGCTGGTGGCGAGCAGGGAGGGAATAGGGATCCGCTCGGGGCCGGTGGCGCGGTCCGACAGGATGATGATGTTCTCGCCCCCGCGCACGGCCGCCTCGGCCAGCTTGCATAATCTGCCCAAGGCCGCGCTCATGCCCGCGGCGCCGTGATCGGCGCCAAAGGTGATGTCGAGGGTCACGGTGCGGAATTGATTGTCGGCGATGTCGCCGATCGAGCGGATGCGCTCCAAATTCTTGTTGGTGAGAATCGGATGCGCCGCTTCGAGACGCTTTTGCTTGGACGTGCCTTCGAGGTCGAGCAGGTTCGGCCGCGGACCGATGAAGGTGACGAGCGACATCACCAGCTCCTCGCGGATCGGGTCGATCGGCGGGTTGGTCACTTGCGCGAAGTTCTGCTTGAAATAGGTGTGCAGCAGCTTCGGCCGGTCCGATAGGGCCGATAGCGGCGTGTCGGTGCCCATCGAGCCGATGGCTTCCTGGCCACCTTGCGCCATCGGCACCATCAGGAACTTGACGCTTTCCTGCGTGTAGCCAAAGGCCTGCTGGCGGTCGAGCAGGCTCACATTGGTGCGCGGGCCGGGTTCGGACGCGCCGGGGAGCTCATGCACCCTGATCTGGGTGCGGTCGAGCCATTGCTGGTAGGGATGCGCGCCTGCGAGCTCGGCCTTGATCTCCTCGTCGGAGATGATGCAACCCTTCTCCAGATCGATGAGCAGCATCTTGCCGGGCTGGAGCCGCCATTTCTGCACGATGTTCCGCTCGGCGATGATCGGAAGCACGCCGGTTTCCGACGCCATGACCACGAGGCCGTCGTCGGTGACGAAATAGCGGGCAGGGCGCAGGCCGTTGCGGTCGAGGGTGGCCCCGATCTGGCGGCCGTCGGTGAAGGCCATGGCGGCGGGACCGTCCCAAGGCTCCATGAGGCAAGCGTGATATTCGTAGAAAGCGCGGCGCTTGGCATCCATCAGCGGGTTGCCGGCCCAGGCCTCCGGGATCAGCATCATCGCCGCGTGGGCGAGCGAGTAGCCGCCCTGCACCAGAAATTCGAGCGCGTTGTCGAAGCAGGCGGTGTCGGACTGCCCCTCATAGGAGATGGGCCAGAGCTTGGAGATATCCTCGCCGAACAGCGGGGAGGAGACGCTCGCCTGCCGCGCCGCCATCCAGTTCACATTGCCCCTGAGCGTGTTGATCTCGCCGTTATGGGCGACCATGCGGTAGGGGTGAGCCAGCTTCCAGGAGGGAAAGGTGTTGGTGGAGAAGCGCTGATGGATCAGCGCGAGGGCCGAGGCGAATTTCGGATGATGCAGGTCGGAGAAATAGGCGCCGAGCTGATAAGCGAGGAACATGCCCTTGTAGACGAGCGTGCGGCAGGAGAGCGACACGGTGTAGAATCCGATTTCGCGGCCTCCGGTGTCGCCATTGATCGTGTTGGAGATCACTTTCCGCACAAGATAGAGCCTGCGCTCGAACGACGACTCGTCCTCGATGCCCGGCCCGCGGCCGATGAAGACCTGCCGGTGCCGCGGCTCGGTCTCGATCACCGGGGCAGAGAGGCAGGAATTGTCGGAAGGCACGTCGCGCCAGCCGAGCAGCTTGAGGCCCTCGGCCTCCGTCACGCGCTCGACCACGGATTCGCAATAGATGCGCTGCGCCTCGTTCCGCGGCATGAACAGGTGACCGACGGCATAGTGACCCGGTTCGGGCAGATCGATGCGGAGGGGGGCGCAAACCTCCTTCAGAAATTCGTGCGGGATCTGCACCAGCATGCCCGCGCCGTCGCCGGCCAGCGGGTCCGCACCCACGGCGCCGCGATGGGTGAGATTCACCAGGATCTGCAAGCCGTACTCGATGATCTTGCGGCTCGGGCGTCCCTTCAGATCGGCGACAAAGCCGACACCACAGGCATCGTGCTCGCGCGCCGGGTCATAGAGTCCTTGCGCTGGCGGCAGCCCAAAGGGGCTCTCGCTGTCAAAGATCGAACCTCGGTCAAACACTGGCATCGGTCGCAACCTGCCTCAAGGCAGTCTCTCTTTCACGGAGCATAGTTCAATTCAGAGTAAGAACAACGAACCGGCCGCATGGCAGCCCCGCCGTCGTCTTGGCGAAACCCGTAAGGACGGGGATTGGACTTGGGCCGGGCGCCAGCCAGCCAGGGCCTCGGTTGAGGCGCCAGCCACAAAGGTCAGCAAGCCTGTCCTATTCTGGTCAAAATGACAGATTTCCGGCCTGCGCACAAGCACGATTCGGACAAAATTCGGACTGAAATGCGCGGAAGTTGCCTGACGCTACGCGGTGCGCGCGGTCAGGTAAGGAGCAGGGCGCCCTCGGCTTGCGAGAGCGCCCTTCCCAGGATTGAACTTGGAGACGCCGTTAGGCGGCTCTGCTGTCGATCACCTTCGGCTTGTCGGCCTTGGTTTCGATCGGGATGGTGCGGGGCTTCATGGCCTCGGGCAGCTCGCGCACGAGATCGACATGCAGCAAGCCATTTTCCAGGCCGGCGGCCTTGACCATGACGTGGTCGGCGAGCTGGAACCTCCGCTCGAAGCTTCGGGCGGCGATACCACGATGCAAGAAGGTGCTCTCCTCGGTCTCGACCTGCTTCTCGCCATGGATCGAAAGCGTGTTCTCCTTGACCTCGATGGTCAGGTCGTTCTCGCCGAAGCCGGCGACGGCCATGCTGACGCGATAGTCATTCTCGCCCGTCCGCTCGATGTTGTAGGGCGGATAGGTCGGCGTATCGCCTTCGAAGGCGCCAAGCGTGTCGAGTAGCGAGCCGAGCCGGTCGAAGCCGATGGTGGAACGATAAAGGGGGGTAAGATCAAACTGCCTCATGTCACATCCTCCTGATGAAGCGATATGTTTTTCGAGCCCGCTCTGTTCGAGCCGGGCAGGGGTGACTTCGCGCAAGCCAACAGGCCTTGCGCCTTACGGATATGGGAACCGGCGGCGCGCCCGTCAAGAGGGGTCAACGCCATGACTTATAACGCTAAAACAACGATGCCGGCCGGGTCTTTACGGGCGACGCTGGCGCCCCAATTGGCGCGGCGCGCCGGCTTGATGCGCCACGGCAAAAGCGCCGCCCGATATCGGTCATGGTCTCCGCTTAGAGTCTGACGCATTGGCGTTCTCGCTGCTATAAGAAGCACGTCTGATAGCTTGCTTTCCCCACACACCTTTCGGCGCGCCCAGCATGGATCTGATTGCTACGCCAAAGAACCCGGTCCCGCTCGGCGCCTCGGCGGGACTTATCACCGGCAAGGGCGGCAAACGCTTGCGCTTTGCCAGGTGGCCCTCAGCCCTCAAGCAGCGTTACGGCACGGTCTGCGTGTTTCAGGGACGGGCCGAATTCATCGAGAAATATTTCGAGGTGGTGGGAGAGCTCCGCCGCCGAGGCTTCGCCGTCGCGGTCCTCGACTGGCGGGGCCAGGGCGGCTCGGACCGGCTGTTCAGGAGCAGGTTGAAGGGGCACGTCAAAGACTTCGCCGACTATGAAGACGACCTGGCCCGCTTCATGAGCGACGTCGTCCTCCCGGATTGCCCGCCGCCCTATTACGCGCTCGGCCATTCCATGGGAGCAGCAGTGCTGCTCAAGGCGGCGACGGCGCGCGGATGCTGGTTCTCGCGCATGGTACTGACGGCGCCCATGCTGAAACTGGCCGACACGCCCATTCCCGAGAGCGCGGTCGGCGCGCTCACGCGTGCGCTCAGCCTTGCCGGGTTCGGCCGGGTCGCTGCCCCAGGGGGCAAGAGCTACTTGCCCAATCAGAAATTCGAAGGCAACCCGCTGACCTCGGACCGCGAGCGCTATCTGCGTAATCTGTCGGTGCTTGAGGTCGCGCCGGAACTCGCCATTGGGGCGCCAACGATCGGTTGGATTCGGTCCGCTTTCAGCGCCATGGCCACCGTTGACAGCGACACCTTCCCCCGGCGCCTACGCGTTCCGGTGTTGATGCTTGCCGCGGGCGACGATCGCATCGTGTCGAGCAAGGCGATCGAGGATTTCGCCTTTCGGCTCAAGGTCGGCTCGCAGATCCTGTTGCGCGGGGCCCGGCACGAGATTCTGCAGGAGCGGGATTTGATCCGCGAGCAGTTCTGGGCGGCGTTCGATGCTTTCGTGCCAAGCGCGGTCACGAGCAAATTGGCCGAGCGGGTGGTTGCCTAACTTAGCCCGAGAGATACGCGACCGCCTGTTGGTGGAGGAGTGGGTCGCCCGCCGCGACGATGCGGCCACCAGCGCGCGGATCCCCACCCTCCCAGGTCGAGACCACGCCGCCGGCGCGCTCGATGATCGGGATCAGCGGCAGGATGTCGTATGATTTCAGCCCCGCCTCGGCCACCAGGTCGAGCTGGCCAAGCGCGAGCAAGCAATAACTGTAGCAATCGCCGCCAAAGCGGGTCAGGCGCGTCGCACGGCTGAGTGACTGGAAGCGGGCCTGCTCGTCCCCGGCCGTGAACATCTCAGGGCTGGTCGTGGCCAGGAGCGCCTGGCCGAGTTGGGGGCAGGCGCGGGTTCGCATCCGCCGCTCTACGCCGCGGTGGCGGAAGAACGCCTGATCCGCGCCGGCCCAGAAGCGCTCGCCGGTGAAGGGCTGATCCATGAGCCCAAGGAGCGGCTGCCCGCCCTGCAGGAGCCCGATCAGGGTGCCCCACATCGGCTGCCCCATGATGAAGGCGCGGGTGCCGTCGATCGGATCGAGGATCCAGCAATAATCGGCATCGGCGTTGGTCGAGCCCAGCTCCTCGCCGACGATGCCATGGGAGGGATAAGCGACGGCGAGGGCGCCCCTGATGGCCTTCTCAGCCGCGAGATCAGCGGCCGTGACCGGGTCGAACACCGAGCCTCCCTTGTGGTCGATCCCGACGCCCGACCGGAAATGCGGCATTATGACCACGCCTGCTTGGTCGGCGAGAGCGTGGGCGGTGGCGAGGAAATCGTCGAAGCTTGGAGTGGGCGGCACGGCGTCCCTTAGGGGATTTTCTCCTTTGGATTCAATGCTGGATGTTCAGGCGCGCGAATCCCATGGGAGCTTGTGACGGATTTGCATCAGTGTTTCGTATTTGCCGAAAGAACAGTGATGGAACCTTGCATTTTGTGCATCGCAATGACATATTGTTGCAACGCGGCACGACCCTCCTGTTGTGCCGCTGCCCTCCTTGGGGCGTTTCCTCCCTAGACTTGGGCCGTTCGGATCCTTTCGAACGGCCCCTTTTTTATCGCCCGTGCCGTCGGCGTGCTATTCGGCCGCCGCGCGTGGAACGGCGAGCCCGGGAACCGCGGCCATCAACGCCCGCACCGTGTCCCGCAAATCCTGCTTTACCCGTTCAAAGCCCGACGATTTATCGAAACTCGTCTCATTCATATAGAGGGCCCGGTTGATTTCAACCTGAAGCGCATGCCGACCCGTATGCGGCCGGCCATAATGCTCGGTGATATAGCCGCCGGCATAGGGCTTGTTGAGCGCCACGGCATAGCCCAGCGCCTTCAGATGCTGGCACGCGGCCCGGGTCAGTTCGCCGCCGCATGAAGTTCCGTAACGGTCGCCGAGAACGAAGTCCGGCCGCGCACCGCCCTGATCGGCGATCGGGCTCGATGGCATGGAGTGGCAATCGATCAAGACGGCAAAGCCGAAGGCTTGGCTCGCTTCGGCCAGAAGTCGGCGGAGCGTCTCGTGATAGGGCACATAGAGGAGATTGATGCGCTCGAGGGCGGCACCGAGAGAAAGCGGCTCACGATAGATCTCGTCGGATTCGGAGACGATGCGGGCAATCGTGCCGAGGCCGCCGACCACGCGCACCGATTGGGTGTTGGCGTAGTGGGGCAGACCGTCGCGGAACAGCGCGGGATCGAGCTCGTAGGGCTCGCGGTTGAGGTCGAGATAAGCGCGCGGGAAATGGGCATAGAGGAGGGGGGCGCCCAAATCGCCAACGAAGCTGAACAGCTCCTCCACGTAGGAGTCCTCGGAGCGCCTGAGCGTCAGGGCGTCGAGTTTCGACGCCGCGAGAAAGGCAGAGGGATAGACGCGGCCGCTGTGAGGAGAGTTGAACACCAAGGGAGCGGTAAGCTCCTTGGGGTGCGCCACCTCGAACGGCGGCGAAAGTTCAGTTTCGATCGCCTCGGCTTCGCTTCGGCTCATCGTCAAACCCTGTTGTGGCCAAAAACCGCCGTTGAGCGGCCAGCCGGGACTAGCGCGTAAACTCTGCCAATGAGAGTTGAACCTGTCTATAAGTGTTCTGCCTTGTGCGCGGGCAAATTAGCAGCAATGATTTGGGGATCAAGTTGGGCGGGTAGCCTTGGGCCCCGGGCAATTGGTCGTTTACCAAGTTCGTGTAGAGCGTAGCCTTAGCAAGGGGGGAACGAGGGATGGTGGCGAATGATCCGGACGCGCGTCGCGTTCAGCGTATTTTGCTCGCCGAGGACGACGAGGACATGCGTAGCTTCCTGGTGAGAGCGCTCACCAAGGCTGGCTACGACGTGGTGTCGTTCGGTAATGGGCTTGAAGCTTATGAGCGCATGCAGGAGGAGCCGTTCACGCTGCTGTTGACCGATATCGTGATGCCGGAGATGGACGGCATCGAGCTGGCGCGCCGGGCAAGCGAGCTCGACCCGGATCTGAAAATCATGTTCATCACGGGCTTCGCCGCGGTCGCGCTCAATCCTGACAATCATGCGCCGAAGGATGCCAAGATCCTGTCCAAGCCATTTCACCTGCGCGACCTCGTCGACGAGGTGGAACGGCTGCTCGCCGCCTGATCCCGGGGGCCCCAAGCGCGGGTTGCCTCCAGGGGGGCAGACCCGATATAGAAGCCCTCCTTTAAGGGTTGGAACGGGCGCGTAGCTCAGCGGTACGAGCACTGCGTTGACATCGCAGGGGTCACTGGTTCGATCCCAGTCGCGCCCACCATATTACCGGACGAGCCTCGATCGAGGCTCGCGCCAAATCCCGCGTTTTGCCAACCGCCGCTTGTAAATCCGGTCCGGCGCTGGACTCTCCCGGACCCCATCCCGATTTTGTCTCGCTCATGCGGGTCGAAATGCGTAAGCAGCTTGATCTTGAAGAATGCCCGTATTAACAGCTGCTTCTCGGGGGTTGAAACGTCATCAGAGATCGTCTGGACATGAACACCGCGGACCAGCTTAAGGCCTTGCGCGCCTTGGCCGGCTGGAGGCTCGTCGTGGACGGCGCCGTCAGCCCAGGCGGGGCCCGCGCCGTGCGGTCCAAGGCTTGACGCCGCGATGACCCTCATTGTCGTCCTGGCCGCGATGGGGGGACTTTTCGCCCTTACAATCCTCGCGCTTGCGATCGGCCGGACCGCTTTGGGCCCGGTGGTAGTGTATGGCGGCTCGCTTCTGATCTGTGCCGTCGCTGGTCTCGCCGCGCTCTGGCAACTTGTCGGTGGCGCCGAGGCGCCGACGGCGACGCTGCCACTCGGTCTGCCCTGGCTCGGTGCGCATTTCCGCATCGATGCGCTTGCGGCGTTCTTTCTCGTGGTCGTCAATCTCGGCTCCGCCGCCGCGAGCCTGTTTGCGCTCGGCTATGGCCGCCGTGAACACGCGCCGATGCGCGTGCTGCCGTTTTATCCCACCTTCCTCGCCGCCATGAGTCTCGTGGTTGTGGCCGACGACGCCTACACCTTCCTGTTCTCGTGGGAGCTCATGTCGATCTCGTCCTGGGCGCTGGTGGTGGCGCATCACGAGACGCGCGACAATCTGCGCGCCGGCTATATCTATGTGGTGATGGCGAGCTTCGGCACCTTTGCCCTGCTGCTCGCCTTCGGCCTGCTCGCCGGTTCCGATGGCGGCTATGCCTTCGCCCAGATGCGCGACCTCCCCCTCACGCCAACGGTCGCCGCTCTCGTTCTGATCCTCGTCCTGGTCGGCGCGGGATCGAAGGCCGGTCTGGTGCCGCTCCATGTCTGGTTGCCGCTGGCGCATCCGGCCGCGCCAAGTCACGTCTCGGCGCTGATGAGCGGCGTCATGACCAAAGTGGCCGTCTACGCCTTCATCCGCATCGTCTTCGATCTGCTCCAGACCCCGGTCTGGTGGTCGAGCATGCTGGTGCTGGCGATTGCCGGCATCACCTGCGTCATGGGCGTGCTCTACGCGCTGATGCAGCACGACCTCAAGCGCCTGCTCGCCTATCACACGGTGGAGAATATCGGCATCATCTTCATCGGCTTGGGTCTCGCGCTCGCCTTCCAAGCCTACGGGCTCGCTTCGGCGGCCGCTCTCGCCTTCACCGCGGCGCTGCTCCACGTCTTCAACCATTCCCTGTTCAAGAGCCTGTTGTTCTTCGGCTCCGGCGCGGTACTGAACGCGACGGGGATGCGCGACATGGAGCATCAGGGCGGCCTCATCCACCGCATGCCGTTGACCGCCTTCACCTTCCTCGTCGGCTCCGTCGCCATCTCGGCGTTGCCCCCGCTCAACGGCTTCGTGTCCGAGTGGCTGACCTTCCAAGCCATCCTGCTCAGCCCGGAACTGCCGTCATGGGGCCTGAAATTTCTGGTGCCGGCGGTCGGTGCGCTGCTGGCGCTGTCGGCAGCCCTTGCCGCCGCCTGTTTCGTCAAGGCCTTCGGCGTCACCTTCCTCGGCCGGCCCCGCAGCAAGGCGGCCGAGCGCGCGCAGGAAACCGATCGCTATTCGCTCGCGGCCATGTTCCTGCTCGCGGGCCTCTGCCTCATCGCCGGCATTTTTCCCGGCGTTTTCATCGACGCGTTGGCGCCGGTCGCCAAGGCCCTTGTCGGTGAAAGCCTGCCGCTCCAGAGCGACCTGCCCTATTTCTCCATCGTGCCGATCGCCGAAAGCCGCGGCTCCTATGACGGCCTGCTCGTGTTCCTGTTCATGCTGGTCTCGGGAAGCCTGGCCGCTGTGGCCATTCACCGGCTGGCATCGAACCGGCTCCGCCGCGGCCCAGCCTGGGATTGCGGCTTTCCCGATCCGAGCCCGGCGACGCAATATAGCTCGGCGAGCTTCGCTCAGCCGATCCGCCGCGTGTTTGGGACCATGATGTTCCGGGCGCGCGAGACCGTGGACATGCCGGCGCCGGGCGACATGCGGCCGGCGCGACTCGAGGTCGGCCTCAGGGATCTGATCTGGGACGTGGCTTACGCGCCCATCGTTGGCGGCATCGATTATGGCGCCCGCCAGCTCAACCGCCTTCAGTTCCTCACCATCCGCCAATATCTCAGCCTGGTCTTCGCCGCCCTGGTCGGTCTGCTTCTGGTGCTCGCCATATGGCCATGATGCTCAATCTCCTGGTGCAGGGCGCGCAGATGGCCTTGGTGCTGCTGCTGGCGCCGCTCCTCGTCGGCTTCGTGCGCAAAATGAAGGCGCGCCTGCTGCGCCGCCAAGGTCCTCCGCTGCTGCAGCCCTATCGCGACCTGATACGGCTGCTACGAAAGGAAGTGGTGCTGGCCGACGGCGCCTCCTGGCTGTTCAGGGCTTGTCCTTACGTCATCTTCGCCGCCATTTGGGTCGCGGCGTCATTGGTGCCGACCTTCGGCGCCGGGCTGATGTTTTCATGGTCGGCCGATCTCATCGCCATCATCGCGCTGCTCGGACTGGCGCGCTTCTTTCTCGCCCTTGCCGGCCTCGACATCGGCACGAGCTTTGGCGGCATCGGTGCGAGCCGCGAGGTGATGATCGCCTCGCTCGCCGAGCCCGCGATGCTGATGGTCGTGTTCACCCTCGCGCTCGTCGCCGGTTCCACCCAGCTTTCGACCATGGCCGGGTTCCTCGTGTCCTCCGAGGTCGGCTTGCGCGTCTCGCTCGGCATGGCTCTGTTCGCCTTGATCATGGTTGCCATCGCCGAGAACGGCCGCATCCCCATCGACAATCCGGCCACGCATCTTGAGCTGACCATGGTGCATGAGGCGATGGTGCTCGAATATTCGGGGCGCCACCTCGCGCTCATCGACCTTGCATCGGAGATCAAGCTCCTTCTCTACGCCTCGCTGATCGCGTGCCTGTTCGTTCCCTGGGGTCTCGCCCCCGCAGGCGCGACGCCGGAAGCGCTCGCCATCGGCCTCGCCGCCTATGTCGCCAAGCTTGGGGTGGGCGGATTTCTGCTGGCGGTGTTCGAAACCTCGATCGCCAAGATGCGCGTGTTCCGGGTGCCGGAATTCTTGGGGGCGGCGTTGATGCTCGGCCTGCTTGCGGCCCTGCTCCTGTTCGTGTCGAGGAGCCTATGACGCAAAGCCTCATTTTCGACATCGCCCATCTGCTTGCCGGCTCGCTGCTGCTCGTCAGCTTCATGCTGCTTTACCAGGACCGCCTCTACGCGCTGCTCAATGTCTACGCACTGCACGCGCTGGTCTTGGCCATGTCCGTCGCCTGGCAGGCCTATGCGCAGGATGCGCCGCATCTCTACGTCACCGCGGCGATTGCCCTCGTGTTCAAGGCGATCCTGATTCCGGTGGTTCTGCACCGGATGATCGTCAAGCTCGGCATTCACCGGCAGGTCGAGACCGTGGTCGGGATCGGGCCCACCATGCTCCTCGGCATGGGGCTCGTCGCGCTGTCCATGGTGGTGATGCTGCACGTCACCGCCGGGGCCGATCCACTCGCGCGCGAGGATCTCGCCTTCGCCCTGTCGGTGGTGCTGCTCGGCTTGTTGATGATGGTGACGCGGCGGAATGTCGTGGGTCAGGTCGTCGGCTTCATGTCGCTGGAGAACGGCCTCGTGCTCGCCGCCACCGGCGCCAAGGGCATGCCGCTCGTGGTCGAGATCAGCGTCGCCTTCTCGATTCTCATCGCCTTCATAGTGATCGGCATCTTCCTGTTCCGCATTCGCGAGCGCTTCGACACGGTCGACGTCGCGGCGCTGGACAGCTATCGCGGGGAGCCGCAATGAGCCTCGACGCGGTGATCCTCGTCCTTCTCATTCCGGCGACCACGGCGGTGTTGCTCGCCGTGCTGCCGGGCGACAGGCGCACGGCCTATCTCAATATCGCCGCGACATTCCTGACCTTCCTCGCCGCATCGTCGCTGCTGTTTTTCGATCGCCCGCCGCCGGGTCCGTATCTCCTCGTCGACGACCTCAACAGCGTCTTCATTGTGCTCATCACTTTCGTTGGCTTCACCACGAGCGTCTTCAGCGCCAGCTATATCGATCACGAATTCGAGGCCGGGCTAGTGACGCCGTCATTCCTGCGGCTCTATCACGCGCTCTATCAGGTGCTGATGTTCGCGTTCGGGCTTGCCCTCCTCACCAACAATATCGGGGTGATGTGGGTGGCGATCGAGCTCGCGACGCTGACCACCGTGATGATGGTCGGCATCTACCGCACGCATGAGGCGCTGGAGGCGGCGTGGAAATATTTCATCCTCGCCTCGGTTGGCATCGCGCTCGCTCTGTTCGGCACCATCCTCGTCTACATGGCGGCCCAGCCGGCGATAGGCGAAGGCCTCGATTCGATGGTGTGGACGATCCTGATGGCCCATGCCAACGGCTTCGATCCGGGGCTGCTCAACCTCGCCTTCGTGTTTCTGCTGCTCGGTTACGGCACCAAAGTCGGGCTTGCTCCTCTGCACGCCTGGCTCCCCGATGCCCATGCCGAGGGTCCCACCCCGATCTCGGCGGTGCTGTCGGGCTTGCTCCTCAACGTCGCCCTCTATGCGCTGCTGCGCTTCAAGATGCTGCTGGGGGCGAATCCCGAGGCCTTGGCGCCGGGGCCGCTGATGATCGGCATGGGCCTCCTCTCGGTCCTGTTCGCGGCGTTCATGCTGTACCGCCGGGGCGACATCAAGCGCCTGTTCGCGTATTCCTCGATCGAGCATATGGGCATCATCACTTTTGCCTTTGGCGTCGGCGGGCCTCTCGCCAATTTCGCCGGCCTCCTGCATATGTGCCTGCATTCGCTGACCAAATCGGCGATTTTCTTCGCCGTCGGCGATATCGTTCAGGTCAAGGGCACGCAGAAGATCGCCGACATGGGCGGGCTGACGGTGACCAATCCCGTTCTGGGTTGGGGACTCGTCGCCGGCGTCGTGGCGATCGCCGGACTGCCGCCGCTGGGCATCTTCATGAGCGAGTTTCTGGTGGTGAGCTCGACCTTCGCGCGCGAGCCGCTTCTCGCCGTGCCGCTCGTTCTCGGCCTTCTCATCGGCGTTGGCGCGCTGTTTTTGCGGCTGAACACGATTGCCTTCGGCGAGCCCCGCGGACCCACGCACAAGGCGCAGGGCTCCTATGTGCCAATGTTCGCCCATCTCGGGCTGGTCCTCATGGCCGGCATCTATCTGCCGGGGCCGGTCGTTGCTTTGTTCCAGAATGTGGCGAGGCTGCTCGAATGACGAAGTCGGCGCTGATCGGCATCGCCAAGCGCGGCCGCAAGGTCGATGGTCACGGCCCCTGGCCGCGTGCCGTCGTGACCAAGGAGGTATGGCATCTCGCGATCCAGGAACTGGTCGAGGCCCGCGCCACCTTGCTCGACCTCTGGGCCGACAAGCAGACGGTGCACATGGCGCTCCTCGACGAGACCTCGAATGACATCATGGTGTTCACCGTCGAGGGCCGCGACTTCCCCTCGGTCGGCAAGCATCATCCGGCCGCAATCCGGCTCGAGCGGACCATCCGCGATCTCTATGGCCTGAACCCCGTCGGTCTCCCCGACACGCGACCCTGGCTCGATCATGGCGTGTGGGGCATCAAGCATCCGCTCGGGTCGGCCCGGCGATCGTCGGGGGCTCCGCCGGCCTACAATTTTCTGCCGACGGAAGGCGAGGCGCTGCACCAGATTCCGGTCGGCCCGGTGCATGCCGGGATCATCGAGCCCGGGCATTTCCGCTTCACCGCCAGCGGCGAGACCGTGGTCCGCCTGGAAGAGCGGCTCGGCTATGTGCACAAGGGAACCCAGTCCTTGATGATCGGCGCGGACATCGACAAGGCCGCGCGGCTGGCGGGACGTGTCTCCGGGGACAGCACGGTCGCCTATGCCTTTGCCTTCGCGCAAGCCGTGGAGGCAGCGCTCGGGGTGAAGCCGCCGCAGCGCGCCGTGTGGTTGCGCGCCTTGATGTCGGAGCTCGAGCGGCTCGCCAACCATTTCGGCGATATCGGCGCCATCTGCAACGACGCTTCATTTTCCCTGCTCTACGCCGAATGCGGCGTTCTGCGCGAGCTCACGCTGCGAACCGCCAAGGCCTGCTTTGGCCATCGGCTGATGATGGATTGCATCGTGCCGGGCGGCGTGGCCGAGAATCTGGCGCCTGACGGTCTCCAGCACCTTCGCTCCCTGGTCGAGACCGTGCGGCGGAAATTCCCCGAGCTGATCGGCATCTACGACAACACGGCCTCCCTGCAAGACCGGACGGTGACGACCGGCCAGCTCAGTCCGGCGCTGGCGCGCGCCTTCGGTGCCGGGGGATATGTAGGCCGCGCGTCGGGCCGGGATTTCGATGTGCGCAAGGCGATGGCCTATGCGCCTTATGGCGAGCTCGCATTCGAGGTTCCGGTGTTCGACCAAGGCGACGTCAACGCCCGCGTCTGGGTGCGCATCCGCGAGGTCGAGCAGAGCCTCGGACTGATCGAACAGATCGTCGAGCGGCTGCCCGCTGGCGCGACGATGGTTGATCTCGGCAATCTGGGCGCGACAGGCGAGGGCCTCGGCCTGGTCGAAGGCTTTCGCGGCGATGTGCTCGTCTGGGTGCGGATCGGTGCGGACGGCCTGGTCGCCGCCTGCCATTTACGCGATCCGTCCTGGTTCCATTGGCCGTTGCTCGAAGCGGTGATCGAAGGCAACATCGTCGCCGACTTCCCGCTCTGCAACAAATCCTTCAACTGCTCCTATTCGGGGCACGATCTCTAAGGCTCGCCATTCATGCGCAGGCTGTTGCTCAAAAATCTGATGCGCAAAGCGCTGACCGAGGCGCCGCCTCCGGTTGACGAGGCGGCCCTGGCCGAGCTCGCGGCAAATCTCGATCGCGCCGCCAAGCGCCGGCTGGGGCGTAGCCTCGCCATTCGCGAGGTCGATGCCGGCTCCTGCAACGCCTGCGAGCTGGAGATCCACGCTCTCAACAATGCGTTCTACGATCTCGAACGCTTCGGCCTGCGCTTCGTCGCCTCGCCGCGCCATGCCGATGTACTCCTGGTGACGGGGCCGGTGACCAAGAATATGCGCGAGGCGCTGGAGCGCACCTATCGCGCCACCCCGGACCCGAAATGGGTGGTCGCGGTCGGCGACTGCGCCGCCGATGGCGGCATCTTTGCCGGCAGTTACGCGGTGGTGGGCGGGGTCTCCGAGGTGGTGCCGGTCGATCTGCATATTCGCGGCTGTCCGCCGAGCCCCGAACAATTGCTGAAGGGGCTTTTGGCCCTGCTCGAGCCGCAAGAGCTGCCGGCCAAGCGCTAAATGGCCCATCCCCGGCGCGCTTGGCTTTCGCCAATCTGCCCGCGAAAATCCGCCGATTGCGGCCCGGGGTCGTTGACAGGGCTCCCCACCCTTCCTATGGTCCGGCCCCGCTTGCTATCGGCTTGCCGCCTCGGGGCTAGATCCCTCTAAAACGTTGCTAGGTGCTTCGCATGAAAGTCAAAAATTCGCTCAGAGCCTTGCGCAAGCGCCACCGCAACAATCGTTTGGTGCGGCGGCGCGGACGGCTTTACGTCATCAACAAGACCAATCGCCGGTTCAAGGCGCGCCAGGGCTAGACCTCACTCGCTCGAGGTCTGGAAATTGCTTTGACGGCATGGATCAGCCCTCCTAGCGTTTGGCCCGTGAGCAACCGCCGGAACGCCACCAAGATCGCGTCGATTCTTCTCCGCCTCTGCCTGGGGGCCGGCCTATGGGGTGCGTTGCCTGCTGTCGCGCGCGCGGCCGAGCCGGAAACCGATCTCGGCTACTCCGAGCGTGGCGAGTTCGAAATCCTAGAGCCCGGAACCCCGGGCAAGGACGGGAGCGGCCTGCCGCCTGCGTCAACGCCGGGCAAGGCAGACAGAGCCGACGTCCTGACCGGCGAGGCGCCCTTCGCCGACCCGGCCTTTCGCGCCGAGATGCTGCAGGAGCTCTACGACCAGCTTCGCAATGCCAAGGACGCAGCGGCGGCGGAGCCCATCGCCCAATCGATCGAGGAGCTTTGGCACTCGTCGGGCAGCGATACCGTCGACCTCTTGATGAGCCGCGTCGATGCCTTCGTGCTGGATGCCGATCTCGACCTCGCCTTGCAGGTTCTCGACGCCGTGACCGACATCGCCCCCGACAACGCCGAAGCCTGGCATCAGCGTGGGATCGTCCATCTGATGCAGTACGACAATGAGGCGGCGCTTTCCGATTTCAGACGGGCTCTGGACATCGACCCCGATCACTACAAGGCGCTTCGCGATCTGGGCGCGGTCCTGCAGCAGACGGGCGACAAGAAGGGAGCCCTCGAGGCCTATCGCCAGGCGCTCGACGTCAATCCATTCCTGGAGCAGGCGCGGCGAGCGGAGAAGTCGCTTTCGCTCGATGTCGACGGCCGGGACATCTAGTCGGGCTCGTCGGGATTACCCTCGCCGACCACGGCAATGCGCAGCAAATTGGTCGCGCCCGGCGTGCCGAGCGGGATGCCGGCGGAGATGATGACCTGCTGCCCGGGCAGGGCGAAGCCTTCCTGATAGGCAATGCGGCAGGCCTTGGCCACCATGTCGTCGAGGTCGCGCGGATCGCCGGTCTGCACACAATGCAGCCCCCACACCACCGCGAGCCTGCGGCCCGTCGCCGGGATCGGCGTCAGAGCCAGAATCGGCATTGGCGGCCGCTCGCGGGCGGCGCGCAGGCTGGTCGCGCCGGAGGCGGTGTAGCAGATGATGGCCGCGAGATTGAGCGTCTCGGCCACGGTGCGCGCGGCCGCCGAAATGGCGTCGGCGCCGGTCGCCTCGGGCTCGATCCGTTGCGCATGGATGATGGCTTCGTAGAGCGGGTCACGCTCCACCTCGATGGCGACCCGGTCCATGGTCGCCACGGCCTCGACCGGGTATTTTCCGATCGCCGATTCCGCCGATAGCATCACCGCGTCGGCCCCGTCGAACACGGCGGTGGCGACGTCGGAGACCTCAGCCCGCGTGGGCGCTGGCGCGAGAATCATCGACTCCATCATCTGCGTCGCGACCACCACCGGCTTGCCGGCATACCGAGCCGCGCGTGTGATCTGCTTTTGTAGGCCGGGAACCTTCTCGACCGGCATCTCCACGCCAAGGTCGCCGCGCGCCACCATGATGCCGTCGGCGAGCTCGATGATCTCGTCAAGCTCGTTGAGCGCCGAGGGCTTTTCGATCTTGGCCATCACGGCGGCGCGTCCGCGCACGAGCTTGCGAACCTCGGCGATGTCGGAGGCGCGCTGGACGAAGGAGAGCGCGACCCAATCGACGCCGACCGACAGCGCGTCCTCGAGATCCACGCGGTCCTTGTCGGTCATGGCGTCCAAAGGAATGACGGTGTCGGGAAGGCTGATGCCCTTGCGGCTGCCGAGGATGCCGCTGGTCAGGACCTCGGCATCGATGCGAACGTCGCTCGCCTCGACGACCCTGAGCTTGAGCTTGCCGTCGTCGAGAAGGAGCGCATGTCCCGGCTGCACCGCTTCGAAAATCTCCGGATGCGGCAGATTCACGCGCCCCAGGCCGCCGATCGCGTCACGGCGGACGAAGCTCAGAATATCGCCTTCGGTGAGGCGAATGCCGCCGGACTCGAATTTGCCGATGCGAAGCTTCGGTCCTTGCAGATCGATCAGAATGCCGATCGGGCGCGAGAACTCGATCTCGAGCTTGCGGATGATGGCGTGAGCTTCGCGCAAGCCTTCCGGGGTCGCGTGGCTCATATTGATGCGGAAAACGTCGGCGCCAGCCTCGAACAGGGCGCGGATGACGTCTTCGTTGTTTGAGGCAGGACCGAGCGTGGCGACGATCTTGACCCGGCGGTTGCGCCTCATTGACTCTTCGCTTCGCCTTCAGGATCGGTGAGGCGAACCGTCCAGTCTCGCTCCTCGCCGGTATCGACCTCGAAAAAACCTGTCCGCTTGTACCCGCGCTTCACGCATTCCTTGGCGTCGCGAATGGTGAAGGACTTGTCGTCCGTACACATATACAAGGTGCCGCCCCACTCTCCGCCGCGGTCGTAATCGATCGCATGAATATAATAGAAGCGGGCAATAAGCACGCCCTTGAGCAGCGTTTCGCAGGTATGCGACGCAACGTTCCACCAGCCTTCCGTGGCCCAACCGTCGACATCGCGATAGCCGATGGCGACACCGACCCGGCTGGACGTGGTGTTGCACAGCTTAAGATCGGCATGGGCCGGCGCCGGGGCAAAAGCGAGGGCGAGCACGGAGACGAGCAGACACAGAGCTGCCCGTGCCCAAGCGGTAGGCGCAGCGGCGATTACCCCGGGGCGGAGCGGGCGGGCGGGCGTCACGGTCTCACGGCCATCGATCACGGCTAAGATCCCCGGAAGATAGCATCGAATTGGTTGCGGTTGTCTGACTAGAGCGGTCAATTATAAGGTCATCCTGCGGCCGCGTCAGGCCGCTGCGACAATCCATAGAAAATACGTCACAAGCTTGACCCAATGCCAGACTTGCCTCGATGAGATCAGATTGAAGCCGAGATAAAACCCTCAGGCGTGGTGTCAAGGGACAATAAGAGGAGAGACCGTGGCGCAGCGGATCGATAGAGTGCAGCAGGAGCAAAGGGAAGAGGCGCCGTTTCGGCGCATCGACGGCGATTGGAGCCGAGGTCTCTTGATCCTTTGCGATCACGCCGAGAATCGATTCCCTTCGCCTTCCGGCATGCTTGGCCTGACGCCTGAGGATCTCAGCCGGCATATCGCCTACGACATCGGTGCGGCGGGCGTCGCGGAGCGGCTGGCGCAAGCGCTCGGGGTGCCGGCCCTGCTGACGCGGTTCTCGCGGCTCCTGATCGATCCCAATCGTGATGTCGACGATCCGACACTTGTCATGCAGCTTTCCGATGGACGCATCGTGCCCGGCAATGCCGGGATCGAGCAGACAGAGATCGATGCGCGAATCGCCCGATACTATGTCCCCTATCATCATGCCATCGATGTTGCCATCGACACCGCAATCGCGGCGGGCAAGCCACCCGCGCTGCTCGCGATCCACAGCTTCACGCAAGCCTGGAAGAGCGTGCCGAGGCCCTGGCACGTGGCGGTGCTGTGGGACAAGGACCCGCGGTTTCCGTGCCCGCTGCTGGAAGGCTTGCGGGCGATGCCGGACATCGTCGTGGGGGACAATGTTCCTTATTCGGGCCAGCTGCTGGGCGACACGCTTTACCGGCATGGCACGTCGCGCGGTCTCGCCCATGCGCTGGTCGAAATCAGGCAAGATCTGATCATGTCGGCCGAGGGCCAGGTGGAATGGGCGGAGCGGTTGGCGGCGGTGATGCGGCAGGTGCTCGCGGCGGCAGAGCCGCGGCTGCATGCCATCGAGCATCACGGCTCCAATGCCGATTCGTGCCATGGCTCTGGATAAGCTGGATAAGACCTCTCGCCACGTTGCCTTTTCCCGGTGGGCTTGCGTAAGCTCCCGCCAGTTCCATCACAGATTCGAGGTCCGACCGTGCCGCTCCAGACATCAGCTAAAGACCAGCTTCGCGCCATTATCGCCCGCATCGAGCGGCTCGAGGAGGAGAAGGCCGCTCTCTCCGCCGACCTGCGCGAGGTCTATGCCGAGGCCAAGGGCAACGGTTTCGACGTCAAGGCGCTGAGGGCGGTGGTCCGTATCCGCAAGCAGGACGAGAACAAGCGGCGAGAGGAAGAGGCCGTGCTCGAGACCTATCTCCACGCTCTGGGCATGGCGACCGAGGCGGAGGCCGCCTAGCGCCGCGCCGGCTCTGGGGCGCGGACAAGCTGCACTACGCGGAGGGCGCTGGGGCTTAGCGATCGGCCTGGGCGAGGCGGGTCGGAGCAGGGGGCTCCAACTCGGCGTAGACATCGCGCACGGCGTGGCCGCTAAAGCGCTGGGCGGCGGCCAGACCTTGATAGTTCGAATTGGCGCGGAAGGTCGCGGCCAGCGGCCGGTCCATGTCCTCGAACAGATAAGAGAGATCGTGTTGCTCGGGCCGGGAGAGGCTCGCCGCGGCGTGATTATAGCTCACCGACATGTCGGTCATCAGGCTTGCGATCTCGAAGGGCACGTAGCTCAGCTCGTCGGGATGGTCGTCGTCGACCTCAGGCGCGCCGACCACCTCGGCGCTCTGGTAGAACGGAAAACCGGTAGCCTCACCCAAATCCGCCTCGGGCTCATATCGTGGCAAACCGCCGAGGCTCGCATAGACGAAGGGCCTGTGGGCCGGCAGCCGCGCGGCCTGCTGCGAAGGCGCGCCAGCCATTGCCGGCGACGGCGCGGGCTCGGGCGTATAGGAGGCAAGGATCGGCCGCAGCGTGCCCGCGGCCTCGGCTACGACGGCAGGCTGGGACCGGGGTTTCGGCGTTGGTGCCGGCACCGCCGCCGCGACCAGCGTCTTGCTCGGCACTTTCCCCTTGGCGAGGGCAATCTGATAATCGCGCGGCGTGATCGGCTTCCCGTCGGTCGGCAGATATTTGGTCTGTCCGCTGGGGAAGAGCGCCGCGAGCTCGAGCCGCGCGATGCGAGGCCACATGCGTACGCGGCCGGTGTCGACATGGACGAAGGGCACACCCGAGGTCGGATAGTAGCCGACGCCGCCCCATTCCTGCACCAGGGCGGAATTACGCAGCTCCTTTACCGGAATGTCCGGGAAGCTGATATCGGCGGCCTTGCCCAGAATGTGCTGGCTGCGCTTGGCCTGGCCGCCGCCGCGCTTGCGCATGGATTCATTGGTGGCGGAGCTGCGGTAAGCGGAGATGAGATGGACCGGCTTCTTGGAGCCAAGCTGCTGGTGCAGGGTCCAGATGTGATCAATCAGCTCGGGGTCCATCTCCCGTGAGGCGTCGCGGCGCCAGTCGCGCATAAAGTGATTGAGCTGCTTCAGGGCGTCGGCATCGTAGCGGCCGTCCTTCTTGAAGGTGACGGTCAGGTTCTCCTTGGTGTGGATATTGAACAGCGACAGCGTGCGGCTTTCGCCGGCGGCGCTCGCCGGTTGGGCGGCGGGCCAAAGCCAAGCACCGGCGAGTATAATCGCCAGGCCCGCGCCAAGCATGGCGCGACTTGCAACAATCCCCCGGACAGCCATCCCCGCGCTTCGCGCCTTTCCCTCAGACCGGCTTCGATCCGCCGGTTTCAATCTTGAGCCCCCGTCCGGCCCAAGCCCCATAACCGGCCATTCCGCGAGGACGCCGGTTAAGCAACAGTATTGGGCTAAATGGGGGAAAAAAAAGGCAAAAAAGCACAATCGTACCCGGAATCCCCAGGCACGGTTAACGTTACCCTAAAGCGCGGAGGGCCCGGCTCAGAGCCTCAAGGCGCCCGCCATGCGGGCGTCGTGGCCATAAAGGTCACCGAAGGTCGACATCGAGCCGTCAGCGTTCACCCAGAGGGTAAAATAGGTGATGTAGACCGGGATTTTCTGCCGCAGGGGAATCTGCTGGTCGTAGCCGTTCTGGATGGCCGAGGCGATCCGGCCGGAGGTCCAGCCCTGGTCCTGCTTCAGCAGCGCCAGCGCCAGCTGGTCGGGGTTCTGCACCCGCATGCAGCCATGGCTCTCGGCCCGGACCGGCTTGGCGAACAGGAACTTCTGCGGCGTGTCGTGCATGTACACGTCGTGCTTGTTCGGAAACAGGAATTTGACGTTGCCGAGCACATTATCCGGCCCCGGCGGCTGATAGATTCTGAGGCTGCGAATGTCGATCCGGTTCCAATCGATCCTGGACGGGTCGACCTCGCGCCCACCGACATTGATGCGCAGATTATGGCGCTGAAGCACGGCCGTGTTCCAGCCGCCGCCACCGAACCAGCCGCCTTCCTCGCGGATATAGGGGCGAATTTCCTCGGTCTTGATCGAGTTCGGCATGTTCCAATAGGGATTGAACACGATCGTCTGCATCTCGTTGGAGAAGACGGGCGTCTGCTTGTCGGGCTTGCCGACCACGACTCTGGCGGTGTGCACGGGCTTACCCTCGCCCATGACCCGCAGCATGAATTCGGGAACATTCACGGTGACGTAGAACTGCCCAAGATCGTGCGGCAGCCAGCGCCAGCGTTCCATGTTGAGCAGGATGAGCCGCGTTCGCGCCGGGCTTGCGGCCGCGTGATGCTGCTGATTGAGCAGCCGCCGCGTGCCGGGTCCGACCACACCGTCGGGCATGGCGCCATGGGTTGCCTGGTAGCCCCTCACGGCCGCCGCCAGCGATTCATCGAACAGGGTGTCCTTCGCGCCACCCTCGGAGGGGAGCTCAAGCCGCTTTCGCAGCAGGGCGACCTGGTCGTCCTCCATGCCGATCCTGAGCATGGGGCCATCGGGGATCCTGACCACGTCCTTGGTCACGCTACCGCCCCGCGCTTCGATCAGGGCCTGGCGTAGTGCCTCGAATTGGGGCTGGTCGGGCTGGAAGCTCCGCAAATAGCCCGCCGGGTTTGAGCGGATGGCGATCGATTCAATCACCTCCAGCGGATCTGGCAGCGCCAGGGTCGGATCGAGATTAGCGCTGAGGCGCGTGGGCTCGATGCGGCCGCCGCGGGCGTCGCGGGCATAGCCGAGCACGGCGAAGCTGATTTTGATCTCGGCATCGGCGAGCGATTTGGCGTCGGCATTGCCACTATCGCCGCTGCCTGTCTTCGGCAGAGGATAATCGGCCGAGCGCAAGCCGTAATCGTCAGCTTGCGCGATCTCCTCCATCACGGCCTTGCCGCGATCGGTGAAGCCGTTCTCGTCGACCCAGAGCAAGCGATTCTCTGGCGCCGAGTAATATTCCACGAGCGCGCCTTGCTCGTCCTTTCTCGCCTCGCTTTTGGCGGTGAATTTCTCCGACAGCCGCTCCTGGATGGCGATGCGGATCGTCTCCGAATTGCCGATCAAAGCGTCTGGGGCGTCTGGCTCCGCCGCATAGGCCGGCAAAGTCACCGGTGCGGCCAGGAACATGGCGAAGGCGATACAAAAAACTGGCCTCATTGATCTGTCCCCTCCAGCCGAACGGTCCCCTCTGATTCGGCAGAAAATAGCAAGAATCTGAAACCTAACCGGGGAGACTCCGCTTGGCCATAGTGCGGTGCGGAATGAATTTCCTCCGGTCCTGCTTTTTTCGCGAGTGTGGCTTTCGTGTCAGAATCCTCGCTCAACGCGTTAGCTGGCTCGCGCTTCCAACCCAATCTCGCGCATCTTCCGGTAGAGGGTCGAACGTCCGATGCCGAGCCTCTTGGCGATCTCCGTCATTCGGCCCCGATAGCGGCCAAAGGCGAGCCTGATCATGTCGGCCTCGACATCTTCGAGCGAACGGATGTCGCCGCCCTCGCTCAAGGCGGGGATGCCAACGGCGTCGCGTCCGTTGAGGGAGGGCAGGTGGATTGTCGCCGGGGCATGCGGGGACTCACCCAACATCACCGGTCCATCGATACGCGGAGCCACGGTCCTCGGCGCCGGCGCGGGCGGCACGCTCACACGATAGCCTTCGACATGGGCCGCGATCTGCGGGAATTCGTTGACGGAAAGCAGCGGCTGCTCGGCCAGAACGACGGCACGGAACACTGCATTTTCGAGCTGGCGGATATTGCCGGGCCAGGAATAGCTCACGAGCATGGCATGGGCTTCCGGCTCGATGCCATCGATCCGCTTTCTCTCCTCCGCGGCGAAGCGGGCGATGAAGTGGCGCATGAGTTCGGGCACGTCTCCCAGCCGGTCGCGCAAGGGAGGGACCCAAATCGGAAAGACGTTGAGCCGGTAATAGAGGTCCTCACGGAAGCGGCCTTCCTGCACGAGATGAATCAGGTTCTGGTTGGTCGCGGCGATCAGCCGGAAATCGGCCTTGACCGGGCTCTTGGCGCCGACCGGGGTGATCTCGCCATCTTGCAGCGCCTGGAGCAGCTTGGCTTGAGCCTCGAGCGGCAGCTCGCCGATCTCGTCCAGGAATAGCGTGCCGCGGTCGGCTTCGACGAATTTGCCCACCTGGCGCTCAGCGGCGCCGGGAAACGAGCCCTTCTCATGGCCGAACAGGATGCTGTCCGTCTGAGTCTCGGGGATAGCGCCGCAATTCACGGTGACGAAGGGCCTGCCCGAACGGGAGCTCTCGCCTTGGATGGCGCGCGCGATCAACTCCTTGCCGACGCCGCCTTCGCCTTCGACCAGGACCGGGATGCCGGATTTAGCGGCTCGCCGGCCAAGGGCGACGACCCGGCTCATGGTCTCGCTCCCCGCGATCAGATCGGCAAAATCGAGCTCGCCGCGAGCAGCGGCCTTGATGCGGCTGATCTCGCCCTCCAGGGCTTCGATCCTGAAGGCGTTCTTGATGGAAACCTCAAGACGCTCGGGGATCACCGGCTTAACCACGAAGTCGACGGCGCCGGCCCGCATGGCGGCGATGGCGCTGTCGATGGTGACATTGGCGGTGAGCACGATGGCCCGTGGCTTTCGCGGCAAGGACCGCATGGCGGCAAGCACGGCCATGCCGTCGGAGCCGGGCATCGCGAGGTCGAGCAGGATCAGTCCGATCTCGCCGGACTCGTCGGCTTTGAGGGCCGCAAGGGCCTTGTCGCCGCTTTCGGCCCCGACCACGGCGTGGCCCAAGCGCTTGATCGTCTCTTGGAGAATACGGCGCTGAACAGGGTCGTCGTCGACGACCAGAACACGTTTTGCCATGACGCAATACTCGCTACGGTTACGCTTGCGGCCCGGAAAGGCGCCCCTCCGGCCAAAGCACGAAACACGGCCGGCCTGATGGTGCTTATGTGCCAAAATTGTGCAGTGGAAGGGTAAACATCGTCTTTATCGCAGTTCGATTTTGGTCAGGGGCGCCCTTGGCCGCCCCGCAAAATCGCCGTAAGAGCACTCTAGGCCCTAGCGCATATCGAGGAGGACGAACGGGACGCCAATGCAATTCAGATCAATCCATGGCTCGCCGGCTTACGCCGCGGCGGCACCCGCTCGCGGCAAGACAAAGCCCAAAAGCGACGAAGCGACGCCGAGGCACGAGCCCTTGCCCGAGTGGAATCTTGCGGATCTGTATGAGGGACCGGATGCGCCGGAGCTGAAGGCCGACCTCGAAACCTCCGAGCGCGCCGCCAGTTCGATGCAGGAGCATTACGCCGGCAAGCTCGCGGCGCTCGCCGACGGCGGCAAGGGCGGGGCGGCGCTGGCGCAGGCGGTGCGCGAGTTCGAAGTGCTGAACGACGTGCTCGGCCGCATCATCTCCTATGCGAGCCTGCTTTACGCCGCCGACACCTCCGACCCGGCGCGGCAGAAATTCTTCGGCGACATCCAGGAGAAGATCACCACCATCTCATCGAAACTCCTGTTCTTTCCGCTTGAACTCAACCGGCTCGACGACGACGTGCTGGAAAAGGCCATGGCCGATTCCGAGCTTGGGCATTACCGGCCTTGGCTCGAGGATTTGCGCAAAGAGAAGCCCTACCAGCTCGAGGACAGACTCGAACAGCTGTTCCATGAAAAGGCGGTCACCGGACGCGGCTCCTGGAACCGGCTGTTCAACGAGACCATGACCTCGCTCAGATTCGAGGTCGATGGCGAGAAACTGAGCCTGGAGCCGACCCTGAATCTGCTGCTCGACCCGGACGAGACCAAGCGCCGGCACGCGGCCGAGGCGCTGTCGCGTGTGTTCAAGGAGAATTTGCGGCTCTTCACCCTGATCACCAACACCCTTGCCAAGGACAAGGAGATTTCGGACCGCTGGCGCGGCTTCGTCGATGTCGCCGACTCCCGCCATCTCGCCAACCGGGTGGAGCGAGAGGTCGTCGATGCGCTGGTGAGTGCTGTGCGCGAGGCCTATCCGCGCTTGTCCCACCGCTATTACGCCCTCAAGGCGAAGTGGCTCGGCAAGGAGCGTCTGCCTTATTGGGACCGCAACGCGCCTCTGCCCGAGGAGCCCACCCAGAATATCGGCTGGGACCAGGCGAGATCGACGGTGCTCAAAGCCTACGGCGATTTCTCGCCGCGCATGGCCGACATCGCCGGCGACTTCTTCGCCAAGCGTTGGATCGATGCGCCGGTGCGCGAGGGCAAATCCCCTGGCGCCTTCTCGCATCCGACCGTGCCGAGCGCGCATCCCTACATTCTGCTCAACTATCAGGGCAAGCCGCGGGACGTGATGACGCTGGCGCATGAGCTCGGTCACGGCGTGCATCAGGTGCTCGCCAACGCGCAAGGCCCGTTGATGGCGCCGACGCCGTTGACGCTGGCCGAGACCGCGAGCGTGTTCGGGGAGATGCTGACCTTCCGCGCGCTGCTCGATCAGGCGCCGAGCAAGCGCGAGCGGCGGGCGCTGCTCGCGGCCAAGGTCGAGGACATGATCAACACCGTGGTGCGCCAGATCGCTTTCTACAGTTTCGAGCGCAAGGTGCATATCGAGCGGCGCGAGGGTGAGCTGACGTCGGAACGCTTGGGCGAGATCTGGCTCGAAGTGCAGAGAGAAAGCCTGGGTCCGGCGATCGACCTGAAGACGGGCTATGAGAATTTCTGGTCCTACATCCCGCATTTCGTCCACTCGCCGTTCTACGTTTACGCCTATGCCTTCGGCGATTGCCTGGTGAACTCGCTCTATGCCGTCTACGAGAAGGCCGATAAGGGCTTCGCCGACCGCTATCTCGATATGCTGGCGGCCGGTGGCACCAAGCATCACAAGGAGCTGCTGAAGCCGTTCGGGCTCGACGCCTCCGACCCTCAATTCTGGTCGATGGGCCTCAAGGTGATCGAAGGCCTGATAGACGAGCTCGAGGCCATGGATGCCGGAAGCTGATCCCTGGTCCGCGGCGCAAGTCGGGTCCGTCGTTACCGCCGTACCGGCCGGTCTGTGGCTCGCGGCACTGCTGTTCGCCGGCATCGCCATATGGCGCAGCCCGGAGCCGGTCTCGTTCCGGCTCATCGCCGACAGATTGCTGCGCTATCTGTTCCTGCTCCCGTTGGGGGTCCAGGGCATCTGGGCCTTTCTGGGTCATGTATTCCTGCCGGAAGAGGCCGCGAGCGCGATCGGCTGGGCGCCGAGCCCGTTCCAATATGAGGTGGGAGTCGCCAATCTCGGGCTCGGGCTTGCCAGCTTCTACGCCGCGTTCAAGGGGTTCGAGGCGCGGGCGGCGACGGCGATTGCAGCATCCTGCTTCCTGGCCGGCGCCGGGTTCGGGCATCTCCTGGACATCATGGCCGGCGACAATCTCGCACCCGGTAATGCGGGCCCGATCCTCATCACCGATTTTCTCACCCCGATCGCAATCCTCGTGCTGCTGATCCTCAGTCCGCGTCAGCCGGAGCTGAAGGCGGCGGTCAAATCGCAGGCGGCGGAGCCGAGTTTGGCCGGCCGCATCGAGGAGGCGATGAAGGAGGCCGAGAAGGAGGTTGAGAAAGAGGCCGAGACGGAGGCGTCGGAGGAGGAGCCGCCGACCCGGCTCGAGGACGAGCTCGAACACGCGCGCAAAGCCATGCGCGAGGCGCTCAATTCGGGGCCGAAGCAGGAGGTCCTGCCGCCGGACGAGCCTCCGGCGCGGCCTGGCAAGGGGTCGCGCAGCCGCCGCAAGGGCGCGGCCGATATTTCGGACAGCTGAGGCGGGAAGGAGGCTGGCGGCACGGTCAGTGCTTGGCAAACACTTCCGTGGTGCCGTCCTTCTTCACCAGCAGCACGTCATAGGGCTCGGTCACCGCGCCTTGCTCCATGCCGGGCGAGCCGATGGGCATGCCCGGCACCGCAAGGCCGATGGCCTCGGGCCGCTCGGCCACGAGGCGCTTGATGTCGGGCCCGGGCACATGACCCTCGACGACGTAGCCGTCGATCTTCGCGGTGTGGCAGGAGGCGAGCTTGTCGGGGATCCCGGCTTGGCGCTTCAGCGCGGCGAGCGTGCCGGAATTGGCGCCATTAACCTTCACCTCGAAACCGTTGGCCTCAAGATGTTTGACCCAATTGACGCAGCATTCGCAGGTGGCCGACTTCCACACCTCGATCGGTGGCGTGCTGCTGTCGGCGGCGGCGGGCGCGGCCCATAGCAGGGCGATTGCCAGCCAGGACAGAGTTCTTAAGGCCATGGCATGATCCTCCGCTGCCGAGCATGACCGGCTAGAACCGCCGCATCAATTGACGAATGCGTCATTGCCGTCCACGGCGCTGCCCCTGGCAATTTCGCTTGGCCGCCCTAACTTTGAGGTTCAACCCGTCAATCGGACCCTCCATGACCGCTGACAAGGAACGCAACCGCCTTTCTGCCCGCGTGCAGCGCTATGGCAGGGTCGGCGCCAATGTCGGGGGTGTCGCCGCGCGCATTGCCAGCCGCCGCCTGTTCGGCTTCGATTCCGATCGCGACCAGGAGGCCGCTGCCCTCGCCGCCGCGCTTGGCGGGCTCAAAGGCCCGATCATGAAGGTGGCGCAGCTGCTCGCCACGATTCCGGAGGCGTTGCCGGCCGAATATGCGGCTGAGCTCGGTCAGTTGCAGAGCCAGGCGCCGTCGATGGGCTGGCCCTTCGTGCGCCGGCGCATGGCGGCTGAGCTTGGGGCCGATTGGGAGGCGAGGTTCGCCAGCTTCGAGCGCGAAGCCGCGGCGTCGGCCTCGCTCGGGCAGGTGCATCGGGCGCGCGGCCATGACGGCAGGAATCTGGCGGCGAAGCTGCAATATCCGGACATGCAGTCGGCGGTCGAGGCCGACCTGAAGCAACTCAGCTTGCTGTTCTCGATCCATCGCCGCATGCGGCCGGCGATCGAGACTTCGGAGATGATGCAGGAAATCGCGGCGCGGCTCCGGGAGGAACTCGACTACGGATTGGAGGCGAGGCATACGCGCCTCTACGGCCTGATCTTCGCCGGCGATCCCTTGATCCGCGTGCCGGAGGTCGTGCCGGAGCTATCGACCCAGAGGCTGCTCACCATGACCTGGCTCGAAGGGCGCCGGCTGCTCGATTATGCCGACCGCTCGCTTGAGGAGCGCAACAGAGTGGCGCGCGCCATGTTCCGCGCCTGGTGGTATCCGTTCAGCCATTACGGCGTCATTCACGGCGACCCGCATCTCGGCAATTACACCGTGTTCGAGGACGGAGAGGGGAGGGCGGCCGGCATCAACCTGCTCGACTATGGCTGCATGCGCTCATTCGCGCCGAAATTCATTCAAGGGGTGATCGACCTTTATCGCGGGCTGCTCACCAATGACCGCGCCCTCGTGGTGAATGCCTATGAGACTTGGGGCTTTGCCGGGCTCTCCAACGAGCTGATTGACATTCTGAACATCTGGGCCGGCTTCATCTACGGACCCATGCTCGACGACCGCGTCCGCACCATCGCCGACGAGCAATCGCCCGGCATGTATGGCCGGCGGGAAGCCTTCAAGGTGCATCAGGGCCTGCGCGACAAGGGCCCGGTCAAGGTGCCGCGCGAGTTCGTATTCATGGATCGCGCGGCAATAGGCCTTGGCGGGGTGTTCCTGCATCTCAAGGCGGAGCTGAACTTTCACCGCCTGTTCGACGACACCATCACCGATTTCGACCTCACCCAAGTGGCGCAGCGGCAAAAGGAAACGTTCACCGCCGCCGGGGTGCCATTGCCCGAGGCTTCGCCCTAGCGAATGACTGCTCCAGCAAGACCTTCAATCACCGGCACTCCGCGACGGTGCTCTTGCAGGAGTTTGGCGGCGCGGTGCCGCTCTGGCAGAATCTGACGGCATTCTGCTTGGCTTGCTCCTGGCTGCCGCCACCGCCCGCGGCGAACCAATAGCCGCCGGCGCGGCTTTCGGCGAAAGAGACGCATCGGTCGGTGGTGGTCCAGAACACCTTGCAGCCGGCACCAGCGCCGCCGCAGCCATTGGTCGCCAGATCGCGGGCAACCTGCTCGGTGGCCCAATGCGCGCCATAGCCCTAATTGCCGCGTTCATTCGAGGCGAAGGCCGACCACTCTCCGCGCTGGTTCTGCCCCGCGTCCGCGGGTCCAGCCGGCACTGGCACGCTTTGCGGTTTCGTCGAGCCTCCTTGCTTCTTCTGCGGGCAGCTTTGCAGCACATTCGCGGCAAGCACGCCAGGGGTCTTGACGTTCCAATTGCCAGGCGGCGAGTAGCGGCACACCCAGAAGTTTCTCCCGCCGCACAGCGCCACACCGCAGCCGAGCTGCGTGCTGTTCTTCCAGACGAGCTGAGTAAAATGGGCGACGTCGTTGGAGTAGACTGGGTTGGCAAAATCATATTTCTGGATCTCGTTGTACCACCAGTCGACCGCGCTCGTTGACGTCGTCCGCGTCCCCCAATACAAATTCTCGCCATAGCCGTTCGCGTCCTTCCAGGCGCCCGGTGAATGGGCAAAGCGATCCTTGTTGTCAGGTTCCGGCGTGCAGGCATTGGCCCAGTCTTGCGCTCCCTTCGCCAGTTGAGGCGACCAGGACAGCGCCGGCGCGCAATGCCTCGCGCGATAAGCGTTGGTGGCGGTGAGCATCGCGGTGAAGTCTGAGGAGAGTCCGGGGTCGCTGATACACTCCGGCGCTAGGCCGCATTTCACGCAGCGGTTGCCCTGTTCCATCTCGATGCAGGCCTCACACTGACCGGTGCAAGTGACGGTTGGCGCTGACGCCTTGACCGCCATCGCGGCGCCGGAGGACGCCGCCAACAGCAAGCTGCCCAGAACAAGCTTCGCAAAAATGAGATGGAACCCGCGGGGAAAAGTGCAAAGAGGCATGGACATGGAGCGACCCTCGCTGTTGAGCGAAACCGTATGCGCTGCCACCAAGGATTTCGACGCACCCCGCTTCAAGCCTGAGGACGACCGCGTCTCGCGGCGAACCGAAGCCCTGATGATCGTCCCTGTTTTGCGGGTGAGCGTATCCTCGCTGCATCCGTGGGATGGGCGGCAGCCCGATCCGCCCGACGGACCCCAAATCATAGCAGGGGCTGTGACTCTGGTCCCGGGCGATGTGGGGCGGTCATGGCGCGGCCGATGTTGCCCGCCTGCCCGGCTTTGTGCTATCTC
>Ga0307376_10000927_pt1 | contig 33898 bp, 27 predicted proteins | sample TR2MG_FD_202536 | JGI IMG/M metagenome (GOLD analysis project Ga0307376, IMG submission 202536) | Soil microbial communities from Risofladan, Vaasa, Finland - TR-2 | ecosystem: Environmental > Terrestrial > Soil > Coastal area > Acid sulfate soil | place: Finland: Risofladan, Vaasa | collected...
ATTAATATTATGTATGAAAATTTAATTAATTATGATCCTCTAAAAGATGCAACTGTTGGGACTACAAGTACAGGTGGTGGTGTATGGGGCCAAATAAATAGTACAATGCCTTATGATCCAATACCTTCTATATCACCTACATTATTAGAAGTTGTAAATAGATTAAATAAGTTAGAACTTGATAATAAATGTTTAAGATTAAAAGTACTAGGCTTGGAAGGTAAGTTTACAAAAGAAGAAGTAAGTAATATTAGAAAGATGCTGATGGCGGAAGATGAATCATCAAGAACATTAGCAGAATCAATAATTGAAAATTCATAATTATGATTGTATTTAATGCAGATGACCACAGCTATAAAAGCTTGGATGAAGACAATATCCAATGGATAAGTGTAACCACTCTTGTGTCTCACTTTAAAAAACCATTTGATGCTAAGAAGATAGCTGAAAAAGTTAGCAAAAGTAAAAAGTCTAAGTGGGCAGGTATGGATCCAGTATTAATACAACAAATATGGACTAATGAAGCTGACAGATCTACTACTCTTGGTACATGGTATCATAATCAAAGAGAGTCTGATATCTGTGCTTTATCTTCAATGGAAAGAGAAGGAGTTACTATACCTGTAGTTAAACCTACTGAGGTTAAAGAAGGTGTTAAATTATCAGCATCTCAAAAATTAGATCCAGGTATTTACCCAGAACATATGGTGTACTTACGCTCAGTTGGCATCTGCGGCCAATCAGATTTAGTTGAAATAGTTAATGGTAAAGTAAACATCATTGACTATAAAACAAACAAAGAAATTAAAATGGAGTCCTATGTAGATTGGGAGGGCAAATCAGAAAAACTACTTCCTCCTGTAGATAATTTAGATGACTGTCATTTCTATCACTATGCACTACAGTTGAGTATTTATATGTATATTATACTGAAGCATAACCCAAAGTTAAAACCAGGAAAGATCTTTATTCATCACGTAAGCTTTGAAATAGAAGCAGAAAATGATTGGGGATACCCAGTAACTAAGAGAGATGCTAATGGAGAACCTGTATTAAAAGAGGTAAAGCCAATTGCATTACCCTATTTATTTGAGGAGGTGCAATCAATAATGCACTATCTTCATGACAATAAAATTAAAATTAAAAAGAAATGAGTTTCACTAAACTATTTGATGTACAGAATGGAGTAGTTATTCCTACTGAACATTGCTATACATTAAAGGCTCTTAAAGATGTAATGGATGAATACCCTGAAGATTATCTTAAAATATACATGTATTTGTTTTATATGTGCTGTCCTAATCCCGATCTTAATCCTTTTTTCTTTACTCCGGACATTGATAAAGAATCACTTATCATCAACCAAGTAAATGGAGATTTTTCTACAGAAGATGATACAATATTTGTAGCCCTACAGTTTTGTGAAAGAATGTATGAAACACCTACATCCAGAGCATATAAAGGTATTGCATCTATGTTAGATAGATTGGCTAGATATATGGAGACAAGTACCATCACGACAGGTAGAGATGGTAATTTTAATTCTCTAATTGCTGCAGCTAAAAATTATGATTCCATAAGACAATCATTTAAAGGTGCTTATAAAGATCTTCAAGAAGAACAGTCTAGCAAGGTTAGAGGTGGTATTGGCATGGCATATGATCAATAAGAATAGTTATGAGTGATATTTACCAAGATATACCAACATATGATAATGGAACATGGACAACCACAAGTTTTGAATCCAGAAAGGACTTCGCTGACTTCATCTTTGATTTATTCAAAGAACCAGGGCAATACAATTTCAACACAACTACAAATAAACTATTTGTATCTGAGTCAGATAAATTCAGAAAAGATGGAGTATACTGTACAGCTCCCTTTAAGTCAAAAGACTTCATAAATTATTGGGATGAACAAAAGGTAAAATGTAGAAAAGGTATTATCATTAAAGAAGCTGATAACCGTTGGTTTCTTGCAAGAGAATACTATATGTGGTTAAACTTTCTACCTATCTTTAACAAAGAAATACAACAATTTGGATTTGCTGATATTAGAGATGCCCAGTACCACATGGCACTATATGAACTTTTAGCAGAACTTAATTATAAACATGTTGCTATTTTAAAGAAAAGGCAGATAGCATCTTCATATTATCATATGGGTAAGCTAATAAACCAGCAATGGTTTGAGGCCGGAGTTACCCTTAAGATTGGAGCAAGTCTTAAAGATTACATCAATGAGAAAGGATCCTGGAAATTCTTACAGGAGTATGCTGCTTTTCTAAATGAACATACCGCATGGTATAGACCTATGTCTCCAGACAAAGTAATGATGTGGCAACAAAAGATTGAGGTTAGAAAAGGAGACAGAAAAACAGAAGTAGGTCTTAAAGGAACCATACAAGGTATGTCATTTGAGAAAGATCCAACAAATGGTGTTGGTGGACCAGTTAAATACTTCTTTCATGAAGAGGCTGGTATTGCTCCTAAGATGGATAAGACATATGAGTACATGAGACCAGCCATGAAATCTGGTTTAATTACTACTGGTATGTTCATTGCGGCTGGATCTGTAGGAGATTTATCTCAATGCTATCCATTAAAAGATATGATTCAGGATCCTGAATCAAAAGATATATATGCAATAGAAAGTAATCTTATTGATGATAAAGGTACCTATGGTATGTCAGGTTTATTTATTCCTGAGCAATGGTCTATGCCACCTCATATTGATTCATATGGTAATTCACAAGTAGAAGAATCACTAAAAGCTTTAGAAGAACAATTTATAAAATGGAAAAATGAATTATCTCCCGAAGATTACCAGCTAAGAATATCTCAGCATCCTAGAAATATTAAAGAAGCATTTGATCATAGATCTGTATCTGTATTTCCGCCTCATCTACTTGCAGCACAAGAAAGAAGAATTGAAGAAAAAGAATATGGATATGAATACTTAGATATCTATGCTGATGAAACAGGATTACCTGCTGTAAAGTTAACAGATAAGAGACCTATTATGGAATTTCCAGTTCCTAAAAAACTAGAAGATAAAACTGGTGTATTAGTAGTATGGGAAAGACCAATAGAAAATCCATCTTTTGGAACATATTATGCCTCTATAGATCCCGTGTCAGAAGGTAAGACAACAACATCAGACTCATTGTGTTCTATTTATATAATGAAAGCTCCTGTAGAAATAACTAAAATTCATGCTGGAGAAACAGAAACTTATATAGAACAAGATAAGATTGTAGCCGCATGGTGTGGTAGATATGATGATATTAAAAGAACTCATCAAAAACTAGAATTAATAATTGAATGGTACAATGCTTGGGCTCTTATTGAAAATAACATTTCTCTTTTCATTCAGTATATGATTCAAAGAAGAAAACATAAATACCTAGTACCTAAAAACCAAATTGTATTCTTAAAAGATCTTGGTGCAAATGCTAATGTATATCAAGAGTATGGATGGAAAAATACAGGATCTTTATTCAAAGCCCATCTTCTGAGTTATGCAATTGAATACACTAGAGAGGAATTAGATCAAGAAATTATGGAAGATGGTACTGTAGTTAAAACTACATATGGTATTGAAAGAATTCCTGACCCTATGTTACTTAAAGAAATGAGAGAATATGCTTTAGGAGTCAACGTGGATAGACTAGTTTCCTTCTGTGCTCTTGTAGCTTTTATGAAAATTCAACAGTCCAATAGAGGATATTTAAAGAAAACAGTAATAGATGATGGTATAAAAAACTTGCAAAAGTCAGAAAATTTGTTTAAATTAAATAGCAGCCCTTTTCGTCACATGGGGAAAGGACAACTCGGGAGTGGGCAGAGTATTAAAAGATCAGCCTTTAAAAACTTTAAATAATCAGTATGCAAATATATAATGCACTACAGTTAAAAAATGGAGCCAAAGCGGAAACAAACCGCATGGGTACTGTTACACAACCTCTACAGTTTCTTCCTAAAAAAGAAAAAACTGATGAATGGTCTGCCTGGAATCTTGATTGGATAGAGTGGCAAGGATTAAAACAGATCCGTAGAAATGCCCGGAGATTAATGAAAAACTATAAACTTGCTAAAGGTATTATAGATAAGTCAGACTATATTGTTGAGGAAAATAATGAATATAGAGATATAGTTGAGACACTTACTAAAGAAGATGAGTCTGCACTAGAATTAAAGTTCTATCCAATAATCCCAAATGTTATTAATGTTCTAGTAGCTGAATTTGCAAAAAGATCAACTAAGTTAGTATATAGAGCTGTAGATGATATTTCTTACAATGAGCTTTTAGAAGAAAAAAGAAAGATGATAGAAGATACTCTTCTAGATGATGCAAGATTTAAAATACTAAGTGCTCTTATTGATCAAGGTTTAGATCCAGAGTCACCTGAAGCACAAGAGCAAACTAATCCAGATAAATTAAAATCTTTACCAGAGATTGAATCTTTCTTTAAAAAAGATTACAGATCTATGATTGAGCAATGGGCTACACATCAACACAAAGTTGATGTTGAAAGATTCAAAATGGATGAATTAGAGGAAAGAGGATTTAGAGATATGCTAATTACTGACCGTGAGTTTTGGCATTTTAAAATGATGGAAGATGATTATGAAGTAGAATTATGGAATCCTGTAATTAGTTATTATCATAAATCTCCAGATGCAAGATATATTTCTCAAGCAAACTGGGTAGGTAAGACAGATATGTTTACTGTGTCAGATGTTATTGATAAATATGGATGGTGTTTAAGCCAAGAACAAATGGAATCCTTAGAAGCTATTTATCCTATTAGTTCAGCTGGATATACTACTGGAGGATATCAAAATGATGGTACATTTTATGATGCTACCAAATCTCATGAGTGGAATACTAACTCACCTTCACTTGCTTACAGACAATATACAACAGCAATGAATGGTACTGTAGTAGATAACACAGATATTATTAATCAGATCCTTACAGAAGGTGAAGATTACTATGATCAAGGTACAGCCTTTTTACTTAGAGTAAGTACTATTTATTGGAAGTCACAAAAAAAACTTGGACATCTTACTAAGATTGAAGAAAATGGTGAAGTTATTGTAGATATAATAACAGAAGATTATAAAATAACAGAGAAGCCAATTTATGATACAAGACTCTTTAAAAACAAAAGTAAAGACAATCTTGTATATGGAGAACACATTGACTGGATTTGGATTAATGAAGTTTGGGGTGGTGTAAAAATTGGACCAAATCTTCCTTCATATTGGGGTATGAATAATCCAGGTGGATTTTCTCCACTGTATGTAGGGATTAATCAAAATAAAATGGGCCCTATTAAATTCCAATTTAAAGGTGATCAAAATTTATATGGTTGTAAACTACCAGTAGAAGGATCTGTCTTCTCTGATAGAAATACTAAATCTACTGCATTGTTAGATTTAATGAAGCCATACCAGATTGGTTATAACATTGTTAATAATCAGATAGCTGACATCTTAGTTGATGAACTAGGTACTATCATTATGCTTGATCAAAACTCATTGCCTAGACACTCATTAGGAGAAGACTGGGGTAAAGGAAACTTAGCTAAGGCATACGTGGCAATGAAGAACTTTGGTATGCTTCCTTTAGATACATCTATTACAAATACAGAGAATGCATTAAACTTCTCACATTTCCAAAAACTAGATTTATCTCAGACAGAGAGATTAATGACTAGAATACAATTGGCTAATCATTTTAAGCAACAGGCTTATGAAGTAATTGGAGTTAATCCTCAAAGGATGGGTCAACCAATTGCTCAACAAACAGCAACTGGTGTAGAACAAGCTGTAGCTGCATCATATGCACAAACAGAAATGTTCTTTATGCAACATTGTGATTATCTAATGCCAAGAGTTCATCAAATGAGAACTGATTTAGCTCAGTACTATCATTCAACAGATGCTTCTGTAAGATTATCTTATGTTACTGCGGCAGATGAAAAAGTAAATTTTGAAATGAATGGTACTGAATTATTAATGAGAGACTTAAATATTTTCTGTAGTACTAATGCAAACCATAGAGCTGTTCTTGAACAGCTTAAAGCAATGGCATTACAAAACAATACTACAGGAGCTAGTATCTTTGACTTAGGAAAAGTTGTTCAGTCAGACTCTATTTCAGAACTTAACAATGCTCTTAAATCTTCTGAAGAAAAAGTTCAAGCTCAGAAACAATCAGAAATGCAACAGCAACAACAAATGCAAGAACAAACAATTGCAGCTCAAGAAAAACAACAACAAGCTCTTATTCAAGCTGAAGCTGAGAAACAAGATAAACAACTTCAGAATAATATTACTGTTGCTGAGATTAGAGCTGCTGGTTACGGATCTACAGTTGATATTGACAAAAACCAAATGTCAGATTATAGAGATGCAATGAAAGACATCCGGGATACTGAACAATACAAAGAACAGACTGATCTTCAAAGAGAGAAGGAAGTAAATAGAAGTATTCAGCAATCTAAGAAGGATGATATTGAAAGAGAAAAACTACAAGTTCAAAGAGAAATTGCAGACAAACAATTAGAAATTGCAAGAGAAAACAAAAATAAATATGATGTGAATAAGGGAAAAAAATAAGTCATAGCTATATAGTGCTAAAAAAGAATAAGTGACTTTTAAATTTACCAAGTTTATTTTGTATATTAAAGTATAACATAAAAAACCAACAACATGAGTAAAGTAATAGATGACCTAAATGAACAGGTCCAAGAATCCACAACGGTGGATCAGGTAGATGTAAACATTGATGAATTATTTGGAATGCCTGGAGCAGAAAATGTGATGCTTCCTGAAGATAATTCAGAACCTGAAAAGAAAACAGTCTTCACAAAGGAGAAGACAGATATGACGTTCTTTGACAAGCCCGAAGATAAAACACCAGAAGCAAGAAAAGAAGATGCTGAAAAGAAATTAGAAGTTGAAGAAACAATTGCTGAACTGGATGGTTTAATTTCTCAAGAAGAAGATGCAGGTAATAAGGGAAGACCAAAGATTGATAAATCAGGTCTTGCTGAGTTAGCTTCTAAAATGATTGAAGAAGGTACTCTATTTGGTTTTGATGATGATAAGTCTTTAGAAGATTACACAACCAAAGACTTTAGAGAACTTTTTGAAGCTAACTTTAATGAAAGAGAAGCTGCAATTAGAGAGAATACTCCAAAAGAATTCTTTGCTGCTCTTCCTGAAGAACTTCAATATGCAGCTAAATATGTAGCTGATGGTGGTCAAGATCTAAAAGGTTTATTTAGAACACTTGCTCAAGTAGAAGAAATTAGAGAACTTGATACAGATAATGAATCTGATCAAGCTGAAATTGCAAGACAATATTTATATGCTACAAATTTTGGAACAGCAGAAGAAATTGAATCTGAAATTCAAGATTGGAAAGATTTAGATAGATTAGAACAAAAAGCTAATCAGTTCAAGCCGAAGTTAGATAGAATGCAAGATGAAATTATTAATAGACAACTTGTAGAACAAGAGCACAAGAAACAACAACAAGCTCAACAAGCTAAACTTTACACAGACAACGTATATAATACATTATCTGTAGGAGAACTAGGTGGTATTAAACTTGATAAGAAAACTCAAGCCCAATTATACTCTGGACTTGTTCAACCTAATTATCCTTCCATCTCGGGCAAACCAACTAACTTACTTGGACATCTACTAGAAAAGTATCAATTTGTAGAACCAAGACATGACTTAATTGCTAAAGCTCTATGGTTACTTGCAGATCCAAATGGATTTGAAGCTAAGATCAGAGAACAAGGTGGTAAAGCAGCTACAGAGAAAGTAGTAAGACAATTAAAAACAGAGCAGTCTAGAAGAATTACTTCATCTAACACAGACCAAGATGAAGAAGCTGAAAGAAGATCAAACACTTCTACTAGAGCTCCACAAAAGACACTCTCAAGAGGAAGTAATATCTTCAAGAGATTTTAAATAGTAACAATTAAAAACAAATAAAAAATGGCAACTCCAGTTTTAAACAATGGTATATTCCTCCGGGATACCTCGTATCAGGCTAGCTCCCATGTGGATTCGTACCACTTGGTTAACATGCTGAAAGATGCTGAACCTATGGATTTAGGTCCAGTTGATTTATGGGCTATGGCTCAAAAGGTAGAAATGCCTCTTTACCAAATGTCAAGTTTTGGTGGGAAAAATGTAATCTCTGTGGATAATCACCGTGGAGAATATAGATGGCAGACTCCTGTATCTATTGATCTTCCTTACATTATTGAAGACATTGAGGATCCAAGTAAAATTCTTGGTACAGATGGTTCTACATTCAAAATCAAAATTAACAGACGTGAGTTTGGACATGGTGATATAATCACTTATGACAAATACAATGGTGTTGAGATGTACATTACTGATGAAGATATCATGCCTATTGGAGATGGTTTCATCTATACTGTACAGTTGGTAAACAATGACAACTACAAATTCTTAGATCACAAGTATCTTTTGAATGGTACTAAACTCTTCAGAAAAGGTTCTGCAAGAGGTGAGTATGGTGAAAGATTCTCTGACATTACAACAAGAACTTCATTCCGTGAATTCTATAACTTTGTTGGTAATGCTGAGGCTCACGTTCATTACTCTGTATCTTCAAGAGCAGATTTGATGCTTAAAGGAGGTATGAATGCAGATGGTACAGTTCCTGTAACTGAGATCTGGAGAAACTTTTCTTCTAACAATGATCCATCTATCAGCTCTTTGGAGGATATGATCAAAGTTATGGGTAAAGACAAAGTGAAAAAAGCATTTGACAATGGAGATCTTTCTAGAACTTTCTTAACTCAAATGGAAGCAGCTCACTTATCTAAAATTGCTACTGACATTGAGACTTACTTAATGTGGGGACATGGAGGTAGAGTTCGTCAAGATGGTGCTGATGACATGAGACTTTCTGTAGGTCTTTGGAAACAGTTAGATAACTCTTTCAAAAGAATATACAACAAGAATAACTTTACATTGGATTTGTTCCGTGGAGAAATCTACAACTTCTTCAATGGTAAAGTTGAGTTCCAAGGTCCAGATCCAAAAAGATCTCTAGTAGTTCAAACTGGTATGGGTGGAATGAGAATGGTAAATGAAGCTATCAAAAGAGAAGCAGTGTCTTCAGGTCTTTTGATTCAGGCTGCTGATATCGGTGCAATCACTGGTAAAGGTATGGACTTGAACTTTGGTTTTGCTTACACTTCTTATGTAATTCCTTTCTTGGCAAATGTTAAGTTTGTATTGAATCCTGCATTTGATAACATCCATACAAATGATATTGAAAACCCAATCATTGATGGTTTCCCATTATCTTCTTACTCATTCATTATCTTTGACATCACTGATAATACTAATGACAACATCTTCTTGTTGAAATTAAAATGGGATAATCAATTGAAATGGTGGTATCAAAATGGTACAATGGATTACATGGGACGTAGCCAAGGCTTCCAGTCTTCAGGTCAATTCAATGGATACCGAGTTATGATGACTCAAACTTTCCCAGCTATTTGGGTTAAGGATCCAACTAAAGTACTTAAGATTGTTATGAGAAACCCAGTAACTGGTGGATCATTCTAATCTAATCTATAAATAAATAAGGGAGGGGGTAACTCCTCCTTTTTTTTAAGTTTTAAAAATAAAAACCAATAATTAAAAACCAACAACAATGGAAAATTTCACAATGGTAGAAACTACTACCACCAAAAAAACAAAGTTAGCTATCAGACCTTTTGTTGATAGTCATTCAACTAACATGGGTCTTGAAGAATATGGCCTATCTCTTTATGATAGTGTAAAACATCATGAACAATTAGCTTGTCTTGAAAACAATGGTGTCATCAGATACTTAACAGGTCTTAATGAATTTGCTCCAGAAATTAAACTTCTTCCACAAGAGGAAAGAGAAGCTAGAGTAAAACAAATTAGAGAAACTATAGCAGATTTAGAAAAAGAACTTGCTGCTAATATTATTGATCCGGAACATAAAGATTTTTGGAAAAATGTAAAACTTCTTAAACCAGACAATGCAGAATTCTGGAATAAAATTGACATCAAATGTGGTAATGAACCAGTTTTCTTAGATATGACAAATCCTTTTGATAGAATTAAACTTATGGCAATTGAAGCTGGAGGTTTTTCTATTGTAGCAAAAAGCTATGAGGATGCAAGATCAAGACCAGTTCCTCCTAAATTTTATCTTGATAAAGAAGAGGAAACTTCAATGATCAGAACAGAGTACAAAAAGATGCGTAACAAAGCTCTTTCTGAACTTCAAAAATTATATGATAAAAACAGCACTAAGTTATTCTACATTGCAAAAGTTGTAGATGGTAATAGTTCTCAGTATAGAAAAGCTACTCCTATAGATACTATCTATGAGAATATGGACAGACATATTACTGGAGAAGGAGTTGAAGGAAACAAAGAAAGAGCTGCAAAATCATTCATAGATGCAAATAATTTGGACATGGAAACATTAAAAATTAAATCAATTGTGCGTGATTCCAGTTTTTTTAAGTATATTATTAATAAGGGAGATGGTTATATATATCATGCAAAGAGCGGAAGCTTACTTGGCAGAAATATATCTGATGTTATAGAGCACTTAAAAAATCCTTTACATGAGGATATTTTGAATGAGCTTTCATCTGCTGTTGAGAAAATTTGGAACTCTTAAATTTAATAAAATGAAATCTGCATGTGTAACTAAAACAAAGTCAAAAAAATTGACTAAAGCTGATAAGACTCCAGGTGGAAAAGTTGGTGGAATTTCTAAAGCTCCTAAAACAGCTATTCCAAAAGCTAAGTATGGCATGACCATGAAAAAAGGTGGGATGAAAAAATCCTGTTAATATCATGGCTAAGGAAATGCTTAAAAGAAAAGACGGTAGTTATTCCCAGAGAGGTCTCTGGGATAACATCCGTGCTGCTAAAGGTTCTGGAAAGAAACCTACTAAGCAGATGCTTAAACAGAAAAAGAAAATTAAAGCAACTTCTAAAAAGAAAAAGTAATGGCAATAAGAAAAACAACAACTAAAAAAACAACACCAGCTAAGAAGAGTTCTTCTTCAGTTGGTATTTCTTTATTCGGTGGTACTAAAGCTGACATGAGAAAGTATGAAATTGAATCTGCTATGTCTACATTACAAAGAGCATCTGAGATACAAAAGAATGCTAAGTTAATGACAGATGTAAAAAAGATGGCTGCTGAAAAAGCTAAAGAATTTAACAGCATTGCTGCTGGTAAAAAGATTTAATCATGGACAGAATAGAAAGATTAAAAAAAAGAGAAACAAGACTTGTAACCAAAGGTAAGAAGGCTGTTGATGAAGGTAGAGATAAAAAAGCAGATAGAATATTAGGTAGAGCTGCTAAAGTAGAAAACCGTATTATTAAACTAGAAGAAAAGAAAAAAAAATATCTACCCGAAGGTAGAAGAGGTGGTGCTGTACCTAAAGGATATCATAAGATGCCAAATGGTAAGATTATGAAAGATAGTGCACATAAAAAGACTAAAAAGAAAAAGTAATGGCAAAGACTGCTGCTTGGACAAGAAAAGAAGGTAAGAATTCTTCAGGTGGGCTCAATGCTAAAGGTGTTGCTTCTTACAGGAAAGCAAATCCAGGAAGTAAACTTCAGACAGCTGTAACTACAAAACCTTCTAAACTTAAAGCAGGAAGTAAAGATGCTAAGAGAAGAAAAAGTTTTTGTGCTAGAATGTCTGGTATGCCCGGACCTATGAAAGATGAAAAGGGAAGACCTACTAGAAAAGCATTGGCTTTAAGAAAATGGAATTGTTAAAAATTATATATCATGGCAAAATTAGGATGCGCTAAATGTGGCGGACAAAAAATGAAAAAAAGTGGTATTACACAGGACATAGTTGGTATGCCTGGTTACAATGCTACTATTAGACCAATGCAAATGAAAGCAGGTGGTGCTAAACCAAGTAAGCTTGAAGCAGTAAAAACTGGATGTCCTCCGGGAACATCTAGGTTATCTAATGGAGGTTGTGGTCAAAGACCATTATATGGAGGTTAATTAAAAAAGAAATAACCATGGCTGAAAAGAAGGATAAGAAATGGATACAAAAAGCAGTTAACCCTAAACATAAAGGTTACTGTACTCCTATGTCTAAACCTACTTGTACACCAAAGAGAAAAGCATTAGCTCGGACATTTAAAGCAATGGCTAAAAATAAATAAAACATGTTAAATAGCACTATTACTATAAAGATGAAGCAAAGGCTTAACAAGCTTGACAGTCAAGACTATGACAACATAGAATGCTGGCAGGTAGTTGAGTCTTTTAATAAGGCCCAAGTTGAATGGTCCCGAAGACAACTTCATGGTATTAATATTGTCAAAGAAGGAGATGAGCAATCAACTAGAAGAAAAGATGACTTGCAAATTTTACTTCAAACTTTTAACTTAGATGTTGCAAACAAAGAATATTATTATGAGGGATTCCTACCAGATAATTACTTGCAATGGAAAAGAGTTGACATTTATGCCAACAAAGATTGTTGTAAGAAAAGACCTATGATGGTATATCTTGCAGAAGAAGCAAACCTCCGGGAACTTCTTAGAGATAAATCTAAACAACCTAACTTTGAATGGGGTGAAACATTTGCTACTTTAAAAGGTGGTTATGTAAACCTGTATACTAATGGAGAATTCAATATTGAAGCAGCTGATCTAGTATACTACAGACAACCTATTAAAATACAAATAAATAACTGTGTAGATCCTTATACTAATGTTCAATCAACACAGGAAGTGCAATGTGAATTCAAGGATGATATAATTGAACTAATAATTGATGAGGCAGCTAGTATCTTAGCTGGAGATATTGAATCAACAAATCAATTCTCTAGAGGTACAGAAGGTGCTGAACGTAACAACTAATAGAAATGGATAATCCTAGAATGTTAAAAAGAAATCCTGAGCCTACAAAAACTATTAGTAGACCTCAACCTATTGTTACGCAACCTAAAAGTGAACCCGCTAAAGCACAACCTACTCCTAATACTGGAGTTGGGGGTAGTTCATTAGATACTATGACAGCAGCTTGTGCTACAGAAATGATGAATGCTGCAATAAGTTTTCATAAGCTTCATTTAAAAGTTACAGGAGATGGCTCTTTTGCAGCACATAAAGCTCTTGGAGAATTTTATGAAGGTCTTCATGATCATGCAGATACACTAGTTGAAGGATATCAAGGTACTGCTGAGAAGATATTAACTTACACTGATATGCCTATTAGAACTTTAGATACAGTAGCAGATGGTGTAGCATATCTTAGAGATCTCTATAACTCAATTAACAAATTACAAGGTATGATGCCATACTCTGAGATTGTTAATAATCTTGATTTAGTAAAAGATTCAATCAACTCAACAAAATATAAATTACTTTTTTTGAAATAAAGTTTGTTATTTCAAAAAGATTTAGTATATTATAGTATATTTATTTATTAACTAAAAACAAAAACAATGTCTTATTTTAATCATGCCTTTAGAAAAGTGTTTGTAGCTACAAACGGTATTTCTACAATCTCAGGTCAATTAGGTACTTCTCCAGCTACAAATTTACCAGCTGGTGAAATCACTTTTATTAATCCTGACACCTTTGTTGCCGATGCGGTTCCAGATCCAACTTGTTGTACAACAATTCTTGCTTCTGGATCATTAATGCAAAATGACAAAATTGGTCCATTTGCAGGTGGTTATTTAGAGTCTAACAAGTCAAAGACTATTAACTCTAAGTATGTAAACAAAGTTTATTACTCTCCAGCAAATGCTGCTCAGAGATACATTACTCATGTTGGTACAACTTCTTGGACTGTGGCAAATCCGCCTGTAAGTTCAAATCCAGGTGAAACTGGTGGTGACTGTTGTAAACCATTTATGTGTGGTGAAACTTATTACCTACGTTTAGATGTTAAAGGGTCTCCAGCAATGAGATTGTTAAATCACAACTCTTACTTGACTCTTGAAGCATATACTGGATGTTGTCCAGATGATCCAAATGATCCTGCAATTGCACCTATATCAACTGATCCTGTATTAGTTTATATTCAATGGGCAAATCAAATTTTGAATTCTCCATTAATGAATGGATTTGTATATCCAGTTGTTATTGATGATTCATTAGATGCTTGGTATCCTCCAGGAACACCTGCTGCTACAGTAGTTGCTTTAGGTGGTGTTGGTACTTGGGATAACTATGTATCTCCTGTAGTTCCTTCATTTGATGGTCTATGTGGTGGTTTAGTTCTTAACGGAGCTTACTATGAAACTAAATTCCAAGACTGTACATTCCAAGTTTCTGACTTCTATGAAGTTGAACCACTTAGAATTTATGCTTCTGAAGTAGATTTAAATGGTGCACCATGTGAATTTGCAGCACTTTGTGTTGGTGTTGAATGTTATGGCCGTCAGGTAAATGGTATTGGTGAGACAATTGTAAGAGATGTAATTCTTTCTGAATCTTACAGACAAAACTATTTTTCTACTGACTTCCGTATCAGAGAAATCACTCAAGGATATGACTTGTTGAATGCAGCTGGTGTATCTAGAAATGGTCTTTATGACAAAATCTATTTGCAACATAGTGTTCCAAGATTCTACAATCCAACTGGTACATTTGATAATGATCAATACTTGTTAGAGATTGTGGTTCCTGTAGGAGATCCAGATGGTATCTTTACTGAAATTACTGATTGGTTAACTGGTTGTGGAAACACATGTGTTGATAAAACAGCTGCTGACGGTGTACCTTGTGCTACACCATTAGTTCCAATCCCTGCGGATTTGATCTAATTGAAATAGCTAAATAACTATAAACTCATAAAAGGAGAGTGAGAGTGTAATCTTTCCTCTCCTTTTTTTATATATAACCATATGGCAAATCATGTATTAAGTTTGGAAATCCCAACTGTATCAAATTCTTGTGTAATGAAGATATTTGATACTAGTGTATATTCTCCATTAGTTGGAATCTTTAGACCAAGGTTATTTATAACAGCACCAGGATTTGGTGCAGTTGAATTAAACTTTGTTCCAGATTCTTCTCCTACACTCACTGCTTGTGATTTACAATTACAAACTGAGAACTGTGGGACATCTTATATAAATCTTCCTGATGGATTATATGTAGTTAAATATACAGTAGATCCAGAATGTCAAGTATTTGTAGAATATAATCACCTAAGAATTACTTGTGCTTTAAATAGGTATGAAAAAATTCTTTGTAATATTAGTGTAGCAGATTGTGATCCTCCTGCTAAGATCAAAGAAAGATTAAGAGATCTTAGATTAATAGGAATGTATCTACATGCAGCTAAAGCTAAAATAGAAACTTGTCATTTAAGTCAAGAAGGAATGACTTTATTTAACTATGCTGTCAAACTTTTGAATAAATTTGAATGTAAAAATTGTTAAACTCAAAAAACCAACAAAATGAGTGTATGCCCTAATTGTAATAAAACATTATCTTGTGGATGTCAAAGACGGACTGCAAGTAATAAAGTAGCAGTATGTAGCGGTTGTCTAGGATCATATGAAAAATCTTTGAAACCGGTAAAACCAGTTACACCAACTCAAAAACCTGAGCTTAATGCTTGGGGTAAAGACAGATATAAAAATTTGTCAAAGTTTCTTAATAAATAAATGAAATGACAACATCAGCCGTTGCAACAGAAGTAGTTACAGTAAACATTTATTATAGATTTGTTGAATGCTGTACAGACAGAATTTTTGAATTTAGAGGAAGCATACCTGCCTTTATTAATAATACTGTTTACAAAGCTACTGCAACTAATATATTAACTAATAACAGCTGTTATACAGTTACTCAATTAAATACTCAAGATTCAGTATTCTGGGCAGCGTTACCTTTAATTAGTGCTGAAGTAATAGGTAGTACTGGAGGATCTGATTGTCAAAATGAAAAATGTCCGTCATGTGAAGAGTTATGTGGAGAATGTCCGGAAGGATATACACAAGTCGGGAATGAATGTATACACGAAGAAACTGTTCCTGCTATATATACAGGAGGGTTAATGACTATAACGGCTGGTCCAAAGGTAGCTTCTTATAGCAACTTTGGTATTAGACTTTATGATGATATTTCAGCAATGCCTTTACCTATTATTGGTAATGGAACAACTAACGCAAACTTTCAAGTAATAGATGCTAATGGTACTGGTACTATAGTACCGCAACTAGCTAATGTTCAAAGTACATTATGGGGATGTAGTTTTGCTGCTCCTGCATGTTCAACATTTGTACTTCCAGTTTCAAGTTATGGTGGAAGATTAAATTTAAGTGGTTTATGGCCATTAGGTTATCCAGATAAAACAGAATTATGTTTTGAATTCTGTGTGGATATTATAAAAGAAAAGCAATACATAATTGGTATTGGAGGAGATAACTCAGTTAAGTTTTATATTGATGGTATTGCAACTGTTCTCTTAAATGGTAATAATAGTGTTTCAAGGCCCTTTAATTACTGGCATGCATTTCCTATTACTTTAACAGCAGGTCAGCATATTATTAAATTATGTGGAATTAATGATACAGGTTCAGCATCTTTTGGTGCAGAAATATATGATATTGATCTTCCTACTTTTCAAGCAACTTTATTAGATCCTGCTGTAGGTGTAGGAAATTGCGGAAATTCTGTTTTAGATATTGAACCTTTTATAATTTTTAGTACTAGAGATTATGTTGGCCAACAAATACCAAATCCAGCTTTACCAGGAGTTTGGGAGTGTCCTGATGGATCAACACCAGATTACTGTAGAGGTATTCCACAATGTACTGTTATAGAAACAATACCATTTCCAATTTGTCCATGTTATTTATTAATTCCATGTGACGGTGAATATTTTCCTATTGTTAGTAATAGTCCAGAATTATCTGCATACATAAATGACTTTGTATCTATTCAAGTAGATATAACAGGAGATTTTTATTGTGTGTTTGTTGTAGATTATACAGGTGAAGAAGTTTGTGAAACAGCTCTTCCAGTAATTATTGATCCAGCTATAGTATGTCCTTGTCCACCACAGTGTTATTATATTTCAAATGCAAGTGGTATTGTAACAGTTACTAATAATGAACTTGTAGAACTAACTCCGGCAGAAACTTATCCTTATATCAAGATATGCTCAAGTACATATCCTTTAGTAGACAACACTGAAGATGACTATTTAATTATATCTTTAGGAGATTGTATTGATGGAGTGTGTCCAACGCAATGTTACAAATTAGTAAATTGTCAAGATCCCCTATTAGTAATTTATACAACTTCTGATTCTGTTCTTCCTTATTTATATGGTACTAATCCTGTTGTAGAAATTATAGGTAGAACTGGATGCTGGACTGTAAAAGAACTTGATAAAGATGAAATCTGTGACTGCCCTATAGATATTAGAATAACAACTAGCTATGCTACTTGTCTGGATTGTATAGGTTATATATCATATAAACTTACAGCATGTATAGGTAATGATATTATTTATACTTTAGATGATCTATCAGCATATGTAAACAACACTATCAAAATACATTGTGGATGTTATAGAGTTGAAAAACTTACAATACTTCCTCCTAATCCACAAACTGTTGTGGTAGACTATGTATTTAATTCATGTATAGAATGTACTAGAACATATTGGAAACTTTCTGATTGTTCTGGAATGGCAGATGATATATTTACTTATACAGATATTTCATTATATGAAGGTTCTGTAATTAAAATTGAAGGTTGTGATACATGTTGGGAAGTATCAATAACAGAAGAACCTTTAAATCCAACTACAGTAAGTGTAGTGCTTAATTTTAGAACTTGTGAGCAGTGTAATGTTGATATACCATGTCAATGTTCTACAATGACAAATTCAGATTTGATCCCTAAGACTTACCTTTATCTGGATTGTGATTACAACTATGTAGAAGTTACTGTTCCTTCAGGTCAGACTAGTGATAAAGTTTGTGCAATAAAATGGGTTGCAAAAGGATTTTGTGATTGTTTTTTAATTAAATATACAATTGAAGTTGGACCAGGTAATTTTCAATCAATTGTAGTTACTGCAAATTCTACTGGTGTAGACTTAAATGGATATCCTGTATATGATTTATGTGAAGGACCTCAATGTGGTACAGTATCTTTTAATGGAACTAATTGGGTTATATATGATCCAAATGGAGATGCCACTTATTTATTAGTAAATCAAACTTCATCATCATGTCCATTTGGTCAATGGTTTACAGCAGATGGACAACCTATTCTAAATACAAGCATTGTAAGTTATGAATGTAATATTACTTGTAACTGTATTGATTTTACTGTTACAGAAGAAGGTATTGTTACTACTTATAATCTTACTATAACTGATTATGACAGTAATGGGTATCCTGTTTATACAAGTGAAGAAGGAATAAGAATAAGCTTTAACATAAAAACTGGATGTTGGGATTATAGCTTTGGAATAAGTAAAGTTCCTATAGCTTCATTATGTGATGGTAGTGACTGCCCTGTTGGAACCTTTAGTACTGCACTACCAACTAGTTCTGAATATACATCAACAAATTGTACTGTTCCTCCAATTGGTCCTGAGTTAACTTCAACAGACTGTGTTCAGATATATGGTTTATGTCAATTTGGAGTTTGTCCTCATCCAGAAATTAAAAATAATAGAACGGTAAGACCCGGATATAATACCCCTGGATGTAATCCAGATAGATATGATGAAATAACATGTCATTTTGCAGACATCCTGTATAAGATTGTTTTGGAAAAAAGATATGGTATTACTAACTGTTGCCCAGATGATGATGAGAAATGGCTTGTTTTAAAAGAGCTTATTGATTTACAAGCACTAAAAGATCCAAACTATATATGTCCGGATTGTCCATGCACTTGTAATTCAGGAAAATCATATTCTTCTTGCAATTGTGGAAATTAATTTGTATATTATAAATAGAAGAAAGATATGAAACCTTTAAATTTAGATAATAGACCATGCAGCCCAATATCAAGTAACTGTGTTATTTGGCAAGGCCCCGACATCACATGTATTAACTTGTGTACAGGGGATACTATATCTGATGTTATAGCAAACTTAGCTACAGAATTATGTGGTGTGCTTGATCAACTAGATGTAAGTAATTATGATCTAACTTGTTTTGGAATAACCGCATGTGGACCAGCTAACTTTGAAGCACTTATTAAACTTCTCATAGAGAAAATATGTGAATTAGAAGGTGTTTCTACAGATCCTTCAAAAGGTACTGGAGCATGTCCTGATTGTTTAGTAACAGTAGCATCTTGTTTTATTCAGAATGGTCAAACAACAATGCAGTTACTTGATTATGTCAATATGATTGCTGAAAGAGTTTGTGGATTAATTAATTCAATTAATAATCTACAACAACAAATTGATGAGTTGACTATAAGAGTAGAGATATTAGAATCTACTCCACCCCCTACATTTACTGTTCCAACTGTAACATTCTCATGTAGAATTTCTACATTAAATCCAGGACAACCTTATCGTATAGATGTAGCATTACAAACATTTATTAATGATGTTTGGTGTCCTATGTCAGCTGCACTTGGTACTCCATCAGATCTTTTAAGTTCATATGCATTACCATGTTCATTTGATTCAGATGTAACTACTAATCCAAAATGGACACCAACACCAAATACACTTGCACAAAGTATGACCAATGTTTGGATTGTTCTTTGTGATTTATATTCTCTTATATCCGGTGTAACTTTAGATGTATTAGATACTAATTCAATTAATTTAGATTTGACAGCGGGTGTATTAACAGCTACCATTCAAGATACAGGTTGGCAAGCGCTTAATGGGTTTACTTTTTATTCAGGTGTTGCACTACCGCAATGTAGAAGAATTGGTAATCAAGTACATTTTAGAGGTGCTGTATATGTGCCAATTGATGATCCTGAAAATCCTGGTATAGTTTCTCCATTGACAAGTACAAGTGCTTACAATAGTGTACCTGGTTGTAATGTGTTTACTGGAGGTGGTGGTTGTTTCATTAATACAAATGGATCAATTGTATTTAATAATAATACCTCTGTTATACCTACAACTATTGTTGATACAGGAACAAACTTTGATAATAATTATTTAAAAACATATGTTATTGCTGTAAGACCAATTGACTTAGATTCAACATATGGAACTGCTTTATCAGGCGTTATTAATGTAGGAATAACTAATGATAAAAAATTGTACATTTCTGTTCTTAAAGATCTTGAGATAACTTTAACAAGATCTAATACTGGAAATCTTGGTTCATCACATTTGAGATATATAACTAGTAATGTTAGAAGAGGTGAAGCAGTACCTAATTATATATCACCTTCATCTACAGTTCATAGTTCTCCTTCAATAGGAATAGTAAACACTGTAACCTTACCAGCACCATTAGCACCAGATACACAATACTTAAATAATTTGACAGTTGACTATAACGCATTTACATATCCTTTTTCATGTAATGCTGGATTAGAAACTCAAATTGGAGGTTTTGTTATATATCTAGATGGTCTTATAGCTTACTTAGACCGTTGTACTGCAGATATAAAATCTTATGACTGTGATAAAGGATAATATTAATTGTATATATGTTTAATTAAATAAAAATAAAATGGCAACTTCAAAGGCAACTTCAAAAAACAACAACTGTACTTCATGTGGATGTACAGATACTTATGTATCGACACAACCCTGTCCACCATCATGCCCAGAGGTATTTAACTCTCAGTGTATTGTTTACACTGGTACAGATATCTTATGTGGACAAGATACAGTAATTAAAAGATATGATTATCTTGATACTGTAATTACTAAACTAGTAAATTATTTTTGTGCTGGATTAGCTAATGTTCCTGTAACAATAGTAGAGTCAGACTCAATATATATTGATGTAACATCAAGTACAGTTGGTAATACAACAACTTATGTTCTTGATTTAGACTTTGCTCAACTTGCTGCTGATCTTAATCTTACTCTTCCTGTATATAATGTAGTAGGTAGTGATAATGTATTTGTTTCTACAAGTGTTGTAGGTAACACAACTACATTTACTCTTTCTGGATTTGAAACTGAAGTTATTAACTCAGATGGTTTACTTAATGTAACTCCAAATATTACACCAGGTGTAGATATTATTTATACTGTTGATGTTGACTTGGTTGCATTAGCTGCAGCTCTTCCTTCAACAAGTGTGATTCAGGGGACTAGTGGTAACACAATTATTACTACATCTGTAGTAGGTAATTTAACTACTTATTCAATTGATTCACTTGAGACAATTGTAGCTGCTGGTAACAACACAACTGTTACAGCTTCTGGTGGTGGTGCTCCAAACTATGACACTACATACACTGTAGATGCTGAACTAGCAATTGTTGACTTAGCTTTAGGAGAGACTGTACTTACATTAGTAACTACACCTAATCCCGGTGCTAACACAACTACATATACTTTAGAAACAGATCTTACTGTTCTTGATACAATCATTAATACAGCTATCAATGATGTATTGGACAATACAGTTTCATTGTTTGGTATTGATGCCGTATATGATAATCTTACTCAAACTCTATCTATTGAATTTATTGGGGTTGCTGTAGATGGAACAACTATCACTGGTGACGGTACAGCTGCAAATCCATTAGTAGCTTCTGGTACTCAGAAATATGTATCTACTCCTACAGATATTCCTGTTGGAGGTTCTGTTGTATTTACACATAACTTAGGTACTGCAGATGTAGTAATATCAGGATATAATAGAGTATTACCATTACCTTATTCTCCATATTTCCAATTTCAAGATTATACATACACAATTAATAATGGCAATGATATTGAAATATTTGATGCAACAGGTGGAGGTTTACCAAACTTCGTTCTTACTGTAATAGGATAATTTGTTGCAGGTTTGTTGGTTTCTGTAACAACAACGGCAAAACCCTCACACTTGTGGGGGTTTTGTTTTTTTACCTATATTTGCTAAAGTCAATTATTTTTAGTATATTAATATGAAGGAATTTAAACTGCCAGATGTAAAGGCTCCAAGATTTAGACCGGAAGTGTATAATGTTTTAAACAAGGAGTTTATAGATAATTTTAAAAACAATCATCCTAAATATAAGCATGTAGAGGATGAAGTTTTAAGAAAGATAATTAAGACTTTTAATAAAACTATTGCTCAGTCAGTTATAGATTTAAGAGATGGTGTACAGTTACCAGAACAAATTGGATGGTTATTTATTGGGACATGTCAAGCTAGTAAGAAAAGAAATATAGACTTTTCAAAATCCCGGACCTATGGAGTGAGTGTAGAAAATAAAAATTGGGCCTCAGATGGTAAGTTGGCCAAGATATTTTTTACAAACTATGCTCCTAAACATAAAATGAAGAATAGAGAGTTTTGGTCTTTTATAGCTTGCAGAGAGTTTAAAAGAAATGTAGCTAAAACTTATCCTGAAAATTGGAACATGTATGTTGTAGTAGATCCAAGAACAAAGATAAGATTAGCCTATAGCAAAGTTTTGTATAAGGATAAGAAAAATAAAGAAACTGCGGTAGCTTTAAAAACCTATAATGAGTTTGACTTATGACAACAATTGGTGAAGCAATATCAAGAGTAAGGAATACTCTTAAAGCAGTTAAAGAAGATCCTTTTTTAACTGATAGACAAATTTATTTTTTGCTTACTAAGTATGCAAAGACTCTTATTAAGAGAGAAGATAATCAGTTTAAATTAATGAAGATGAGTTCAATCTTTAAGGTATTACCTTATGTTGAACTTATAGATGTAGATAAAGTTGAGGCAGGATGTGTAGGAGTATATTCAAAATGTTATTTTAAAAGATCAAAAGATAAGCTTCCTAGTATTCTAGATGGTATGTTTGGTCCTATTATCCGTACAGTGTCTTCAATAGATGGTGGTATAGAGATGTTTAGAACTGATCCAGGTACTTGGGTTTCTATTACTAAATCAACTACTTTTAAATATAACAATAGACCTTACTTCTGGTATCTTAATGGATATCTATATGCACCTAATATTGATTGGGATGCAATTAGAGTAGAAGCTATTTTTGAAAATAATGTTTCAGATTGTGATGCTGATGAGTGTATGATAATGCAAGATCAGGCTTTAAACATTCCAGACTATTTATTTTCAGAAGCAGAACAATTTGTACTAAAGGAATTAACAATCACTGCTCAGCTGCCTTCGGACAATGCTGATGATAGTCAAAATGTATTAAGATAATGGACTTTAATTACACACTCAAATATAGAACATTTGACCAGTTACTGGAAGATGTATCTATTGACTTTAATACTTTTGCTTTAGAGAATATGATTGAACCTCAGCAGTTAATTAAACTTGCTAAGAAAATTAATTATGAGCTAGGCTTAAGATTAAATCAAACTAAAGAAATTCTATTAGAAGTTCATCATGGTAAAGTAAAACTACCAGATGACTTTTATACTTTTAATTTTGCTCTTTTATGTGGTGACTATCAAACAGTAGTAGGCTATGATGGTTATGCTAGTGGAACCAATATTCAAGAAATACCATATACTGAATTCCCAGCACAAACAATACTTAACTGCTGTGAGGCTCCTAGAGATCAGCCTTGTTGCTTTAATGGTAAACAGGGAGTATGTGTAACACATAATCCAGATCAGCCTTATGGTGATACATGCATAGCACCTAGAGTAGTAACACCAAGAGTATTCATGAATTGTAAGAATGAGGCTTATGAGCTTGTACAAGTAATTAATCCTTCTCAAACTAGAGTGTATAGATCAATGATTCCATTAAGGATGAAAGCAAGTCAAGAAATTGAATGTGACTGTCCTAATCTTTATTATAATACACATAATGAAGGATGGATTAAACATGGTTTTCTTTTTACAACCTTTCAAGAAAGTACAGTATACTTAAACTATCAAGGTCAAATGGAAGATGATAATGGAAACTTATTGGTTCCAGATCATGATCTTCTTAATGAATACTATGAGTATGCATTCAAACAAAGAATTCTAGAGAACCTTTTAATGAATGGAGAAGATGTAGCTCAAAGAATTCAAATCATTGAAGCTAGAGTAAGAGTTGCAAGAAACAATGCAATGAGTTTAGTTAACACACCAAACTTTAGAGAATTATATGATATTTGGTGGACTAATAGAAAAGCACAATATTCTAAGTATTATGATATGTTTAATTCTAATAGACCAGCAAATACATTTAGACCAAATCCTAATGCAACAAGAGTAGTTTAATAATGGCAAAGAAAAAAGATACTGCACAGAATCAAACTAATACCTTTATAAAAGGATTAAACAAAGATTCAGATCCATCTTTTGTAACAGAGGGAATGTGGACACATGCACGTAATGCAGTAAATAATACTGCAGAAGGTGACTTGGGTACATTATCTAATGAAAGATCTAATGCTCTTTGTGCTAAGGCCGGAGAAACAATGGTTGGTTATAAATATATAATTGGTCTCATTAATTTATTTTCTGATTACTGGATTGTATATACGGCATCTCATTTAAATAAAAAAAATAAAAAGTCAATTAATTCTGAGATAGGTTTATTTATTGAATCATCATGTGAATACTTTCCTATTGTTATTGATAAATGTTTAAACTTTAGTAGATATAGTTTAATATCAGGAGCATCTAGAGAAAAAGAAGATTGTTCATGGCAAGTGTATTGGGCAGATGGTCTTAATCCCGATAGATTTTTAAATGTAGGAGATCCTCAAACTTGGCCTATTAGTGGATATACTTGGGGTGGTGTAGCTAACATAAATAAATATTTTCTTTTATCTGATCTTTCAGTAAGTATTCAATGGCCAAATGTGCAATGGGTACAAGATTGTTCAACCGGAGCTTGTCAGTTTTGTATAGATTTACCTATATTAGATTGTGATAAAATAAGATTAGCTAGACTAATGGAAACACCATGTTTAGAACTTATTTTAGGAAACAGTGCGGGAACTCTTGATAATGGTTCTTATTTTGTAGCAATTGCTTATACTATCAAAGGTATAAAAGTAACTGACTATTTTTCTCCAAGTAATATTCAAGCTGTATATACACCTAATAATTCTCAAGGATCTCTTCAAGTTAATGTAACTGCGGATTCAGAAAACTTTGATGAGTTTGTTTTGATATCAGTTGCATTTATAAATGAAGGTGTAGTAGCTAAACAAATTGGTAGATACTCAACTAGAACAAGTACCATATTTATTGATCAGATTAAACTAAGTGCAATTGATGTTGATGATTTTGATATTGTTAAACAAACACCAGTATTTGAAAAATCAGATCAGATAACTCAGTTAAATAATTATTTATTAAGAATAGGGCCCACATCTAAGTTTGATTTTAATTATCAACCACTTGCTAACTTAATTGAAACTGAGTGGGTAGCAGTTGAATATCCTTCTGACTATTATTTTAGAGGAGGTTATAAGACAACTTATATGAGGGATGAAGTATATACTTTCTTTGTCCGTTGGGTCTATGACACAGGAGACAAATCAGCTTCTTATCATATTCCAGGAAGACCACCTGTAGGAAATGAGATTGCTCAGTATAGTGATGACAATAGCCTTCCTAATGATACACTCTTATTTGAAACAATAAATACAGCATCTCAAACATCAGCAACATCACAAACATTACCTGATGGTGGTGTAGTAATTGCATCTGGACAAATGGGATATTGGCAAGCTGAAACAGAACTCTATCCGGACAACAGACCAGATATTTGGAATTCCAGTTATCATCCTTGGACAAATAAGTTTGAAGTACCTAGTACTGATTATGACTTATGTGGTTTACCATTAAGACATCACTTGTTTCCAGATAATGATTTGACTCAAAATACATATCACTTTAAGAGAAGTGCCACAGACAATTCTATGAAGATTAGATTGATGGCCGTTAGGTTTAAGAATATTATAACTCCTGTTGACAATCAAGGAAGTATCATTAGGAACATAGTAGGTTATGAAATCCTTAGAGGATCTAGAGAAGGTAATAGATCTATCATTGCTAAAGGTATGATTAATAACTTTAAAGATTATACAATACAAGGAGTATCTGGAAATACTAGAACAGGTTTGTATGCGAACTATCCATATAATTGTATTATCCCACCAGCAAATAATACTACAAACCCTTCTGATCATAACTATAATTACAATGATCCTTTTATTAAAAAGATTGATTTAAATTTTAATGTTCAGAATCAAAACATACCAAGAGAGATTGTTTCATTTCATTCTCCAGATACAAGTTTTAGAAACCCTTTCTTATCAGTAAGTGAGTTAAAACTTTACGGACATGTATCAGGAATTGCACAGCAACAATTTATTGAACCAGCAGCTCATCCTACAAATAAATTACTTACTAATGTTGACTTTTGGTTAATGATGACATATGCATTAGGATATGCTTTATTACAATCTGGTGGTAAGAAACAAATTAATTATCCTCAAGGTAGTTACATTGGTCAACATGAGATTGAACAAGATCAGAGTATGACCTTAACTGCTGGTACATTAACAGCTGGAGTAATTGCTCCTTTACCTACTAGCGGTGGTACATCAGGCTCAACTGGTTCATCAGGATCATCAGGTACTTTAAATACTACAAACTTTGTTGATAATGTAAATAATCAAGCAGGTATTGCAGTACAAACAAATAACACTTCTACTTTCTTTCCTGCCTTAAGTGCATATTACAGTAGTGGTGGATTTCTTGCGGATGGTATATTTGCTACTGATTCATTAGATAGTATTTTTAAACAAAGTAATAGTGATGCATTGTCTAATGATGCAACATATAATCCAATGTCATATACTCTTGACTTATCTGGAAATGCAATGTTGCCAACATGGTTAAAAGTATTAGGTGGTCTTCAGAACTTTGCATTCTTCTTTTCTCAAGGTATGCAGACAGCTCAAGAGTTTATGTATGCAATTGCCCCATTAAGACAATATGCATTACAATTAATTGGTCATGGTTACTATGATGTATTTAATCCTAGAACTCAAGGTGCTCAATATAGATATAGACTTGAAGATGGTTTCTATTTAATCAATGATACTAATCAAGAAATTCCAGATTATATTGATACCAATACTGGTGTTATTCAAAAATATACAATACAAAATCTTTTAAGACCTAAGTTAGTTGTATTAAGAACTTCAAAAGCTAGTTCAGGTGGGACTACTGGGCCAAGTTTATTGACTACGGATTTATCATCTGTAACTTTAGGTATGGCAGACAGTTTAGGATTAGGACCTGAACTTAATGAAACTAAAAAAACTATTCAATTTAATTCTCCAATTGCAAGTCACTATGCTTCAATTAAAGTTAGATTAAAGAATCAGTATGGCCAGTTACAGTCAATTAAACAACAGGCTATAACACCATGTGAGCAAAAAGAAGATGCTTTTGGAATAAGAGTCGGAGATTTTAGTTCTGCATTATTGACAATTTTTTATCAACCTAGCGTTGATACTGCAAATACTACACAAATTCAACAAGAGTATAATCATAAAGTTATTACAGAAAGTAATATCTTTTTTGGAGGTGATAGTTATGTATGTAGGTTTACTGAAAAGAACCCTATGTTCATGTTCTATAATTGGCTTTATGGAGTAGCAAATGATTTTGAATATAATTACTTTGTAAATCAAATGCTTCCTCAAGCAAGATATTGGATGAACAGTCAACATTATGATGTGTCTAATATTTCAGTTGAACAGATGACAGATTTTTTAAACATTACTAATAATGCTGCGCCAGGTCAAGGTTTATTTCCAGAGGATTATTATCAGTTAGATAATTCTTGTTATAGATTAAGTGATGATAATCAAAACCCAATAAGTTGTAATGCTGATGGATTTTTATCTCCTAGAAATCATTACTTCTATACGTCAGTTTCTGGAGTAAGAGACTTCTTTGTTGAGACAGATGTTTTAGTAGATTTTAGAGAAGTTGGTACATTTGATTTTGAAAAGTGTTATCACCCATATAGATACACAGACTTACAGGCTCTATTCAAAATGGATCCTATAATTCCTACAAGAGGTAATTACTATATCTATGATCAATCATTAAGTGCATCTAGACTTCCTAGTAAGTTTTTAACTTTTGGTATATTACAGAATAAGTACTATGATCCATTAATAGCTAGTTTATGTTATACTTACTTACCTAATGTTATCTCTTATTCATTACCATATGTACAAGGATCATTTGCTGATTCATGGTTTATCTTTTTACCTAACAATAGAAAAGATTTTATCGGTCAAGTATCATCTGTAAAAAACTTTGCTAGAACAGGGGCTTTAGTTACATTTACAAATGACGGACCTCAAGTTTTCCAAGGAGTTGATCAATTACAACTTGATGCTTCAGGTGTTAAAGTAACTGTAGGAGATGGTGGATTATTTACTAGAGAACCTCAAAATTTAGTAGTTACGGATACACCATATCAATATGGATCATCTCAAAGTAGACTTGCTGTAATTTCTACTCCCGCTGGTATTTATTATATCTCACAAAACCAAGGTAAGATTTTTACATATAATGAAGGTATAACAGAAATATCTCAGTCTGGTATGAAGTGGTGGTTTGATCAATTTCTACCTTCACAACTACTAATAGATTTTCCACAATATGATTATGCAGATAACCCTGTATCAGGTGTTGGCTGTCAAGCAATTTATGATAATGAAAATTCTGTACTATATTTCTGTAAGAAAGATTATAAACTGAGAATAGGTTATAATGATAATATACCAAATAGAATTCAATATATAAGTACGGATAAAGAAAGTTATTTTATTGATACTCTTAATCCAATTCAAATAAATAAAAAATATGATTTAGGTGATCCAGAGATTTTTGAGGATGCATCATGGACTGTAAGTTATGATCCTAAAAATAGATTTTGGATTTCATATCATGACTGGCATCCAGATCTTACTTTACCTACTAAGAGTACAATTGTAACTACAAAGACAAATGAATTCTGGTCTCATAATTTTGCATGCAATGACTACTGTAATTTTTATAATGTGCAGTATCCATTTGAAATTGAGTTTCCAATTGTAACTGGTCAAACAATTACTACTTTAAAAAGTGTTGAGTATGTTCTTGAGTGTTATAAAAGAGATAACTATAATTGTGTAGATCAATTTCATGTATTAGATTATAACTTTGATTATGCTGTAATTCATAACACAGAACAAGTGTCTGCATATCTTAAGTTAAATATTTATGCCAAGAATAATCCTCCATTAAACTTACAATATCCAAAAGCAAATCCTAGTATTCTAGTAGATCCAAACTTACAACCTTATGCAGGATTTGATATCTTATTTTCCAAAGAAGAGAACAAGTATAGATTTAATCAGTTCTGGGATTCAGTAAGAAACCGTGGAGAGTTTCCTACAAATCCACCTCAGCAAAGACCACCGTACCCTCCTACAAATCCTGTAGTACCTGGTACAACAGTTATGTCTGGAACATACTTAGAAGAGAATCTTTGGCTTACACAGTCTAATGGATATATAAAAACAGTTAATTATAATAATGTTGATTTAGGTAAAACTTCTCTTGAGCATAAAAAGTTCAGACATTATGTTAACTTTATCAAATTAGCTAAGGTTAATTCAAGAGATACTAATATGATCTTAAAAATATTTAATACTAAGAATCAGTATTCACCAAGATAATGAAGAAGTTAAAGATAGGCAAATCAGATATCCATGGTAAAGGTTTATTCACAGGTGAACCTATTAGGAAAGGAGACCTTATTGCTAAGGTGCATAGTGGTATTCAACTTGATCCTGAGACAGTAAAATATATGCCAACTCAGTATGGTAGATTTTATAATCATGATGAGCAAAAGTTTAATACAACCAATGAGATAATTGGAAATCATAGATATTTAAGAGCTCTTAAAAATATTCCGGCTAATACAGAACTCACTGCCAATTACAGGGAGCACTCTGAGATGGAACAACCAGAAAACTTTGGGTCAGGTAAATATGCATCATTTGATTTTGATAAGACTATTGCTACAGATGAAGGATTAGCCAAAGCAAAACAGATGCTGAGAGATGGTTATAATTTATTTATTGTATCTGCCAGAGATAAAGTAACTCCAGACATGGTGGCGCGCGCAAGAAAAGCGGGAATTCCTGAAGAGAACATTATAGCTACTGGTTCAGATGAAGCTAAGGTGCGTAAAGTAAAACAACTTGGTGTAGAAAAACACTTTGATGATAAGCCTGAAGTTATAGCTGCATTAGGATTAGTAGGAGAGCAATTTAAAAAGGGTGGTCGTGTAAAATCTAAGAGATACACTAAAAGTCTTACAGGTACTAACAAACTTTTTACTAAGAATAATCTATTCAAGAAAAAGTCTACCAAAAGAATCTATGATCCTAATGCCAAGTATTTTGATAATGGTGGTGAGACAACAGTTGAACCGGAAGTAGAATGTACTGATGATGGTAGATGTTATGAAACAGATCAGATTCAAAACATGCTTGATACAGGTTCTCAAATTCCATATGATAACTTAGGAGTAATGTGGGGTGTACAAGAAGCGGTAAATCCAGAAGGTGTTCCTCCAGGAGATGCTAATAAAGAATGGATGAGTAGAGGTGCTCAATCATTGTCTGCTTATCTTGGAATGAAAAATCCTGCTAACTGTATGTGGGCTGCTGGAATGGGTTATCAATGTTTACCAGAGACCAAAGGTAAAATGACAAAGTCAGCATTTAAGTCTAATGATAGTTTTATTTCTGCAGTTAATAAAGGTACTGTACCTTTTAAAAGAGTAACTAAAACAAATGAGTCAGATTTTGATTCAAAAGAAAAAGGATTACTTAGACCTGGAGACATAATTAATTTCAAAGGATCAAATGATACTGGTGATAAGAATCGTCCTAATACGTCTCATACAATGACATTCTCTCATTATAGAGAAGATGGAGTTCCTATTTATTTAGATAGTAATGGTGAAGCAACTGATTTTAATTGGAATCAAGGAGTTTGGTCAGGAATGAAACCTAACAAAAAAAGAACGGCTTATATTTCTAGGTTTGATCCTGAGATGTTTTATAAAGATAAAATTGAAACTCTTGAAGAAGCTGCTAGAAATAACCCAACTTATTACAAAGCAGGTGGTGCTTTACTTACTAAGAAAGTAACTTGTAAAAAATGTGGTTGGACATGGGATGCTGCAGATGGTGGTAATGATATGACTACATGTCATAAATGTGGTGGTCAAGGATTAGTACATGCTCGTAATGGTGGAGATATTTCTATAGCTACATTAAACACAATGGATAAAGGTGGATTCTTAAAAAGAAAGAAAAAGCAATCTGAACAAACGGAACCAATAGAGATTCTTTCGTCAGAACAGGATGCATTTCCATTACCTGAAACTTCTCAAAAAGAACTGTGGTATGATCCTATTGCATTAAAAGAAATGACACCAGAAGAGTTAGATGCCTATAACAAAGCTTATGAAGAACAATTAGAAAAAGAAAAATTTGAAACAGACAAAGCTGCTCAACCTGGTTATTTTGATGAAGCTAAGAATTGGGTATCTAATTGGCATGATTCTCCAATGTATAACCAAATGGTTCTTAATAGTTATAATGGTCAGCAGAAGAATGCTGATTATGTAACTAAACTTAGAAAGAAAAACATTGCTGATCTACCACCTTTAAATGTACTGGATGCAGAGGCTGAAGATAACAATACTAATCTGCCAGATTCATCAGGTGTAGCTGCTTGGTCTAAATCAGACACAGGACAAATAGAAGTTTTTCCTGGAGGATATGATTATGGTCCTTCTTTATTTACTCATGAAATATTACACTCTTCTGATAGACCAAGAGAATTATATAAATGGGATCATCCATCTTATACAAAATATAATGAAGATGGCTCATCTTATTTAGATTATCCAAGTTGGATGTTGCATAATGATCCAAGATTTCCTAATGAAAATGTATGGCATGATAGAACAATGCCTAAATCAGATCAGATGTATATTACTAGACACAGAGGTTCTAATTGGAAAGATAATGAAGCTTATAAGTTAAATAAAGCTGAGGGATATTATACTACTAAATCAGATGACCAACTTAAACAAGAAATGTTAGAATTTGGTTATACTCCTGAAGAAATTCCAGAATATTTTGATGATTATAAAAAAAGAGAAATAGAGTGGAAAAAAGAAAATCTTAAAGATGCTACAAAAAATTGGAAAGAATTTGGTCATGATTACGTATCAGACCCATCAGAAGTAAGAGCTCGTCTTGGTGAAATAAGATTTCATGCACAAAAAGAAAATATTTATGATCCATTTACAGAGCAAATTACTCCAGAGATTTTTCAGAATTATATAAACAAAGAAAGAGATTCTGAAAACTGGCAACCACTTAAACCAATAGATGAGTTACGAGAAGAATTTACTGATGAAGAAATTCTTTATATGCTTCAAAATATTTCTAAAAATGATAATGCTTCACCACAAACTGAGGATGAGCCACAGTATACAAAACAAGGAGGTAGTATAGGATATCAATTAGGAGATGAAGTAGATGAAGCTACTATGAGACAATTAATGAATCAAGGGTATATATTTGAAAAAATAAGATAATGGCCAAGTATAGAATTGCAGCATTACCACCAAATAAGTTTCCTACAGGAGGAACTGTATCTCAAAAATGGGAAACAATAACTGGTACACCATGGGCAGATGCCAAGACAAAAGGATTTACTACAGGAAGTTATGATGATAATATAAGTCTACTTAAAAAGTTAAACTCAGGTGATTTAGATGTGTCACAAGATCTAAGTACAAAAGTATCTGTAGCTGATCCTGCACCAACTGGACTCCGTCCTATAGATCCAGCAGTAGTAACTAATATAAAAAGTGCCAACTCATTTAATGAAGCATTTAGTATAGCTAGAAAGTCATTAGGTGCTAATCATATCTTTGAGTATAATGGTAGAAAGTATGGTACTAACTTAAAAGGAGAAACATTTAATCCTTCTGCAGAAGTTCTTGCTGCAGCAGGTATGAATACTCCAACTGTTAAAACTAGATTGAAAAAAGAGAATGAAAGTCTTATATCTCCATATCTTTCTAAGAGAACTGTTAAGTTACAACCAGATCCATATGAGGATTGGGAAGAAACTAAAAAGAAAAATGCTGAATTAAATAAAAAAAACAATGCTGATAAAATTCTATCTTATAAAAAGAAGAATACTGGAGATAGGAACTTTGTAATTGTAGATAAACAAAAAGGTCTTTTACATATCTATGATCCAAAAGGAACCCAGCTTTTTAGTTCAGCAATTGATTTAGGAGCTCAGTCATCAGATGCACAAACAGTTACAAAGTATAGAGATCTTAATAATGATGGTAAAATTTTACAAAATGAAATGAAGCCAAGTAATGTTGATTGGTCTGCTGGTAATCTATCTACAGGAGCAGGTAAGTTTTATATTTCTAATATAGATGCTACTGGTTATGGAGGTTTACCTATTCTTAATATGATGAATGAAAGCCAGTATGATAATTATTTAAAATCTGGTAAAGTAGAAAATGTCTCTACTTCATTTCATAAAGGTTATGTAAAAGATGATAAGTCTAGAGTTTCTAATGGATGTATAAGATGTAACAAAACTACATTAGATAATCTTACTAA
>Ga0307376_10000928_pt1 | contig 33892 bp, 27 predicted proteins | sample TR2MG_FD_202536 | JGI IMG/M metagenome (GOLD analysis project Ga0307376, IMG submission 202536) | Soil microbial communities from Risofladan, Vaasa, Finland - TR-2 | ecosystem: Environmental > Terrestrial > Soil > Coastal area > Acid sulfate soil | place: Finland: Risofladan, Vaasa | collected...
ATTTTTGCCCATGTTGTGGTTTTATTCGCAAAACAAATCTACAACATCGGGGCGAAACCTTCGGGGAGTAGCCCTTTATTTATTCAACTAGCTTTTAAACTGCTTTTTTTTGTCGGACAGTAGTGTTAACTTTTATAAGTTTATGATTTCTGTTATTTTATAATAACAATTTTAATTTCATCAAATCTTTAGTGTCCTTTAAAACGGCACGATAACCTCCAATATCTTGCATCCCGCCTAGTCCCATATTAATATTTAAATCAAGTTTATATTCGATTGATGCTAGACGTTTTAATCTTTGAGAAATCAATATTGGAACAATCTTATTTTTGTTTAATAACCTAACTAGTGAGTTTTTCATTACATTCAGGGGTGCATATGATTTGCTCGCCAAATATTAATGACTTCCATCGCAGTATTAATCTCCTCTTGACTCTTGGAAGTCAATAAAGTTTTACCAGCATTAGTTATCTGTTTTTTGCTTATCATAATAATCAATGTTTGAGTTTGTTACTGCTAATTTCCTTTAACTCGTTTCTAAACCTCACAAGATCATTCTTATGTGTCTATTTTGAGCGTTTAGGACTAGGGAGCGTCATCCTTTCCTATCAAAATTAACCCTTTTTCCCGTATTGCAGAAGGTCGATGCTAATTTCTTAATTCTTACCATTCATACAAAGAGTGTTCTCTATATTGGAGGAAACATAGCCTCACGATACGTTCAACGCCATCCGCTTGATATCATTGACGCCAATCAATTGGCTCATTACCATTCAGTTGGGCCGCAGCACCATGCTACTTATGCAGATGGGCTACAGCCCCGTTGAGGGTTGTATATGGATAATGTGATACGATTATTGTGCTTAGATTTCCCTTTTTACACTTCTTAAACCAAAACCATAGCTAATAGTAAAATAGTTCACAACGCCATTGTATCCGGAATAGGATTTAAATGGAATATTGATGCCGTAGCTTAACCGTATAAAGCTCAAATAGCTGATATAGATTAGGTTATTCATTCTTGGTTTGAATGAGATGTCGTAGTTGAAGCCAAAGGAGTAAGCGTAGAAATCCTTGCTTGTATTCTTAAGATCCGAGTAAATATATTCGTTTGGTTGGTTGTATTGCGAAGGGGAATAATCGGTATAAACCAGACCAACGTTGGGCGAGAATCTGAACCTGTCGATGTCCAGTATGTCATAGCCAAATGAAAGTTTTGCAGAAACAAGATCCAAAACAACCCCTTTGGTCCACTGCTTGTTTTCAACCACCAGATCCTGCTTTACCTTAGAGGAGCCAAGGTAGCAGCTGAGGATGTAGTTGAATCTTTCGTGTTTCCAAGCCAGACCAAGGGAGAACAAACCGCTTGATCCAAATTTACTGTATAGCTGGCCTGAATTAAAATATCCACCGAACCCCATATCCATAATGAAGTATGAAGTTGATGCAACTAGCTGGTATCGAATGTATCTCCTGATGTAGGTGTTGTAATTGCTGCTGGGATATTTTTTTAGGTATGCATTTGCCAGAGTGTTTAAGGTGTCCTGGTAATAGTTGTTATGTTCTTTTTGAATATTGATGTATCGTAGGTTTAGTATGAGAAAATCTTTTTTCTCAGAGTCGAGGTTGGAGCTATCAATATTGCTGATCAACTTCGCAATGTTGAGGCTTGTTGCCTCGTACACTTTCCGCTCCAGCAGGTCGTACGGCGGTTGGATTCTATAGCTGAAAGAGGCGTAGTAGGTAGAGTCAAACTGCTCGGTAGTTTGCAGAATATCGGCATAGTCCCTGGTCCAGTAGTCGAGCATCCACCTCTCGTATGGGTACAAGGCTATATAGTCCTTATTCTCCGTCTTGACCAGAAAATTCTTAACCTCCGCCACCTTTAATAGGTTGTTATCCAAGAAATTTGACAGCAACAGCTTCCTGCCGTTAGTAATAAGAATTTCTGTTTTATCCTCGTATGCAGATATGGCCTTGGCCAAGCTGTCCGGTTGTGAATACGCGCGAAAGCTGAGCAGGATCATCAGTGCTAGAAATCTGTATTTCATATTGCGCGGTTTAAAGTGGTTATAAACATCCATTCATCCACCATACTTTGATTAGTAACTATGGGACATTGGCAACTGAAATTCGAAACAAGTTTGTAGATTATACCTACCAAATGTACATAATCTTTGGCATATGCCCATTGATTATGCAGGAGGTTTTTTTAGGTGCAGTATGACCTAACCTATTTCAGCCTTTTGGTGATTGCGGCGTAATAAATAATTTGAAAATGAGACGATTTGGAATTTGAAAAATGCGCCAATTAGCCAATCCGGCAATACGCCAATTAAAAGTGAATACAGTTCTGCCCAGGAAGCCATAACAATTTGGTAATCCAGCATTAGCCTGACAAGTTTTGAGAATGAAGGTGACTGTAAAACCATGGTGATTGCGGTGCATGGAACAGCTGGTTCAATGAACACTATTTGAGCGTGCACCGCATGTTCTTGGAGGGTTCGCATTCCATGGGCTCACACCCAAGGCTATTCAAATTAAATCGCTTTGCGGTTGGTTCTTGAACGGAAAATATTTCGCCACAACAAACGGCGGGATTCAATTTATGGCATAAAGGAGACGAGACGCACCGCCGTGCGTCTCTACATTTGGTTTTATCCACTACACCATATCAATGGACGGATCTCCGCATCGCTACTGCTTCTTTTAACTTCCTCTAACTTCCTCTAACTTCCTCTAACTTCCTCTAACTTCCTCTAACTTCTTCCACTTCTCTATTTAATATCCTTTGTTTATTGCGGTGCGGGGTTGCTGTGGTGCATTGAACGGCATGGGTGTGCGCACCGCAGGTTGATGGCTGGTTTTCTTTCCGGGGGTTGTCACCCCCGGCTACCAAACTATCACCCTTTCAGGGTTAAATTCTTATGAAGAAATAGATTCTCCAATGGTCGGATTATACAACTTCTTCTAACCCCGCGTTGCGGGATCTCCGCTTCGCTACAACTTCTTTTAACTTCCGAATTACTCCCGTCTAACTTCAGTCTAACCTCTCTATTTAATATCGTTTGTTTATTGCGGTGCGGGGTTGTTGTGGTGCATTGAACGGCATGGGTGTGCGCACCGCAGGTTGATGGCTGGTTTTCTTTCCGGGGGTTGTCACCCCCGGCTACCAAACTATCACCCTTTCAGGGTTAAGTTCTTACGAAGAAATACATTCTCCAATGGTCGGATTATACAACTTCTTCTAACTTCCTCTAACTTCTTCCACTTCTCTGACTTCTACGTCTCCTTCTATCTTCCGTATATTTTGGTATCTTTGCGGCCTAATACCGTGTTCTGCATGAAGTTTGAGAGCTACCACATCCTGAATGAGATAAAGCGAAGCCTAGTCAAAATGGGATTCAACAGGCCAACCGATATTCAGTTTAAGGCCATTCCACCCATTCTTGCGGGTGAAGATGTTCTAGCCATTGCTCAAACAGGCACGGGAAAAACGGCAGCCTTTGCCATTCCGGTAATACACAACATTGGCTCTCGCAAGGCACAGGCCACAACTGGTGGCATAAAGTGTGTGGTTATGGAACCTACGCGCGAGCTGGCACTCCAGGTTACCCAAGTTTTTCAGGAGATTGGGCAGTTTACAAAGGTGAAAACCTTGTGTGTGTTTGGTGGGGTGGAGCAGGACCCTCAGATTGAACAACTCCAAAACGGCGTCGATATTTTGGTGGTAACGCCCGGCCGGATGTTCGACTTGGTAAGCCAAGGCTTCATCGACCTTAAAACGGTGGAGGTGCTCATTCTCGACGAAGCCGACCACATGCTCGACTTGGGCTTCATCAACGATATTCGCGACATTATCCGTTTTCTGCCTAAATATCGGCAAACGCTTTTCTTCTCCGCTACCATCGACGAAAAAATTAAAGACTTAGCCTACTCCTTGGTGCGTAAGGCCATCCGTATTCAAATTTCGCCTAATGACCCGGTTTCGAAGAATATAAACCACTCGGTTGCCTTTGTAAAGATGGATGACAAGCGCTTTTTCCTTGAGCGCATCATCAATGAGAATGTGGATAAAAAGATTCTGATTTTTGTGCGGACTAAGGTTCGCGCCGAAAGGGTGTCGGCGGCAATGCAGCGGGTGGGTATTCAGAGCGAAACGCTCCATGGCGATAAGCTTCAGGCAGACCGTATTAGCGTTTTAAAACGCTTTGGTACCGGTGAGGTAAAGGTGCTGGTGGCAACAGATGTGAGCGCTCGCGGTATCGATATTCCCGATGTGGACTATGTAATTAACTACGACCTCCCCGAGGTTCCCGAAAATTATGTGCACAGGGTTGGTCGAACGGGTAGGGGCGTTAGGCGTGGTATTGCCGTATCGTTCTGCAGCGAGGAGGAGGAGCAGCAGCTGTTGAAGGACATTGAGAGCTATACCGGCAATGCCATTAAGGTGCTCGATATTTCCAAGACGGAGTATGTGGAGACCATCGACTTTAGCGCCGAGGCCACCAACGATTGGAAATCGCTGATGAAGGAGGCGGAGGAGTTGGAGGCACTGCACAAGAAAAATGAGAAAAAGGCTCGAGCCAAGAAGCTCAGTAAGGCAAAGAAGAAGTAGCCTTGTTGGTCTTTTGCTAATACCTGCTCATTTGCTTAAATTGCGTGTTCGTCCGAAATAATTTTTCCGACCATACTACCTTTCTCATTTTTAGTGCAAAAAGTTGCAGTGATGAAAGCCAGGTTTGCATCCATTTACTTTTTGAGTGGAACGGGCAATAGCCTAAGTGCAGCGCACCTAGTAGCCAAAACACTTGAGCAGCATCAAATTCCTACGTCGGTAACATCCATCGATTTTAAGCTAGGTAGCATCCATAAGCAACAGGAGCGGGGCAACAGCTTGTTGGGATTGTGCTACCCAACCCACGGTTTTGGCGTGCCATGGGCAATGCTGAAGTTCATTTGGCAGCTGCCCTTTGCCAGAAAGGGAGAACGCTTCTTTTTGCTCAACACCCGCGCAGGAACTCGGATCTACAATGTCTTTATTCCTGGTATCTCAGGAATGGCTCAGCTTGTTCCATTGATAATTTTGCTTGTGAAGGGCTATGGGCTGTCAGGGTTACTTCCGTTGGATATGCCCTCCAACTGGATTTCCGTTCATCCGGGAATGGCTCCATGGGTATTTAACCCCATTGTGGAGCGGTGTAACCGAATAGCTACCCGCTTTGCCACCCGGATTGCCGAGGGGCGACGCTACCTGCATCCCTACGTGTTCATCTTTCTTCCGCTTGACCTCTTTTTGATACCAATAGGCATTGCCTACCAAGCGGTTGGTCGCTTTCTTCTGTCGAAAACATTTTTTGCAACCACCGACTGCAATGGGTGTAATTTATGCGTGGAGAAATGTCCTGTAGGTGCTGTTAAGATGGTTGATGGTCGTCCATTTTGGACATTCAGCTGCGAAAGCTGCATGCGCTGTATGAACATTTGCCCCAAGCAGGCCGTTCAAACGCCACACCTATTTGCGGCGGTGCTTATCACCATAGTTGCTGCGCTGCCAGTTACTCAATGGTTACACCAGCAACTTGGGCTCCTTATTCCGTCTGTGTATAACTCCTTTCAGTGGCCGTGGAATATCCTCATTGCCAGTGTGGTTAATATTCCAGTATTCTTTGTTGTCTACTACGTGTTTCATCTGCTAGTGCGATATGCTTGGATTAACAAGCTATTTCGCTACACCTCATTAACCTACTATTGGCGTCGATATTTGGCTCCCACCATTTCAGCGAAAGACTTTACTCGGAAATAAAAAAAAGCTTCACGAAGTCGTGAAGCTTAAGTAAAAAGTTCTGCGGGGTTATATACTCAGCTTATGCTAGTTTCACATTTACCGCATTCAACCCTTTTTTGCCCTCTTGAAGTTCGAATGTTACATCGTCACCTTCTTTGATACGGTCGATAAGACCTGTGGCGTGAACAAAATACTCTTTTTCTGTCTCATTGTCCTTAATAAATCCAAAACCTTTAGACTCATTAAAGAATTTTACTTTTCCGTTTTTCATAATGTGTAATTAAAATCTATTGTCAAATATAAGGCAAAAATTACGACTATACACATTTTCTTCAAAAATAATCTCTGATTATCAACTTGTCCACAAAATATTTTTTGAAGGTCAACGCGGAATGGTCTCCGATTAATTCCTTTTGGGCCTGCAGTTGGTTTTATTGTTACTATTCCTCGGCATCGGGGCCAAAAATGGTGAGCCGATACTTATGGTAGAAAAATGATACCACGAGAAGCAACACTCCCAGCGCAACCAGTACAGCGGTTTTTGCTATGGGGGTTAGGTGCGAAATGTCGTAGAAGAAGAACTTTAGCAACGTTACCGAGAAAAGAACGATGGCCCCAATTCGAAGGTGACGTTTCTTTTTCCACATGCCTAGCACTATCAAAAGAAAGGCGAAAATGCCCCAAAGAATGCTTAAACCAAGCTTGTATGAGTTGCTGTAACCACTCAAACTTAGCCAATTGATAAGTTCGCTGCTTAGAATCCACAGTGCCGAAAGCGCTACAAAAAGTTCCATCGGTTCTTTCACCTTGGCAAGCCAGCTGCGCTCTCTCGTCTCCAAAAAACCGAAGTAAAGCATGGTGGCAAAGAGCGCAATGGTTATGTAGCGCAATAGGTAGGGTGTAGAAATAGACGCGGCTCCACCAATTGAGCTATTGCGCAGCTCGCTGAGGTTGTAGAGTCCAGCCACAAGAAAGTTAAATGCGGTGAGCAGAGCGATAATCAGAAAGGTGGATGTAAATGCAATGGAGTTGATTCTTTTTCGGGCTAAGGCAATTGCTATCGATACAAACAGCATGGTGTAGTTGAGCATCCAGAGTTCACGAAACTTAAAGTTGATGCTGAACGAGTTGCTAAAATCGGTAGTTGGCTCTAGATTTATTGGGTAAACATGGTGTAAGAGCGCAATAATCTCAACGCGGAAGGTAAAGTATGCTGCAATTATGAGCATGGCTGGCAAAACAATTGCAAAAATCTTATCGAACTCGTTTTGCAACTCGCTGCGAACCTTTAGGAAAAGCCACAGTGCAGCTCCAAGTGCTGCAGTAAGAAGCATGGAACTTAAAAATTGAATGTTCAGAAAGGGTGTTAATGAATCCTCCTGGCCGTAAATGGTAGAAAGGTAGCTACCCCAGTCGTGAATAATGCTGAAAAATGCTAGTAACAACAATGGATAGGAGAGACGGATATAAAATGGCTCATCACCTTTTTTACCAACCCATAGCAGCACAATTGCTTCGCCGGCCCAGAGCAGGGTAACCCAGTTTCCCTTAAGCTGAACCGGAATGGCAAGCGTAATAAATAGCAACACCATCCCTTGCAGCAGGCGCAAAAGGTTTTTGTCTACCATTCGCTTCTGGTATACAGCAAAGGCAACTCCCGCGTGTATCAATCCATTGATTACGGTGAATAGACCGAGAAAATCTTTTCCGGTTCCATGGCCTTTGAGCGTGGCATACCCTATGCTGAAAAAGATGAAGGAGTTGGCCAGCAGCACAACAATATCGTTGGCCGAGAATTTCTCCTCCCGTAGTAGCTTGTAGGCCAAAAAGGTGAGGTAAAAGGTGATGAAGAATATGGTGGAAAATAGCAAGGATAATCCAAAATGGGTATCAACGCTATACTTTATTGTAAACCATGAGAGGAAGATGAGCCAGGTAATACCAAAGGCCGCATTGTAAAGGGCTTTCCAGTATTGCTTGAAGGCAATGGCCAGAATGCCAATATTAATTATGGCTAAATAGGTAAACAGAACGGCAACCTTGCCAGAACCATCGCTTAGAAGGAACGGAACTGCATAGGCACCTACCATTCCAATGTGCGCAATTACCTGATTTCTGTAGGAAAGGGCCGACGCAACGGTAAGGATTGTAAACAGCAGCATAAGGCCAAATGCCACTGGCTGCGGGTAAAGGTCGTATAGGCTGTAGGCTAAAAAACTGATGAAATACATGATGGCCATGGCTCCACCTAGCAGCACTGCGCTGAAACTTTCAAACTTACTGCGAAGTTTAAAGGCGAAACCATAGAGAATGGCCCCGGCGAGGTAGCCCAGAACAATTCTCATTACCGGACTAATGAGGTTGTTTTCGATGATATACTTTGCCCCAACACCAACGCCAATAACGGTGATTGCAATTCCAATCTTGTTTATAAGGTTTTCACCAATAAACCGTTCAAAGCTGTTGCTTTGCTTTGGTGCTTTCTGTTCTATGATTGGTTTGCTTTCTATAGTTTCCGCTGGCATTTGCAATGTGGCAGGTTGCTCCTTAATTTTCGCCGGTTCTGGCGCAGGAGTAACCTTCGCCCTATCTGCTTTTAAACGGGCCAGCTCACCCCTCATCTGCTCAAGCCCTTGCTGCATTTGGTCGAGCTGCCTTTGCAACTCATCAATTCTGTTGTTCTGTTCGGCCATGTTGCTTCGGTTTTGAGTTGGAATTCCGAATGATATATCTGGAGTAAATGTAGTAAAATGAAATTACTAAAGGCAGAAAAGGCAACGGAGAAGAGCCTTCGTTGCCTTTTCATAATTATCAAAATTTGCTCTGCTAGTAATCGAGAGCCAGTATCCTACCTTTAGTGAAGTTGAAGAAGGCCTCCTTCTCGGCCACCTTAACACCGGGCATAAGGTCGGCTGCAGTTTTTCCGGCGGCTTTCATGCACCCCGGGCAGGCAAATACGGTAATCCCCTTGTCGATTAGAATCTTAAGCGATTCCTGTGCCGATGGGAAGGTGGGGTAGGTGATGTCCTTTGCATCTTTCAGCACAACCTCAATTCCCTTGATATCGAAGTATACCAGCACATCCTTGTCCATGGACATCATGGTGGCCATCTTTAGCGCCATCACTACGCGGTGTGGGTCATCGAAGCTGTGCGAAATGTGGATAAACACGCCATCCTTTACCTTGTTGACGTTAGGGGTGTCCGCCATATTCATGGTAGACATCTCGTGAGGTTGCTTTTGGTTGCACCCAAATGCAACAAGCACAAGTAGTAGCGAGAAAATTAGTCCTTTTTTCATAGTTTTAGTTTATTGGGTGTATACTCGTAGATGAAATTTTAATGCACATAAGGTATTGCTTTTAATGTACAAAGTCAATAATTGATTGTAGCTGTTATCCAGTTGCTCACGTTGACGCGTGCCATTGTTTTTGAAATGATATCGTTTTTTGAAAACATGCTGTAGAATATGTTTTGAAAATAATGCACGGTGTATTCAGATATGTCATTTAGTGTATATTTGCACCCTGAAATTTTTTTAATAGAGCTATGGGAAGAATATTTGTTGCCGAGGAGTTTTGTCCTAAGAATCATTCATGTCCAACTGCCAGAAGGTGTCCTGTTGGCGCTATTGTCCAGAATAGTCCATATGAGGCACCCCGAATTGACGAATCGAAATGCACAAAATGTGGTCTCTGCACCCATTCCTGCATGGCCTTTCGCTGTGACGGCTGCAAGTAGCCCGGTGGCTGCTTAAGAAAAAAAATGCCGCGGTATTCGCGGCATTTCTTATTTTATCTAATTGCTAACGAAGAATTTTTCGAACAAAGGCCACCGTAAAGTAGGCCATTAGGAATACGCCCACAAAACCCTCCACACCGCAAACAATGCGAAGAGGACCGGATGGGTAAAAGTCGCCGTAGCCAATGGTAAAGAAGGTGATGGCGCTGTGGTAGAGCGAACGTTCAAACACCGTTAGTGTATCGGGATGGATGCCAGATGGGTTAATGTTTCCTTCGCCAACCGTTATGAAGAACATAAACACTCCACTGAAAAGGAGGTAAACGCTCATCATGCTTAGGAAAACGCGCGATGGTCGGGTGGCGTATAGCCCCATTAGGTCGTAAAGAATCAGCTTCGACCAGTAGCGTGGGTAGGCGGTTATTCTGTCGATTAGCTTGCCTTTTTGTTGGCGCTGAAACTTGGCGCGTTGTTCGCAACGGCGGTACTCCACGTAGGCGCGGTCCTCGTCCTCATACTGGCCCAATGCGTTGAAATTTTCCTTGAGAATGAGAAACTGCCCTGCTTTTTCGGCATCACTAGAATTCGCCTGTCCATGTACAAGCTGCTTGGCGCTGTTTTGCTGCCAGTCGATGTATATGCGTCCCAGTAGCTTGAGGCCTGAAAGGTCGAGGGTACCAATGTACTGCATCTGCTCGTGTGGGCGGAAGTCAATAATGTCACGCACTATGCTGTCCGAAATATCAATGGCTTCAGCGTAGGCCACCTGTAGGTTTACACGGTCGCTGAAGAGGCAGGAGGAGAGGGTGAGATTCCTAACCATTGCCCCAGAAAATGAAAGGCTACCCTTTTCAAAGTCAACCTTCTCGAAAATAATTTCGGCCTCCTTGCCCTCAAAAATTTCGAAGCCAACCTCTCCAGTGCCAAATGCTGACCTTCGGAAGAGCAACTTTCCTCCATTGGAGCTGGCTCCCTCAAACGAAACGTCTCCATCGCCAAAGGTGCATCGGTTGAAGTTAACTTTGCCGCTCCCAAACTCCACAGTTCGAAAATCGGATCGGCCATTGCCAAACTCTGTGCGCTCAAAGGAGATATCGCCTTCCTTAAACTTGGCAAAGTGAAAATCTATCTTGCCGGTGCCAAACCTTGCTACCTTGAAGGTGGTGTCGGCGTTGGCAAAGGTGGCATTGATAAAGGAGGTGTCGCCGTCGCCAAAGTCGGTGTTGATAAAGCAAACCTCGTTGTTGTTAAACTTGGCATCCTGAAAATCCTTTTTCCCTATGCCAAAAACTGCATTTTTAAAGGTGATATCGCCTTCAGCAACGCTGGCGCGGGTAAAGTCGAAGTGCTCGGTTTTAAATACTGCATTTTGAAATTTAGCGCCTGCTTCCATGAACCGGCTGGTGTGAAACGTCAGCTCGCTGCACACAAAAGCTGCCCCGTCGAAGTTGGCCTGTGTTCCAGTAAAGTCGGCATTGGAGAAGTCGACCTTAAGGGCTGAGATAAAGAGTGTGCCCCTGGCCGAAAAGTTTTTGAGCGCTATTCTTGCATTTTTATCTTGAAGCAGGTAGTGGCGGCAAGCCGTAAGCGAAAAGTTGTTGATGAGGCATTCATCAATGTCGATAGGTTCCTCCAGCCCGATGAGGTCGTATAGTTCGGCTAAGGTTAGATACCCAAAACTTTTTTCGAGCAGCACTTTACCACGCTCATCCTTAAACTCCGCCTTAGCTGTGTGTGGAAATGATACTCCATCGCTACGGAAGTAAGGACTTTCATGAAGTTGATATTCAACCGAATGGAAGCTGTAGAGCATAGTTTTATATGATTAGCCTCCACCAAATTTATGGAAAAAGCAGCAGGTTGTGAAATAAAGTTGGTTTTTTAGGACATAAGCTGGATGGCGTTCAATGAATTAATTTTCAATTTGCCATATTTAAACGCGCTGTCCAACTTCCAATTTTGGTCTTCGGTCTTCCGACTCTTTTGTTCCACAGAGTTTCACGATGTTTCCACAGTGTTTCACAGAGAAATTTTTGTAAACTGAGTCAACAGGTAACAAGTGACCTGCCACTCTAACAGCAAATTAGGATGTTAGGTAAATAGGATGTAGCCAAAAGGTTTTCCTCCGCACAACTTCGGACTTTGTTCTATTTAGCCACCTTTCGGTGATTGCGGTGCAGGAAATCGATAGCGCATTGAACAATATTGGAGCGTGCACCGCTGCTTGCTATACCATACCACTTCTATAAAGATTGCACCCCGCTGGGGTGCCGGGAGGTGGTAGTTGATTTTGCTACGCTGAGCTCTCCTCCCACTGACGGAGGTCTCCGGCTTTTGACGGATCGGTTCTAATTCCTAATTTGGCTACGCCGAACTCGCAAGCTCGGTTCTAGTTTCTAATTTAGCTTCGCTGAGCTCCCTTCGGTCGGTTGCCTTCGCTGAGCTCCCTTCGGTCGGTTGCCTTCGGCGAGCTCCCTTCGGTCGGTTGCCTTCGGCGAGCTCCCTTCGGTCGGTTGCCTTCGGCGAGCTCCCTTCGGTCGGTTCTGGCTTAGCAAACTCTTTTAACCTTTAACTTTTTGTCTTTGGACTTCGTTCTCTTTAGCCACCTTTCGGTGATTGCGGTGCAGGAAATCGATAGCGCATTGAACAATATTGGAGCGTGCACCGCTGCTTGCTATACCATACCACTTCTATAAAGATTGCACCCCGCTGGGGTGCCGGGAGGTAGTAGTTGATTTGCCTTCGGCGAACTCCCTTTGGTCGGTTGCCTTCGGCGAGTTCGCTCCGCTAGGTTCTAGTTCCTCGTCTCACAGAGTTTCACGGTGTTTTCACAGAGTTACACAGGGGAATTAAGGTTGTAGATAGCAACTGCACAACTCCCGACTCCCGACTTCCGACTTCTCACCCCCTCACTCTACTTCGCACAAATATCCTTGTAAGGACAAACTTTACAGGCATCCTCAACGGTAGTTTGGGTAAATGGCACCTCTGGATTGAACAGCTCCGAGAGCAGACTGTCTAGCCCATGCTGAAAATCGGTGGCAAAGTCGGCGTAGGTATCAACCCCAATTTCGGATTTGTCGGTTTTGTATGTAACGCCAGGGCGGTAGGTTGGCTCGGTTCTTCGCACAAACCAAAGGGCAGGACGAAGGGTTGCATTTGGGTGATTCCGCTTTACTATTTCGCAGTATATAAAGGTTTGAAACACCTCTTTTACATCTGCAATTTTATCGCGGTTAAAGAGGTCGTCAATGCTTGAAAATGTGCCCTTGTTCTTGCTGCTCTTTTTGGCGCTTCCCGTTTTGTAGTCCACCACCATCAGAGTTTCATTAACCTGTTCGAGCCTATCTACAACGCCTCCAACCGTAACCTGATGTTGGCCTGTGGTGCCAAAGCTAATTTTAGCGTCATACTTCTTTTCCAATTCCATAATGGTTAATGGGGCGCGTTGGGCATCAACGAGGAGCATTTTTACCGTAAGCTGCTCAATGGCATCCTTCACAATTAGGTTGCGTCCCATCAGCTGCAGCTCTTCGTCTCCGTGAGCTTCATCCTTAAAGAATTCGATGCGAAAGGCCCGGGTTACAGTCTCCGATATTAATTGCTTATTCTCGGCCATAGCCGTAAGCATTTCAGCTGTGAGCACCTTGCCTTGGTGCTCCTGCAGCAGCAGGTTCATTACCTGGTGGAAAATGGAGCCAAATAGGGGCAGGTCAACCTCCTCCGTTGCCTCCTCCAACTCCTTTAGCCCGAGTATGTAGCGGTAGTAAAAGCGCAGCGGGCAGGAAATGTAAGTAGTCAGTGCGCTTGGAGAAAGGTATTTGGTGGTTTCTTCGGCAAGATAGGTGTTGAGGATAGCCATTACCTCCTTCCCTTTATCAACGGTGATGGTGACGGGCTCTGGTAGGTTAATATCCATCTCCAAAGTTTTTTCGCTCATCTCCATTCGCCCCTCCAGTCGTAGCTGCCGTATGTAGCGGCTCTCCTCACCGGTTTGGGAGCCATCGGTGCGGTTCTTATAGATGAGGTAAACGTTATTGGCACGCTGAATAAGCCGGTAGAAGTAGTATGCGTAAATGGCCTCCTTGTGCTTGTAGTCGGGTAGCTGAAAGGCTATGCGAAGTGAGGGGGTTATAAACGAGGCGCTGTGCTGCTTTCCGGGAAGCACGTCATCGTTCATGGAGAGAATAATCACGTTTTTAAAGTCGAGCGCGCGGGTTTCGAGAAAGCCCATTAGCTGCAGGCCTGCCAGCGGCTCACCCTTAAACGATACCCGCTGTTGGCCAAATACCTTTCGCACCAAATGTCCGGCCACCTTTAGGCTTATCACCGTGTTTTCGGTGGAGAGGATATCGCTGAGCCTCGTAATGCTTTGGTATAGTGCATAGAGGTATTCAATGTCCATGCGCATGCTCTCCTTTGCCTCGTCGTTTTGGGCAATGGTGGCAATTTGCTTGGTGAGCATCACGGTAACCTTTCGCAGGTAGTCGAAAACGCCAATACCATCGGCAATGGGTGAGAAAATGAGCTCGAAAAGCTCGTTCTTGTGCAGGAAGGTGGCGTTGGGGTATATTCTGTTTTGGTCGGCAATGTTGTTCATAAGCTCCTTTGCCACAACTCCCGCTGCAATGCTGATGTAGGGATGGCTGAGCAGTGCAAGAACGTCGCGATGGTAATACCGAGTTGACGTTTCTGTGGTTCTAGCTCCGAGCTGAAGCTTCATTAGGTAGTCCACGAGCGTATAGGCTGGTGTCTCCTTAATGGGGTAACCCATGGTGATGTTGAGCCTTTCGATGTCGTCGGGTAGGGAACGCAACACCGGTAGCAGGTAGTGCTCCTCAGGAAAGATGATGGCGCAGCTTTCGTCGAGCTTTCCTCCGCGAGCCGTAACTTCATTGAGCAGCATGGGCACCAGCTTAGCCTGTGCAACGCCCGTTGGGGTATTTATTACGGTTATCTTGCGCTTCTCCTTAAAGTTCGAAAAGTTGGTTGCCGCAATGGCGTTGGGAAACTCCTTGAGATTTACGCGGATAAATGCCCCAGCCTCCTGAACTTCGTCCTGCGTGTAGTAGGTGTCGTAATCCCAGTAAAATAGAGCTCTATCCTCTCGCTTGAAGTATCGAAACAGCTCCTTTTCGCAGCTGTTGAGCGCATTAAATCCAATAAAGGCAAAGAGTCCATCAGGGAAATCAACACTGCCTCCACCGCTAAATTTATCGGCAGCGGCACGGTATGCCATGCCCTCGTAGGCCAGGTTCTTTTCTTCTAACAGGCTTTTAAAATCCTGGTAAATGGAACCCAACACCTCCCAAATGGTGAGGAAGTTGCTGCGAATGGGGGTAAGGTCCTGCTTGTCGAACAGGTTTATAAAGGCGGCAAGAGCCTCCCGCTGCTCCGGAGTGATGGCTTCGAATTTTCCCTCTAGCTCCTTTATGGCCTGAATGTTTCGGAAGAGCAGTGAGTGGTCAACACGGTATTTATCCACTAGGTCGAAATCGGTGAGCATCACCTCACCCCAGAAGTAGAAGTTGTCGAACGTCTCCTCCGAATCTTTAACCTTGCAGTAGATTTTATGCAGGTCCAATACCAGTGAGAGCTGATCGGCGGCCTTGTAGTCGGTGGCCATATACATTAGGTCGGAAATGGAGTAGACCTTTGGATGCCATTGTGGCTTTTCGATTAACCTGGACAAGTAGCGTGCAAAAAACAGTCCCGCTCTGCGTGTAGGGAATACGAGGTTTATCTTGTTCAACTCCTCTCCGTAGCGGGAGTGCAAATCGTGGGCAACAAGGCTGAGAAACGGTTCCATCGGCACGCCTACTTAGTTGGTAGTATTAATTTCCATGCCTTCTGGGTTGCCATATACGTGGATAATATCAATCTTGTCCGATCGCGAAATACCACCAGGGTTGATGCCCGGCTTTCCCTCCGGAACAGGAACGTGCATGGCCTCAAAGTAGCTCTTCCAAACCGGGAAAACAGTGCCAGTTACCGGTTCGTTGAAGGTCATGGGTTTGAGGTTGAATAGGGGATTGCCCAGCGAATCCTTGTAGGAAAAGTAAACCAGCTCGCTGCAGTAGTATGCCTTGTTGTTGATGTTGAAGACGGTATCGTAGGGCATTCCAAGATAGGTCATGGCTCTTTTTACAGCATCCTTGGCCAACTGTTCGGAGTTGGGAATGTTGAGCCGGCCCACAATTACCTTTGGGTGGCCGCTGGTGTCGGCACTGCGCTTTAGGAAGCTGCTCAACGGCGTTAGTGAAACCCCTTTCGAGATTGCCTCAAGAACCTCCACGTGTCCATTGCTGTCGACCACCGCAATACCCACGTGCGATAGCTTGGCTCCATGCCAGCCTTGCGTAACCGTTTCTATGGCAGTGCACATGTCGCCGCAGTCCATATCCTGAAAAAGCAGATCACCCGACTGCAGCGCAAATGGTTTTTCTGCAGGTTGGTGGTTGCAGGCTTGCAGGAGTAGTCCTGCCATGCAGATCGTTGTGATATATCGTATTACGGAGGTCATGGCATTTGGATATTCGTTTATTGCGTGGTTGCAAGTTAGCCATTTCCTGAGAAATTTTCAGTGAAGAATTTTGGGGGTTGGAATAGGCGGTAGAATGTTAGGAAAAGTAGGCTGTAGGTTTACAACCGCTACCTCCGACTCCGGTCTTCGGTCTTCGGTCTTCCGACTTTTTTGTGGCACAGTGTTACACCGTGTTTCCACAGAGTTTCACAGAGGGATTAAGATTTGAAACAGAGCATCTGCGGACTTCCAACTTCCAACTTCCAACTCCGGTCTTCCGACTTTTTTCTAACCCCACATTCTCAAATCGACTCATTCTCAAAACTTGTCCGCCCACTGGCGGATTCTGAAATTGCACATTCTTCAATCTTCAAATTGTCTCATTTTCAAATTTTCAAATTTTCCCATTGCCCCATTGGTGTAATGCCTCTTTGCCACCTCGCCAAAAATTCCCACTTTTACACAACCAAACTGGCCTAAGTCCTGTTTCCCTCAGGCAAGAAGTGCAACGCTAGTTGTAACTGACGGGGCGAAGCTGTACCAAGGGGTGACAGGTGAATAGTGACAAGTGACGAGTCGGAGCGCAGCGTAGATCCCGATTTATAGAGGTGACAAGTGAGCCGAGCTTTCGAGTTCCGTCAAGTGGCTAGACAGGTCGGCGTAGCCAACCGACCGAAGGGAGCTCAGCGAAGGCAGTCCAGAACCAAGCAAATCGTATTTACTAATCATTAAGAAGATGTTCAAGGGAAATACCTTACTAATTACCGGAGGAACAGGTTCATTTGGAAATGCCGTTCTGAAGCGATTTATTGCTAGCGATATAAAGGAAATACGCATATTTAGCCGTGATGAGAAGAAGCAGGACGATATGCGGCATCAATACAATAGCAGTAAGGTGAAGTATTATATTGGCGATGTGCGCGATAAGCGTAGCCTCGACTATGCCATGCAGGGAGTTGACTATGTTTTTCATGCTGCTGCCCTAAAGCAGGTTCCATCGTGTGAGTTTTTTCCAATGGAGGCGGTACGTACCAATGTAATAGGAACGGAAAACGTTATCGATAGCGCCGTTGAGCATGGCGTGAAACGGTTAATCAACCTGAGCACCGATAAGGCCGTTTACCCTATCAATGCAATGGGCATATCCAAGGCAATGGCCGAAAAGGTTACAATATCTAAGGCACGCGCAACCAAGGAGGGCGGAACAGTAATCTGCTCCACTCGCTATGGAAATGTTATGGCCTCTAGAGGTTCGGTAATCCCGCTGTTTATCGATCAAATTAAGGCTGGCAACTCAATAACCATTACTGACCCCACCATGACCCGATTCATGATGACGTTGGATGACGCCGTTGATTTGGTTTTGTACGCTTTTGAGCACGGACGGCCCGGTGATATATTTGTGCAAAAGGCACCTGCCTGCACCATTGAGACGCTTGCGAAGGCCATGATTGAACTTTACAAAGCCAAAAGCGAAATCAAGATTATTGGCACACGGCATGGAGAAAAGGTATATGAAACACTCGTAAACCGTGAGGAGATGGTAAGAGCCGAAGATGTGGGCAACTATTTCCGCATTTCCGCCGATTCGCGCGACCTAAACTACGAGCGATATTTCACCGAGGGTGAATCTGCTGTATCGAAAATGGAGGACTACACCTCGCACAACACGACGATTCTTGATGTAGACGGTATAAAAAAATTGCTTCTCAAGCTAGATGAAGTTAGATTGGGAATTAATGAGTAGAATAAATAATAAGAGGTCTCACAGAGGTGCGCAGATGCACTCGCAGAGTTCCGCAGAAGAAGACATTTAGCGAGTTTCTGCTTAAGCTAGATGAAGTTAGATTGAAAATTAATGTGTAGAATAAATAATAAGAGGTCTCGCAGAGGCGCGCAGATGCACCCGCAGAGTTCCGCAGAAGAAGACATTTAGCGAGTTTCTGCTTAAGCTAGATGAAGTTAGATTGGGAATTAATGAGTAGAATAAATAATAAGAGGTCTCACAGAGGTGCGCAGATGCACTCGCAGAGTTCCGCAGAAGAAGACATTTAGCGAGTTTCTGCTTAAGTTAGATGAAGTTAGATTGAAAATTAATGTGTAGAATAAATAATAAGAGGTCTCGCAGAGGCGCGCAGATGCACACGCAGAGTTCCGCAGAAGAAGACATTCAGCGAGTTTCTGCGCTTAACTCAGTGAAAATCTGCGAGAATTTCTTCAACTCTATAAAATAAATATTCCAATTAGATGCTTAAAATAGGAATTACCGGCCAGACGGGGTTTATTGGAACCCACCTCTTCAACTTCCTTGCGTTGCAGAAGGAGGTTGTTCTTATACCCTTTAAGGATGAGTATTTTCAGGACTTTACCAAACTCGGAACATTTGTAAGCGAGTGCGATGCGGTGGTTCACTTGGCAGCCATGAACCGCCACGGCGACCCACAGGTAATATACGATACCAATATTGGGCTGGTAAAACGTCTTATTGGTGCCTGTGAGGCAACGTCGGCAACTCCGCATATCCTCTTTGCTTCCAGCACCCAGGAGGAGCGCGACAACCTCTATGGAAAATCGAAGAAGGATGGTCGAAAGATTCTGGAGGAGTGGGCCCAAAGAAGTGGTGCAGCCTTTACCGGACTGATCATACCCAACGTGTTTGGCCCGTTTGGGAACCCATACTACAACTCGGTTATAGCAACTTTTTGCCATCAGCTGACGCATAACGAGCAGCCAAAAATTGAGGTTGACGGCGATCTAAAGCTGATATATGTGGGAGAGCTGGTGGAGGTTATTTGGGGGAATATAAAAGACAAAAGTATAAAGACAAAGAATAAAAGTGAGAAGATAAAAGGGCTGGATGGTGTGGAGGTTTGCCCTATACCGCATACTGCTCAGAAAAAGGTGTCTGAAATATTGACGTTGCTGGAAGGGTATAAAGAAAACTATTTTGGGAAGGGAATATTTCCCAATTTGGATGATAGGTTTGAGCTTAACCTTTTCAATACGTTTGTTTGCTACATTGACCATGGTTCATTTTTTCCATTTCCGCTGAAGATGAATACCGATGAACGGGGGACATTTGTAGAAACGGTGAAGCTTAATAGTGGTGGGCAAATATCATTCTCAACTACCAAGTCGGGGATTACAAGGGGTAACCATTTCCACACCCGCAAGGCCGAACGGTTTGCAGTGATTAAGGGAAAGGCTCAAATTAAAATTAGAAGGATTGGAACCGACAGGGTCTATACTTTCGAGTTGGATGGCGAAAAACCCTCGTTTGTGGATATGCCTATCTGGTTTACGCACAACATCACCAACGTTGGGACTGAAGAGGTCTATACCATTTTTTGGATAAACGAACCGTTTAATGCGGAGGATCCGGATACCTATTTTGAAAAAGTTTAAGAATTTATCTCTCGCAGATACACGCAGAGTTTAAAGTCGCAGAGTTGCGCAGATATTAAAATTCTCAGCAAACCCTTAAAATTATCTCTCGCAGAGTTCCGCAGAGGAAGAAACGCTGATTTACGCGGATGAATATGATTGAGAATGATATTTCGTATGCCATTAGAGGAGCAGCATTCAAGATTCATTCAACATTAGGCCCAGGGTTGCTAGAGTCTTCCTACGAAGCTACTTTAGCTTATGAACTTACTAAACTTGGGTATGATGTCAAGCAACAAGTAGGCTTACCCCTTGTATATGAAGAGATAAAACTAGACGTTGGTTATAGGATCGATTTATTGGTAAATGATTGCGTTATAGTGGAAATTAAGTCTGTTGAGGCATTAAATGATGTACATCACAAGCAGTTGTTGACATATCTTAAATTGTCAGGAAAAAAGTTAGGTCTTTTAATAAACTTCAATGTTGCTTCACTTAAGGATGGGATTGTTCGAATAGTAAACAACCTATAGTCTGCGTAACTCAGTGCAAAACTCTGCAAAATCTCTGCGTAACTCTGCGAAGAACTCTGCGTAACTCAGCGAGAAACTTTTCGTAACTCAGCGAGGAACTCTGCGTAACTCAGCGAGAAACTCTTCGAAACTCTGCGAGAAAATAACTTTAGGAACCATGAAATCTAAACTCAAAGTCTTAACCGTTGTTGGTACACGCCCCGAAATAATTCGCCTATCGCGGACCATGGCGTTGCTCGATGAGCACCTAACCCAGGTAATAGTGCATACCGGTCAGAACTACGACTACGAGCTTAATGAAATATTTTGGAAAGAGCTGGAACTACGGAAACCCGATTACTTTTTGGGTGTAGACACCTCTTCCCTTGGAGCCGCTGTTGGTGATATCCTACGCAAAACGGAGGCGGTTATCATAAAAGAGCAACCCGACGCCATGCTGGTGCTGGGCGACACCAACTCCTGCCTCTCGGCATACATTGCAAAGCGGATGCACATCCCCATTTTTCACATGGAGGCCGGAAACCGCAGCTTCGACTTTAATGTTCCAGAGGAGGTTAACCGCCGCATTATTGACCATATTGCCGACTTTAACCTGGTATATACCGAGCATGCCCGCCGACACTTGATATCCGAGGGCTTGCCGCACCGCAGAATTTATCTCACCGGCTCACCCATGAAGGAGGTGTTGGACTACTACAAGCCCAAGATCGATGCCTCTTCTGCTTTAAGTCACCTGTCACTCGTCGCTGGTAGCTACTTCCTCGTTTCCACCCATCGCGAGGAGAATGTGGATAACCCGGAAAACCTGCGCAAGATACTTACGGTTCTAAATCGACTGGCCGAGAGCTATAATCTACCGGTAATTGTGTCTACCCATCCGCGCACGCTGAAGCGCATGGAGCAGATTACCGATATGGCAATGGATAAGCGTATCTCCTTTATGAAACCCTTTGGCTTTCTGGACTACGTTCATTTGCAGCAGAACGCCCTTTGCACCATTTCCGATAGCGGAACCATTAGCGAGGAGTCGGCCATGCTGAACTTCCCCGCAATTTCCATACGGCAGAGCATGGAGCGACCCGAGGCACAGGATGCGGGAACCATAATTCTTTCGGGCTTTGACCCACAGGTGGTGCTCGATTCCATTGCCCTTGCGGTTGAGGAGCATAAGCGTGGTGGCTATAAAAATATTGCCGAGGATTACCTTGTGGAGAATACCTCCTGGCGGGTGCTGAAGCTTATTATGGGGAATGCCAAGCTGTCCAATAGGTGGCATGGGATTTAGCAGTAGCAGTATTAGAATGACCCTGAAGGAGATACAAGAAGTAATTAGGCAAGGAGAAGGGCTCAGATTGGAGTTGAAAAGCAGCTTCAACGATGAGGTTATTGAAACCGTGGTTGCATTCTCAAATACTGTTGGTGGAATTGTAATCATTGGTATCGACAATAAGAAAAAGTTAATTGGGGTTCATGTTGGTGAGGAGACAATTCAAAAAATCGTTAACGAAATAAAAAACAAGACAAATCCATCAGTTTTTGTTGATATTGAATCACTGAACGTTGACACTAAGCACATTTTGATCATTAGAGTACAGGAGTATCCCATAAAGCCTATTTCATTTAAGGGCAGGTATTATAAGCGCGTTAAAAATTCAAATCATCTGCTTACAGTTGGTGAGGTTGTGCAGCTTCACCAGATTACTTTTAATACAAGTTGGGATTATGCCATTGATTATAACCATTCGCTTGATGACATTTCAATGGAAAAGGTAGCCCGGTTTATATCTCTGGCAAATAAAAATCGACTTATACCTATTGATGATACTCCCCTTGATGTGCTAAAGAAGTTTGAGTTTATCAGGGAGGGCAGGATCACCATTGCCTGCTACCTTCTTTTTTGTAAAAACGACACCCTGCTTTCGACGGTCGAGCTCGGGCGTTTCGAAACAGAAACGTCCATTAGCGATGGATTGACTATTCGAGGGGACTTGCTTGGTCAGGTTGAATCTATCCTTTCATTTATTGGCAAACATATCAAAAAGGCATACATCATTACGGGCAAAGCTCAACGCGAAGAGAGGTATGACTATCCACAGGAATCCTTGAGAGAGATTGTTTTAAATATGATTGTTCATCGTGACTATTCCCATAGCAGCGACTCAATCATTAAAATATTCGATGATAAAATAGAATTTTTTAATCCAGGAGGGCTGCTTCACCCGCTAACGGTGGATAAACTAAAAAGCGGTAATTACTCTTCAATAACGCGTAATAAGCAGATCGCAACCTTATTCAAGGAGGTGGGGTTAATCGAAAAGTATGGATCCGGCGTAAGGAGGATTACCCACAATTTTTTGGTAAACAGCCTGCCTGAGCCAAAATTTGAGAATTTTCAGCATGGCTTCAGGGTTACAGTATATTCTAAATTCCACGAAATAAACGAAAAGGTCGTAGAAAAGGTCGTAGAAAAGGTCGTAGAAAAGGTCGTAGAAAATCTAACAATGCCCCAAAAGAAAATTGTTGAAAGTATTACTGAAAATCCAAAAATTTCGGCACTCGAAATATCAAAAACCATCGGTCTTTCTCATAGGAAAACTCAAGAAAATATAAAAAAACTTAAGGATAAGGGCGTGCTTAAAAGAATCGGCCCCGCGAAGGGTGGCCATTGGGAAATAGTGAGAGGTGAAGAGTGAGAGGTGAAGAGTGAGAGGTGAAGAGTGAGAGGTGAAGAGTGAGAGGTGAATAGTGAGAAGTGAATAGTGAGAAGTGAATAGTGAGAAGTGAATAGCGAGAAGTGAATAGTGAGAGTAACTAGAAATTAGAAACTAGGAACTAGGAACCAGAACCGAGCGAAGCGAGCTCGGCGAAGCCAACCGACCGAAGGGAGCTCAGCGAAGCTAAACTAAACCAGAAATTGGGAACTAGAACCGAGCTTGCGAGTTCGGCGTAGCCAAATTAGAAATTAGAAATTAGAATGAATACCACAACCGTTCAGCTAATCAACCTCCCCAAGCTCCTCGATCCTAGAGGAAACCTCTCGTTTATTGAGGAGGAGAACCACGTTCCGTTTAAGATAGAGCGGGTTTACTGGATTTACGACGTTCCGGGAGGTGAGGTGCGGGGCGGACATGCCTTTAAGGAGCAGCAGGAGCTCATTGTGGCCCTCTCCGGCAGCTTCGATGTGGTGGTGGACGATGGCCTGCAGAAGCAAAAATACTCCCTGAACCGCTCCTACGTTGGGCTATATATTCCGGCCGGGCTTTGGCGCGACATGGAGAACTTCTCCACCAACTCTGTTGCAATGGTGCTTAGCTCCACAGCATACTCGGAGAAAGATTATATTCGCAGCTACGATGAGTTCCTAAAATTCAAAGGGTTATGAGCAGCACTATTTTCGATTGCGTGGTAATGCCCTTGAGCAAGACTCATAACCGTGCTGGCAATATCACCATTGTGGAGGGCGAGCAGAACCTCCCGTTTGACATAAAACGTGTTTACTACCTCTACGACATTCCCGGTGGCGAATCGCGCGGGGGCCATGCACACCGGAACCTCTACCAACTGGTGGTGGCCGCCAGCGGAGCTTTCGACGTATTGCTCGATGATGGAAAAAACCGAAAGGTGGTTACACTCAACCGCCCCGACTTTGGACTGCTGATTGTTCCTGGTATTTGGCGTGAACTCTTTGAATTTTCGTCGGGAGCGGTTTGCTTGGTTCTAGCTTCTACTAATTATGATGAGGCTGACTATTTACGCAACTATAAAGATTTTACTGTATTCAAAGAGATAATTCATGGAACCATTTAGACACTATGTAGTAAGCAAGAAAGCGACCATTGGAAAAAATGTATCTATCGGTGAGGGTGCAGTCATTTATGACAATGTTGAGATTGGGGATAATGCATTTATCGGACCTTATTGCATTATTGGTGAACCCACAGCTATGTTTTATAAGAACCCAAATACTCATGAGTTCAAAAAAACAATTATTGGCAAAAATGCTATAATAAGATCGTTTACAACAATATATGAGGATGTTGTAATTGGGGATTTTTTCCAAACTGGTCACCATGCTATTATTCGAGAGAAAACAATAATTGGTCATCATACGAGCTTTGGATCATCTTCTGAACTACCAGGAAGGGCAACAATAGGCAACTATGTGAGAATACATAGCAAGGTGATGCTTAGTGAAAATAATTTTATTGAGGATTATGTATGGATATTCCCATTTGTTGTTCTTACTAACGTTAAGCATCCGCCAATTGGTGATTTTCAGGTGACAAGAATTAAAGAGTATGCACAAATATTTGCTCAAACTACAATTCTGCCAGGGATTACCATAGGAAGAAACGCAATAGTGGGGGCAGGGACAATGGTAACCAAGGATGTTGGGGATGAACGCTTAGTTGTTGGAAATCCGGGAAGAGATATTAAGTCGGTTCGGGATATTCGTGACGATGATGGAAATTTGATATATCCTTGGAGGGATTATTTAACCGAAAATCGGGGCTATCCATGGCAGATTAATGAATTTTAAACTTTCTATCTAAATGGTAGCATTTCTGGATTTAAAAGCAATAAGTAACAGTTTTGAACCTGAATTAACTAAGGCTGTTCAGCGCGTGGTTAGCTCGGGTTGGTATTTGCTGGGTGAGGAGGTGCATGCCTTCGAGAAAGAGTATGCAGAATATATTGGGACTAAGCACTGCATTGGGGTGGCCAACGGGCTCGATGCGCTACGGCTAATCCTTAAGGCTTACATAGAGTTGGGTGTAATGGCCGAGGGGGACGAGATTATTGTTCCGGCCAACACCTACATTGCCTCCATACTTGCCATTACCGACAACCGGCTAAAGCCTGTGTTAGTAGAACCGGATATCAACAGCTACAACATCGATCCATCGCTTATTGAGGCAAGGATTACCGAGCGCACCAAGGGGATTATGATTGTGCACCTCTACGGCCAATGCGCCATGCACCCCGAAATTGAGCGGTTGGTGGAGAGGTATAACCTTAGGCTAATTGAGGATAACGCCCAAGCCGCTGGTACTAGCTACACAGTGAAACACGGTGCACCTTTGCTAAGGACGGGCTCGCTGGGTGATGCTGCCGGTCACAGCTTTTACCCCGGAAAGAATTTGGGTGCGCTGGGCGATGGGGGAGCCGTTACCACCAACAACGATGAGTTGGCCGAAACCATTCGGGCCCTGGCCAACTACGGTTCCAAAAAGAAGTATGAAAATATTTACCAAGGCTTAAATTCCCGTCTCGACGAGATTCAAGCTGCAGTGCTCCGCGTTAAGCTGCCGCGGCTGGATGCCGACAACCAACGTCGACGCGAAATAGCACAATACTACTGCGACAACATAACCAATCCAGAAATAGTTCTTCCTCAATTATTTCAGGAGCCAAAACCGAGTTCGGGAGTACCGTCAATTGGCCGGGCAGGTCGGCGAAGCCAAATTAGGAATCAGAAATCAGAAATCAGGAATAATCTCACCCACATTTGGCATCTCTTTGTAATCCGAAATACTCAACGCGATAAATTACAGAGCTACTTAAGCGCGAGTGGAATCCAAACCCTGATTCATTACCCTATTCCACCACATAAGCAGCTGGCGTATAGTCAGTGGAATGGGTTAACCTTCCCCATTACTGAGCAAATTCATAGAGAGGTGCTAAGTCTACCCATGAGTCCGGTGATGACGAAGGAGGAGATTCAATGCGTAGTAAATCAAATAAATAGGTTTTCGTAGAGTTCCTAATTTCTCGTTTCTAGTTATTCAAAATTGTTCCTTATTTCTTGTTTCTAATTTCTAGTTTCTCATTGTTCGGAGGTTAGCAAGGAACCAGAAATCATAAATCACCATGACCATAACTAAGTTTGAGGATTTAGAAATTTGGCAAGAGGCTCGCAATTTGTGTGCGAAAATCAGGTGGATTTCGGAGAATACAAGTCTGAAAACAGATTACTCATTGAAAGATCAGGTTTTACGATCGAGTGGTTCGATAATGGACAATATTGCAGAGGGGTTTGAACGTGATGGCAATAAGGAGTTCATTCAATTTCTATACATCTCAAAGGGTTCACTGGGCGAGACTAGGTCACAGTTGCATCGAATTTTTGATGCCGGACATATTACTAAGGAGAAGTATGACGAACTAATTGGAGACTCTCTGCACTTAATACCTCGGATTGCCGGATTCATAAGTTACCTCTCAAAATCGGAATACCAAGGTTTGAAAAAGAAAAAATAGATGTAGAGTTCCTTATTTCTTGTTTCTAATTTCTAGTTATTCATTGAACAACCAGGAATCAGAAATCAGAAATCAGAAATCAGAAATCAGGAATCAGAAATCAGGAATCAGGAATCAGGAATCAGAAACAACGAATGTCCGAACAGCAAACCTCCTACCGCCAAATAATGAAAGCCACCTCCATCTTTGGTGGGGTGCAGGTATTTACCATTATAGTTAGCATAATACGCTCCAAGTTTATTGCGGTGCTGTTGGGTCCTGCAGGTATGGGTATTGCAGGGTTGCTAACCTCCACTACCGGGTTAATAAACGGCTTAACAAACTTTGGGTTGGGTACCAGCGCGGTAAAGGACGTGGCGGCCGCCAACGCCACCGGCGACGAAACCCGCATTGCCACCATAGTTACCGTGCTGCAGCGTTGGGTATGGATAACCGGAGTGTTGGGGGCCTTGGTTACCCTCATCTTTTCGCACTGGCTAAGCCTGCTCACCTTTGGGAATTCCGATTACACCGTTGCCTTTGTTTGGCTGGCCATAACCCTGCTTTTCCAGCAGCTCACCACCGGGCGGTTGGTAGTGCTGCAGGGGATGCGTAAGTTGAGCTACCTCGCCAAGGCCAACATGACGGGTAGCCTAATGGGTCTTTTTATTTCGGTGCCCATATACTACATCTACGGCGTAAGGGGTATTGTTCCAGCCCTTATCATTAGTTCGATTACTGCCATGCTGGTGGCTTGGTACTTCTCGCACAAGGTGGCCATTCTACCCGTTAAGGTAAGCCGTGCTCAAACGGTGGAGCAGGGACGTGGGATGCTTAAGATGGGTTTAACCATTAGTGTCACAGGCCTAATTACCTTGGGTGTTGCCTACATAGTTCGCATATTCATAAGCCATACGGGAGGTGTTGCGCAGGTTGGATTGTATAATGCTGGTTTTGCCATTGTTAATACCTATGTGGGGCTGGTGTTTACTGCAATGGGTACGGACTACTACCCACGGTTGGCAGGGGTGGCGAATGACAGGAAAAAAACAAACCAAGCCATTAACCAGCAGGCAGAGGTGGCCATTCTAATTTTGGCACCGATAATCATTATTTTCCTAGTATTGATAAACTGGGTTGTAATTGTTCTCTACTCAAGTAAGTTTGTTGGAGTAAACGGGATGATTCACTGGGCAGCCCTTGGTATTTTGTTTAAAGCGGTGAGCTGGTCAATTGCGTTTATATTTTTGGCCAAGGGTGCTAGCAAGCTGTTTTTTTGGAATGAGCTAATTACTAATTTCTACCTGTTGGCATTTAATCTCCTCTTCTATAAGTATTATGGCCTGAATGGTCTTGGATTCTCCTTTTTGCTCACTTACTTTATTTATGCGATACAGGTATATGTGGTGGCTAGGGTGAAGTATGCATTCGCATTCGATGCAGCATTTTACAAGGTGTTTGGTATTCAGCTAGTTTTAGGAGTTGCTGCCTTTGTGGTTATAAAAACAACGGTAGCTCCGGTAAATTATATCATTGGAATATTATTAATAATACTTTCTATCCTCTACTCTTTTAGGGAATTGGATAGAAGAATTGGTTTAAAAGCAGCGCTTTCCACAGTAATAAAACGATTTACCGGTAAATAAATGGAGATAATGAGTACAAACAAACAGCCACTGGTATCCATAGTAGTTATTACCTATAATTCTTCAAAATATATAGTCGAAACACTTGAAAGCGCGAAGGCGCAAACCCATCAGGAAATTGAGTTGATAGTAAGCGATGATTGCTCCACCGATAATACAGTTGAAATTTGCCAAGAATGGATAAGTAAGAATCGGCTTCGATTTGTAAGAGTAGAGTTGCTCTCTGTTCTTAAAAATACAGGGATACCTGCTAATTGTAATCGTGGTGCAAAGATGGCTAGAGGAACTTGGTTGAAATTTATAGCCGGAGATGATGTTTTGTGTAGTAATTGTATTAAAGATAATATCGAATTTGTAAAATCAAATAGTTTAGTTCGTATTGTTTCTTCAAGAATTATCTACATCGATCAAGATAGCAGACTAATTGAGAATGTTTATGATGAGTATTTAAACCTAAGAAAACATTACTTTGCATTGGATCATAAGGAGCAGTTAAGATTCTATGTAAGGATTCCATTATTTTTAAACTCACCTACTTTTTTCATCAATCGAGATGCACTAATTCAACTTAATTATTTTGATGAGGATTTAAGGATATATGAAGATATTTCTCTGGTATACAGGTGCAACACGAGTGGGAATAAAGTCTATTTTATGGATCAGACCACCGTCAAATATCGAATGATAACACATTCAATATCAAGAATTAAAGATGAAGCAGTTAACAAAAATAAAATCAGTGATCAAAAATTAATATTTAAAAAGTATCGAGCTCCAAAATTATCTTTTCTCAATATTTTGGATATTTCTGTTTATTATGATTATTGGCTTAATTATCATTATCAGGGCTTTGGCAAGTTAAAGGGTAAACGCATATTGAAATGGATAAGCCCCATGCATTGGCACTTATTATTAATAAGTTTAAGTGAAAGGTTATGAGGATTTTATGGTTTTCGAACACTAGTTCGAATTTTGATATTGAGAATCAGATTGGTTTTAGTGGCGGATGGATATCTGAATTGGAACGTAATATTGTTGGGGTTGTTGAAATAGAAGAATTGGCAGTTTCTTTTTTCTATTCCTGTAATAAAAAAGTAAAAAGGGATAAAATAACATATTACGCAATACGCAGAAGAGAGCGAAGTAACCTTTTTGTAAAATTCATATTTAATTGGATACACTTTATTGGTAATAAGAAAGATTTAAAGCGATGCATAAAGGTGGTTGATGATTTTAAGCCAGATATTATTCATGTATTTGGAACCGAGAGTGTTTTTGGAATGATAGCAAAGTTTTATCCTGATAGGACGATAATTCATTTGCAAGGACTTGTAAATCCAATATTGAATGCATATTTTCCTCCACATATAAGTTTGTTTGATGTTCTTTGGTATGGAAACTGGTTTAATTTTATTGTGGGGAATGGACGTTTTCATGATTATCTTAGGTTTAAGCTTATAGCTGCAAGGGAATTAGAAATTTTTAAAGACTGTAAGTATTATTTGGGAAGGACGACGTGGGATAGGCAATACATAAATTTGTTAGTTCCTTCTGCGAAATATTTCTACAATAGTGAATTATTAAGAGTCGATTTCTCTTCAGTTCAGTGGAAGCTGTCCAAGAATGAATTGTTAACTATATCAACCATTATCAACAGCAACCTTTATAAAGGTTTAGACCTAATATTGATAACTTCAAACGTAATTAAACATACGTGGGGGGATCGTTTTATTTGGCACATTTTTGGTATTAATAAAACTGATGAAGTTGTAGCAATATTTGAGAATAAATTGCGATTGCGTTTTGGTGATAATAATGTTGTATTTCATGGATCTCAACCTGCAAAGACTTTAGTTGATGGATTGCTTTGTTCGGATGTTTTTGTCCACCCTTCTTATATTGATAATAGTCCAAATAGTGTGTGTGAAGCCCAATTATTAGGTATGCCCGTTATATGCACTAACGTTGGTGGAGTTGGATCTCTTATCGAAACTGGCAGAAATGGGATTCTTATTCCTGCAAATGATCCATATTATTTAGCAAAAATGATTATCGATATAAAAAAGAATGATTATATGGCTCACTCACTTGGAGCTGAGGCGAGAAAAACTGCACAAATTAGACACAATACAGGGGATGTAATTAATGGAATTGTCTCAGTTTATAAAGATTTATGTCATTAATTATAAAGATGAAGGCATTCTCAGAAATTAGAAATGGTTATAAATTAATACAGCAAGATAAGGCTGGATATTTTTTTCTATTTTTTCAATTGGTAATTTTTTCAAGTCTAGTTAAGTATTTTCAAACGGATTGGTTTTTGGTATTGAATTTTGGTATTGCTTTTGTCTTTTCATACTGGCGAACAAAGTTCATTAATATGACTCATTTACATTGGATTGCCTTAGTTTGCTTTATTGTTTTTCTCTTTCCAATACTTTTGTCTGGCATCAATTATTTATATTTTGGATATTTCCTCCGAATATTAACTGGTTATTTTATAGTATATTCTTTAAAAGATAAGTTTGTGGAGTATTATCATAACTTACTTTTTATTTTGGCCTTAATTAGTATTGTTCTTTTTACTATTCAAATTATTGATATTAATTTATATTCTGTTTTTGAGAAATTTTCTGATTTAGTATTAAATTCAGATAGACGCAGGCCTGGTGTTGAAGGGATTACTCATAAATATTTGATTCTTTATCTTGTCAATGGATGGGCAACAAATAGAAATAGTGGTTTTATGTGGGAACCAGCAGCCTTTGGTGCTGTTTTAGCATGGGCTATGATATTTAATCTTTTTATTTATAAGTTTAAGATTAATATAAAATTGATTGTTTTATTGATCGCTTTGTTAACTACTTATTCTGTAGGTGCATATACATATTTGTTGCTTTTATTAGTAATATATCTATTAGAGAATAGATTTAATTTAAAATATTATTTTATTATTTTTTCTTTCATTGGGCTTGGTTTGTATACACTGACGCAAACACATTTGTTAGATACTCAGTTTGAAATGATGTTGAACAAGGTGGACAATGAACCTGAGCAAATTGATGAAGTAATGAAAAATGAAAATCTATATAACCGGGTTAGTAGAGTTGTTGGCTTTTATACCAATTGGGAATATTTTAAGGCTTTCCCCATAGGTTATGGATTTATTGAATCGAAAGGTCAATATAATTTGTTGGCTATGACGCCAAATGGTTTAATGGTGATAATGGTTAGATGGGGGATTCTTGGTTCTGGATTGATATTTATTCTTTTCAGGTATGGAGTTGTTTATCTCAAAAGAAAATACTTTAATAAGATTAAATTAATACCATTTATTCTTATGATTGGGGCAATGATTCTTCCATTTGCTGGAAATCCATTTGATAATCAACCATTTCTATTTGCACTACTTCTATTTCCTTTGTGGAGAACAGAGGGAAATAGATTAAATTCCACAGCTACATTGAAGGTTTCAACCTATTAATTATGAGTTCTAAGATTGTAATCCTTACGTCAGAGAATTTCCCATATGGCAGTCCAGGAGCAAACTATCTCAGAAACTTGTCAAGTGGGTTACAGCTAAACTCAAATTACTTGATTGAGGTTTGGTTACAAAGTGGAAACTCACGACCATACATCGGATTTCAAAATCAAAGGGTGAATAGTATCAATAATGTTCACTATCGCTTCCTCGGGGGATATGCTTTACGCCCTAGAAGCACCATTGGCAAATTTTATAATGATGTATTGGGACTTTTTGGACCATTAATGCGAATAATTAAGGAGCGAAGGTCAATAAACAAGATAATTGTATACAATAGTTCTGCATTAAGTGTTGTTTTTTCACTTTTGCTCTGTCGATTGATGAATATTCAGACAATTAAGATAATTCCTGAATGGTATGAGAAGAGTTCTGTTCTAACCTCTTGGAAAAAGTATTTCAAGTGGTGGGATTTTATTTTTGGAATGAAGGTATTAAACTTCCATTTTGATAAACTTATAGTACTAAGTAGCTATCTGAAAAATTTCTATATTTCACAGGGTTATCCAACAAGGCAACTATATGTATTACCAAACTTAGTAAATCTGGATGAGTTTTCTAGTTTAGTTGGCACAAATAGTGTAGTGAATGAACGTAACGATCGAGTTGTGATTGGTTATTCTGGAGCACCAGTAAGAAAAGATGGAATATTAGACTTGCTTCAAGCATTTGGGCTGCTTGTAAAAGAACATAGCAATGTGGAGTTACTTGTTATTGGTGACATATCACAAACAGCTACGGCGATTCCCTATTTAAGGGCAAAAGCCGATGAACTCGGTATTATGGAGAGCCAAATACGCTTCACCGGACTTGTTGATTTTATGGAGGTGCCAGGCTTGCTCAATAGCTGTGACATCCTAGTACTTGCTCGTCCATCGGGCCAATTTGCCGAGGCTGGTTTTCCAACAAAATTAGGGGAATACCTTGCCTGTAAAAAGCCTGTTGTTGTAACAAAGGTGGGGGATATTCCTAAATACTTTGAGGATAAAGTTAACGCCATACTAGTGGAACCCGATAATTCAGTCTCAATTTGCAAAGGAATAAACTTTCTTATTGAAAATTCGGATATTGCAAAGGTTATAGGTTTAAGAGGATTTGACTGGGTAAACTTAAATCTCGAATATAAGATCGCAACCATTCCTGTTGTTGATTTTATTGAAATAAAATAACTCTGATGAAAGTTAAATTTATATTGTTTGAGCCTTCTGATTTTGAAGGGTACCCCACTGGTGGTTCTGGAACATTTAGTAAAAATGTTGTAGAATTATTTGGTAATGAAGTTGCTCTTGTCGGGATTACCACATCAAAAGAGGATAGAGTTGGAGCTTGGACTAAGAAGGTAATTTCAGACAAGGAGTTTGACTATTTTCCTGTAAGATATGTAAAGAAGAATTACAGTAAAAAACCGCTTATCCCTGCACGGTTAAAATGGTTTCTCGGACTTCGGAAAAACAAAAAAAATATATTAAGATATGATTGTTCTAATGTTTTCATTCAGTCACAAGACTCATTATTAGCTATCTATGGTTGGTCTTATACCAACATTTGTTATCGTTTTGCTGGATTGACAAATCCTTTAAGTATGTCGCGTTATAAATGGGTTAGATTGTTTGATAATTTATTTGAACACTATTATATTCCAAAATTGAAATATGTGAACACTATTCTTGCTGCAGATAGTAAGGAAGAGATAGAAATATATTCTAGAAAATTAGGAACTTATGGAATTAAGAATACCATTAAGCAATTTCCTACAAGAGTGGATACTAACATATTTTATCCAATGCACAAAAGGTTGGAATTACGTTCAAAATTTGGGTATGGTGAGCACTCAAAAATTGTAATTACTACGGGTCGACTTTCTGTAGTTAAAGGATGGCAGTTGCTATTGGATAGTTTTTTATTTTTTCAAAAGGAATTTTTAAATAGTTATTTCATATTTGTGGGAAATGGTGAGGAGAAGAATAATATTGAGGCATATGTGAGGAAATTAGGATTAGTTGAACAGGTAAAATTGGTTGGTTATCAGGATAAGACAAGCCTTGCTGAGTTGTTGAATATTAGTGACATATATGTTATGGGATCGTTTTATGAGGGGTGGCCAACTTCTATGGTTGAAGCATTGGCGTGTGGCGTTCCAATATGTTCTACAAACTTTGGTAGTGCAAAAGAAATCTTAAATGCGAATATTTTTGGAATAACAGTTTCTGATCGAGATCCAATAAATTTTGCAAATAGTATGAAACTTGTTATTAATAATAATTTTGTGGAGGATTTGTATTTGAAAGAAATGGATAAGTATTCATTGAAAAATTTTAGAGATGAACTGTCAGGTCATTGGCAAATTTAAATATACTAAAGATATTTTTATTTGTATGTCCGCAAACACTCATAATTCATAAATTTGCTTATATTTGAAGAAAAAAAGCATGAACCTGTTCAGTTTTACAGCACATTTCGGAAGTGAAGAAGCCTGTCGTAATCATTTTAAGCAAGA
>Ga0307376_10000929_pt1 | contig 33877 bp, 33 predicted proteins | sample TR2MG_FD_202536 | JGI IMG/M metagenome (GOLD analysis project Ga0307376, IMG submission 202536) | Soil microbial communities from Risofladan, Vaasa, Finland - TR-2 | ecosystem: Environmental > Terrestrial > Soil > Coastal area > Acid sulfate soil | place: Finland: Risofladan, Vaasa | collected...
GCTGCCATCAACCGCTTCATCGAGGAGACCAACCAGATGCCCAAGCCCTTCACCTGGACCGCCAATCCTGACAAAATCATCGCCGCCGTCAGGCGAGGGCATCAAGTGTTGGATTCAATCCACTAGCATGGACCACGGGGCGCCCGCCACCCGGGCGCTGTCGGGCGGCGGAGGGCATTGCTGCCCTATAAGCAAAAGGCGCCGGCTCGGAAGAGCGGCGCCTCGCACAACTGTCGGATTATAGCTGGAACCTACTCGACCAGCGCCACGCTGTCAAGAATTAATTCCTATTCCTGCCGGAAAAGAAAACCCCGGCCGACATGACCGGGGTTTCCAACCAAAGGGGTGATCGCAGGGTTGTGACCACCACGTCCAAATCATTCCACCAGTTCAAGAGCCGGGCCAGCGGATCTTGCGCAATTGGTTAAGGTTAAGACGCGAGCGCGAGCCAAGCCCAGCGGTCGTTGAGGAAAGGCTCGCGGGGAAGCGATTCCCGCGCCCGATTGCCGCAAGGAGAGACGCCGGCCCCGCGCCGGGCGCCTCTATTTATAGGGCTTGCGCAGCAACCAGGTCTGGGATGGAACCTTGGCGCAGGAGGTGGCGAACAGGTCGGTGATGTTCTGGGAGTTTGGCCCTGGATTGTCGATACAGCGCGGATAGATGCGCATGTCCTCATTCATCAGCGCCACGCGGTCGTACCATTTGATCGCATCGACATCCTTGGCCTTCGTCTTCAACTCCTTGGTGAGCGCCGCGACCTTCTCTTCGAGCTCGCCCAGGGCGCTTTGCAGGCAGGCAATCTTGTCCTCGGTGCTCCCCTGACCGCAATCGGCCGCGAGCATCGGTGTCGTGGACAATGCTGCGACGAGAGTGGCCAACCCAATAAATACAACCAAACGAATTCGCATCTGCAGGCCTCCTTCTGCCTCAAAGTGAGGAGCACAATGCGAGCGATGCTAAGGCCGTGGGGCAGGCATTACGAGCGGCGCTGTCTTCCCTCACGTCATCGTGAAATGCGGAGGTGACAATGGCCGCTCCCCTCGTCCTCCGGACGAGGCTACTATTTGAGGGGGCACTCGTTCCGTATCTAGGGTAGGGGCGCGCCATCCCGCAGAGGTGCAAGGCAATATCGACGGCGCGACGCCCCCCGCGTCGAACCGTTCATTGCCAATGGATCGTGATTGAGGCTGGCTCGCGGGTGATGGCAATAAGAACAGCTGCCGCTTCCATCGTCGCCCTATGCGCGCTCGGCCTGGCACTTTCGGCTTGCAGCCTCGCCGGGCCGGCTCCACGCACGTTCACCCCGGTCGAGTCAAAGCCGACGAAGCAAGAGACCGAGGCCGCCGCGCTGGAGGCGGCTTCCAAATCCTGCAAGGCGAGCACACGCGACAGGGGCATCAAATCCGTGCTCGCGATCGTCTCCCGCATGCGGCCCGGAGCCGTCGATGAGGACTACATCGCTTGCATGAAGGACAAGGGCTACGAGGCCGCGAAGTGAACCGGCCGTGGTTGCTCAAGGCCTGAGTTCCGGCCTAAACTTTTCCGAAAATTTGCGCATGGCGGCAGAGGCTTCTTGAGCACTTCCCGGGCAAGATGGCGCCCAAAGAAACTCGAGAGGCGACAATCATGACCGATGAGCACTTCCCTCCCCTCGTCCTGATCGAATGGCTCGACAGCGGCCAGCCGATGCCGAGTTGGCAGTGGCTCGAGCAGATCGAGCCCCGCCGTCCGCATCTGTGCGTCTCGGTCGGCTTCCTCGTGCAGGACGGCGACGAGGCCAAGGTGCTGGCGCCCAATCTCGGCGCGAGCGACGGCGGCGGCGACTGGGACCAAGCCTCCGGCGTGATCACCATCCCCACCACGGCGGTGCAACGAATGCTGCGGCTCAACGCCAATGTGGCGACACTCTGTCCGCTGGCGTCGCTCTCGGACGATGGGGATGCGCCCTCGGCATTGAGGCTCTGGGCGTCCTGAACCTTGGCCCTCGGCGACCGAACTGAATTTTACCTCCTTGCGACCCCGAGACCCCTTCCAGCCACTCGCTTCCCCCTATAAAAGGCCGCAATCACGGTATAGTTTGCACAGCCGGGTTGCCTCTATCCGGGATGTCGGAATTGGGCGCGCGAGGCCGGGCTTCTGGCGCGTGGCGCATAGGTCAGGGCGAAGTTGCGGGACTTTCTACAAGGCAATCGCAGGCGCAAGCTCATCGATTGGCTCGCGATCGATTCAAGCATCGATTCGGGTCTCTATCGCGCTTGGATAGGTCTCAAGGATGCGTGGGGCGGCTATTCCACCTTCTTTGGCCGCTTCGAGGTCAAGGGCTTTGTCCGTGCTCTGAACGAGGTCGCCTGCGAAAGCCTGACGCTTAGCGCTGCTGGCCTTCTCGTGGTGCTTGCCTTCGCGCTTCCCGCCTTCGAAGTCGCCCAAGGCAAGATGAACCTGTCCGACGAGTACAGCGTCACCTTCTATGACCGCTACGGCAACGAGATCGGCAAGCGCGGGCTTCTGCGCGACGATTCCGTGCCGTTGGAGGAACTGCCGGACTTTTTGATCAAGTCCACGCTGGCGACCGAGGATCGACGCTTCTTCGAGCATTTTGGCGTCGACGTCATGGGCACTATCCGCGCCCTCGCCGAGAATGCCCGCGCCGACCAAGTGGTGCAGGGCGGCAGTTCCCTCACCCAGCAATTGGCAAAGAACATGTTCCTTTCGCCAGAACGGTCCCTCGGCCGTAAAGTGAAAGAGGCCCTCATCGCCGTCTATCTCGAGAACCACTACACCAAGCGCGAGATCCTCAAGATGTATTTCGATCGCGCCTATCTCGGCGGCGGTTCCTATGGCGTAGAGGCGGCGTCCCAGTTCTATTTCGGCAAGTCGATTCGCGAGGTGAGCTTGGCCGAAGCGGCCATGTTCGCGGGCATGTTCAAGGCGCCTACGCGCTACGCCCCGCATATCGACCTCGCCGCCTCGCGCGCGCGCGCCAACGAGGTGCTGACCAATATGGTGGAGGCCGGTTACCTCACCGAGGGCCAAGTCTACGGCGCCCGCATGAACCCGGCCAAGATCATCGAGCGCGGCGATTATTACAGCCCGGATTGGTTCCTCGATTGGGCCTTCGAGGAGGTGCAGCGGCTCATGCGGGACAAGAAGCAGCACATCATCGCCGCCAGGACCACCGTCGACATCAGCCTGCAGAAGATGGCGGATCAGTCGCTCCAGCAGACGATGGTGCAATATAGCCGCGCCCGCTCCTTCGACCAGGGCGCGCTCGTCGGCATGGAGCCCGACGGCGCCGTGCGCGCCCTTGTCGGCGGCAAGGACTATGGCGAGAGCCAGTTCAATCGGGCCACGCAGGCCTATCGCCAGCCTGGTTCTTCGTTCAAGACCTATGTCTATCTCACCGCGCTCGAGAACGGTTACACGCCGGCATCGGTCATGAGCGACGGTTATGTCAGCTGCGGCCGCTGGTCGCCGAAGAACTATTCCGGCGGCTTCCGCGGGCGCATGATGCTGAAAGACGCGCTGGCAAAGTCGGTCAACACCATCGCGGTCAAGCTCTCCCTCGCCGTGGGCCGGGAGAAGGTCCTCGCCAATATGCAGAAGATGGGAATCACCTATCTCAGGAAGTCCTGCTCCATGGCGCTCGGCGACACAGGCATGACGCCGCTCGATCATACCGGGGGCTATGCCGTCTTCGCCGCTGGGGGTCTCGAGGTCCATCCTTACGCCATTGAGGAGATCCATACGCTGCAGGGCGAACTCCTCTACTCCCATCAGCGCGACGAACCAGAGCGCAAACAGATTTTCGATCGCAAGGTGGTCGAGGAACTCAACGGCATGCTCCAAGGCGTCGTTCTGGCTGGCACCGGGCGGAGAGCGCAGCTTGATTTCACCAATTCGGTGGGAAAGACGGGAACGAGCTCCAACTATCGCGACGCCTGGTTCGTGGGCTACACCGGCCAATACGTCGTTGGCGTCTGGCTTGGCAATGACGACTTCACGCCCATGGCGCGGGTGACGGGCGGCAGCTTCCCCGCCGAGACCTGGCACAATTTCCTCGTTCTCGCGCACGACACCGACAACATCCCGCAGATCCCGGGCATCCCGCTACATCCTCTCCAGATTGCCGAACAGGAGCGCCTCGCTCAGATGCAGCAGGCGGTGGCGACCGACTCCGACGTGGTCATCCCGCTCCCGACGGCTGAGAGCGTCAAAGACATGTCGAGCGCGACTCGGCAGATCCTCAACAAGATCGGTGACCTGCTGAATGACGCGCCCTCGCTCGCGCCCAGCGATACCAAGGCTCAGAACCGGGTCGAGGCACCGGCTGAGACCACGCCCAAGGCGAGCGTTGCCTCGGCGTCCGGTGGCCCCGCTCCTGGTCCGGCTGAAAGCCTGCCCGAACTGGCTTCGCCACAGCTCCCGCCAATCGTCCCTGACAGCGCCGGTGCCGGCGCACCTCCCTAGGCCGGGCGACATCCGTCCCCCTCGACGGCGCACGCCGACTTGACAAGTTCCTCCTGACCCTTTCCGCTTCCGCTCGTTCTTGTTTGGGTTAGCTCGGCTGAGGCGCTCCTAAGATGCGCAGGCTACTTCTTCTCATCGCGACCTTTGCCGTTGCGCTGCTGCTAGGCATCGGCTCGGCTTGGTACATGATCGAACGGGGCACCCCTCTCACCACCAATCGGGTGGGGCCCTGGGCGAGCTGGATGAGCGAGGGCAACCCGAATGCCGATCCCTACACCAAGGCGCATCTAGCCCGCAGCGGCCGGCTTCCCCTCACGTCGACCACGGCGCGCTACTTTTTCGCCCGCACCGACAGCGAGGGAGATGAACTGACCTCGGCTTGCGAATATTCGATCGAGGGCTCGGCGCTCGACGCCCGGTGGTGGTCCATTGCCGTCTACGACGCGCACGGGTCGGTGATCGAAAATCCCTCCCAGCGCTATAGCTTCAACAGCGACGAGGCCATCCGCCGCAGCGATGGCACCTATCACATCAGCCTCGCCAGCCATGCCCGTCCCGAAAACTGGCTGCCAAGCGGAAGCAAGACAGAGCAGGCGCTCGTATTGATGTTGCGGGTCTACGGCCCGCGTGAGACGGACTCTTCCGGCATCGGCCAGATACCAAACGACCGGCTCCCCAAGATCGAGCGCAAGGCATGCAGTTGAGAGTTCCAATTCTCTATGTCCTGCTCTGCCTTGTGCTTGCGGGGCTTATTCACATTGCGGCCGTGCTCACCCTTCCCGCGCTCGCGCCGAAGGACGCTTGGGCGCGGCTCGTTCCGCTTGGACCGGTCAACACCATGATCCAGATCCCGCCGGCAAGCCCCGATCAGCAGATTATCCCGATGATGGCGCCGGATGTCCGTTACGCCTTTTGCCGGTTCGACCTTGCGGAGGGGCCGGTCCGGCTCAAGGCCGCCGTCCCCAATGATTTGTGGTTGATCTCTTTCTATACGCCAAGAGGCGACAATTTCTACACGGTGACTGGCGCCGACATGCGACGGGCACAACTCGATCTGATCATCGCAAAAGCCGATCAGCCGGTGGCTGAAGCCGGCATCGACGCTCCGGAAGAGGCCGAACATGTAGTGGTCGTGACCTCTCCGGCGCAGGAAGGCGTTGCCGTCATCCGTGCGCCGGTTTCCGGCCCAAGCCGCGCGGCCCGCGCCGAAGAAGCCCTCAAGGCCACGTTCTGCGGTCCGCACCCCAATACACCAGCCGATGTCGAAAAGTCGGGGGCGCCGAGCGAGGCCCCCAGTGCCGCGCCGAACTAGCGCTGCTTCTTCCTTGCGCGCTGCGCCCGTTTGCGCGGAGGACTCGTCGTGCCGCTCGGGGATTCCTCCGACGTCCGGCGTTCGATCCTCACCCCTGGGAAGATGATGACGTGACCGAGAACACAATCCTCGGGCTCGATCGCCCGCGGTGTCGGTTCCTCTGCCCGACGGAATTCAAGGATGATCCCCATTCTCCGTCTCCATCCGCCCAATGCGGGGCGCTGAGCGCCCGAGACCGCATTAAGACGCGGGTAGGGTTAACGAAGTCTAAACCAAGGAATCGACCTTACTCCCCGACGACGGCATCGCCAAGAAAATGGCGTCCGGCCCTGTCTTCAACCTCCACGATCCAAATATCTGAGTCGAAGCTCGTCTGCCGCGCGAGATAGCCAGCCGCCTCGCTTTCGCCCGCCGGACTGGCGGGGAGACAGTTCACCCAGCGCCGCTCGACGGCGCTCATCTCGAGGCCCGCCGGCGCGGGACCGTAGAGCTTCACGGTTCCATCGAGGCGATTGATGCAGATGTAGATCGCCCCGGCGTGCTCGTCGCCACGGCGCACGACGACGGCGGGCGCACCTTCGACCTGGCAGTAGCGCAGATATGCCTTGACCCAAATCTCGCTCGTGACGCGCATGACAGGGCCGAGCCTACCCGCTATTGCCGCAAAGCCACACCTGCGAGGTCTCGGCCAGTCACGCGCTTGATCTCGCGCAGCAGCTCGGCATCGATGCGACCGGTCTCGGCGATCTTTCTATCGTGCTGGAACGATTTCATGGCGCGCTCGGTCGCGCTTCCCAGCGCGCCGTCGACGGGGCCAGGCGCATAGCCGAGATCGGCGAGAATCTGCTGCACCTGTTTTACGGTCCAATCCTCTTTGACCGTCGAGGCCGAGATCGGCCGCGCGCCGTCGCCCGCTTCATCCGCCACCGAACCGGTGCTCGCCGTCTCGCCAAGGAGGATGTGGCGCAACAGCTCGTCCGAAGGCGAGCCGGAGATCGGAAGTCCATGGTCCTTTTCGAAGGCCGCAATCGCCTTTCGCGTCTCTTCGCGGAGGTTTCCGTCCGCGGCTCCGCCCCCATAGCCCCGAACCGCCAGCTCGCGCTGGATCGCGGTCACGAGTTGCGACGACGCGTTCCGAACCGGCAGTGGCGGTAGATCGATGCGCGCTGTCGGCGCCATCCCGGACTCCGCCGAGATGCCGGTTGCTTTCGGGACGGTCGGCAGCACGGCGACGGGACGCTGAGCCTGCAAATACAGCGCATTATAGGTGATGAAGCCGGTCAGGCCGACGAACGCCAGAAACAATAGCCGTGACAGCACTACGCTCATTGCTCGATTCGATAGGTTCTTGGCCGAGGGTCGCCCGTCAACTCCCGGACACCATCTTGGCGGTTGAAGCTAAAGAGTTGTTAAACGTAATCGCCAGGGCCGGTTTCTGGCCGCTTGCAGGTTTCAAGCCGCGGTCACGGCGGGCAATTCCGGTGAGCCATGGCGTGATTCGCTTTGCGCTGGTTCCAGGGGCAGCAGAATTTTGACCGTGGTCCCCTGCCCGAGCTTGCTTGCGATCTCAAGCCTGCCGCCGTGCAGGCGGGTCAGCCCCTTGACCACTGACAGGCCCAGGCCCGCCCCTTCGTGGTTCCGGTTATAGGAGCGTTCGGCTTGCACGAATGGATCGCCAAGCGTCGGCAGGTCCTCCTCGGCGATGCCGACACCATTATCGGCGACAACGAGCTCCATCATGCCGTCATCCGCCCGGGCCGAAATGCGGACCCAACCGCCGGACTCCGTGAATTTGATCGCATTCGAGATGACGTTGAGCAGCATCTGCTTGCAGGCACGCTTGTCGGCAAGGAGTTCGGGCAGGCCGGGCGTCACCTCGGTGATCACCGCAATTCGCTTCTTCTCCGCCGCGTGACGCATGACTTCGGTGCAGGAATTGACCAGCGAGGCGACGTCGAACGGCTCCTTGACCAGGTTGAACTTGCCGGCCTCGATCTTCGACATGTCGAGAATGTCGTTGACGACGTTGAGCAGGTGCTCGCCGCTTTCGTGGATGAGCCGGGCATAGTCCCGGTAGCGCTGCTCTCCAAGGGCGCCGAACAATTCGCGGTTCAGGATCTCGGAGAAGCCGATCACGGCATTGAGCGGGGTCCTGAGCTCATGACTCATATTGGCCAGGAACTGTGACTTGGCACGGCTCGTGCTCTCCGCCTCGTCGCGAGCGCGCAACAGCTCGGCCTCTTGGGCCTTCCGCTCCGAGATGTCTCTGGTGCCGGCGAGGATGCCTCCAAGCGCTCCCGCCCCGCTTCCAAGCGGCCTGCACCGCATCTCGACCCAATGATAGCTTTCCTCGCCCGATGTACCCTTCTGGCGCAGCCTGAACTCGATGGTCATGGGTTCGTTGTTGCTTTGGCACCGCGACAACGCCGTGAGATAGGCTGGGCGGTCGGCGACATGCACGCGATCGAACAATCCGTCGCCGTGAAGCGTCGCCGGGACCTCACCCAACAAGTGCTCCGCCGCGTGTGAGGCAAACACCACGCGACCCCGGTCGTCGTGCCGCGTGATCATGTCGGTCGCGCTCTCGGCCAGCAGCCGGTAGCGTTCCTCGCCGATGCGGATGGCCTCCCCCGAACGGACCTGGATGAGTTGCAGCGTCACGGCGAGACCCGCGGCATAGATCGCGGCACTCATCGCGCCGAACAGGGCAAGCACGGCGGGAGACATCGGTAGCGACTGCCCGGCCGGTACAAGCCCAAACGCGCTGCTGGCGGCGAGGACGATAAGGCCAAGGCAGGCGACCCCTGCCGCCCAGGCGACCCCGCGCCGATCGGTCGAGAGTGCGGCCTCCAGGGGGACCACGATCATCCAGGGGACGAGAAAGGAGGCGATGTCCCCCGTGAACCAGGCCGAGAATGTCACCAGGCCGGCGAAATTCGCAGCCGAAATGAAGTGCGCCGCGCCGACCCAACCGGTACGCGACAAGAAGATGGCGATGCCGATCGGCGACAGAAACCAGAGAAAGGCGAGAGCGCCGAGCAGAGACGGCTTGCCGGTCAGAACGAGATAGATCGGAAATACGCAGAGCGCGAGCAGGCCGGCGAGCAATTGCGCCGCGATGAAGGATTGCTGGCGGGCCGTCTCGACCACATCGTTGCGGACGGACCGGTGCACAAGCGAGCCGAAATAGGCATCGAAACCACGCACGCTTCGATGAGCAAACACTCGCATCTCGAAGCGGGCCTTCAGCCCGCCGCGTCCCCGATTGTCCTTGATTCTGATTATCCCCGGCGCGCGCTTAAGGAAGCCTAAAACGGCAAGCCCGCCCGCGGTTGAGACGGGTCGCTCCCCTCCAGGGAATTCGGCCCGAATGCCAACCAGCCAGCGCCGGCGCCGGATGGTCTTAGGTAAATTTTATACAATCTTTCCGAGCGTTAGGACCTGTTATCAGAAGCTTTACAGGTTCGAGCAGCTTTAGACATCTCTTAAACTTAAATATATTTTCCAGCAAAATTGGGAGGCCGTAGTGAAAGTCGCTTACTTCCTCCAGCCTATAGTGTGCTCACCTTATGGGAAGGTCGTTGGCGGCACACCAGCCATCTGGATTGAAAGGGGCGCTGAAATGTTTCTGATTAGGACGGGTTTTTGGCTCATCGTTCTCATTCTCCTGCTCCCAACCAACGAGCAGCAGCAGAGCCAAGTTTATGGCACGGCCCAGGCCGCCGTGAAGGATGTGAGCAGCTTCTGCGAGCGTAACCCCGGCGTCTGCGCCACGGGCAAGGACGCCTTCGACGTCTTTGTGGAGAAGGCACAATTCGGCGCCGAGATGCTGATGGGGTTCGTCAAAGAGCAGACCGGAGTTGCTTCGGGAGAAGTTGAAACGACTCCGAGCGCGGATGAGATTGCCGCGCCCGAGGATCCCGACGGGCAGCATTCAAGCCTGGACCAGGCAAGCGTTGCCGAGGCAGGCATCGGGCCGTGGACGGTGTCGCCGGTGACGGTGGACCCAGTGAGCGCGGAATCGACCAGCTCGCAAAATACGCTCGACTCCGACGACCTTCGTCCCGCGTGGGACGGCCCCTACCCGGCCGGCTCTTCGTTATAGAGGCTCGATGCCGCGGGGTCCGCGCCAGTATTGCGGGGTAAACCGCGACTAGAAGCTCTGGCAGCCCCACCTGCCAGCGGCGCGCACGGAGGATGGTTCCCCCCCTTTCCCATCCGACGTGCGCGCCCTTGTCTTTCATCAACGGCTCGCAGAGCCTGCCAATCCCACCTATATTGTAGGGATGGAGAACGCAGGCCCGATGGAAGCGAGTAAGACGCATCCACCCGTAAGCTTCGACGAGCTCGTCGCCGATTTCGAGCTTCTCGACGACTGGGAGGACCGCTATCGCTACGTGATCGAGCTGGGGCGGAAGCTCCCCCCCTTGCCGGATGAGGCTCGAACCCCCGCCAACAAGGTCCAAGGCTGCGCCAGCCAGGTGTGGCTTGCGACCAGAACCGATCAGGGCAAGCACGCGCCCCGACTGATCTTCCTCGGCGACAGCGACGCTCACATCGTTCGAGGCCTCATCGCCATCCTGTTCGCTCTCTATTCGGGCAAGACGGCCGCGGCCATTCTCGAGATCGATGCCCCCGCCCTCCTCGACCGGCTGCATCTGAAGGAGCATCTCACGCCGCAACGCTCGAACGGCGTCGTGGCCATGGTCGAGAGGATTCGCCAGGACGCGCGTCAAACCATCGAGACGACACCCTCGGTTCACTGATCCTCGGTGCTGCGCCAGGCGTCGAGTGTTGGCCGGTAATCCTCGCTGCCCCAATGGCGGACGCGCCGCCACCGTCGCGCCCGCGCATCGCGTCGGACCGCTCGAAGCCGTAATGTCTGGCGAGCCGCGTCAGCGCGATCTGCAGCACGACCTTTCCCGCCCGCTGCGGCCAACCCTGGTTCCTCTCCGCTTCTTCCAATCCCTTCAACTCGCAGCAAACATCGATGAGCACGCCGGCGAGCTCCGGCCCGACGGCCTTGAGCGCGCGCGACACCCGCTCCTTGGCGGCGATGACATTGTCGCGCAAGGACGCGGCGTCCGGCGGCGCGGCGCGGCGCGACCGGTCCGACGGAGCCAAAGCCGACCAGTTGGCCGTGACCCGCTGGTTCAACTGGGCGAACCAATAATCCGTCCGAAGGCGCTCCCCAGCCTCATATTGAGGATCGGAGAGCAGCGGCCGGCCGGCACGGTCCTTGCGGCCCTTAAGCCAGCCAAGCGGACTCTCCGTCTCATTCACCATCACCTGCCGCCGGGCGCCATCGACCTCCCTCAGCTTCACGGCGCGCCTCTGATGCTGCTGCCGAAACGGATCGGCGGCGCCTGCCTTGCACCGGCTGAGCCATGCCCTTCCCGCCTCCGACAGCACGAGGTCCTGGCCGTTCCGCCTGAGCCAATCTCGCCGCATGCAGAGCGCGATCAAGCTTTCCGCCACGCGCATTTCCTGGTGAGTCGATTGGCTCGACAGGCGGTAGCAGCCATCCACGCGGCAAAGCGCCGTCTCTGCCTCCTTCAGGCGCACAAGCACCCGCCGCGCACGCACCTCTTCTTCACTCTCGTTCCTCACCGGCCGCCCCGTCGCATCGACAGCGCGTCGATCAGGCAGGAGACCGCACCCTCGAGATGTTCGAGCCGGCAATCGAGATCGGGGTCGTCCCGCCTGTCCTCGACCAGACCGCACGCATGCGCGACGGTGGTGCGGTCGCGCCCAAACAGAACCCCGACATCGGTCAAGCTGATCCCACAAGCGACATGGGCCAGATACATGGCCACCTGTCGCGCAAATGCCGTTCGCGCCGAGCCTCGCGACCGAGCGTGCAACTCGTTGACGTCGACCTCGAACACCGCCGCCACGGCGGATTCGATCGCCCGCCTGACCGCCGCCGTTCCATGCAGGATGGTGCCGAGCGGGCGCCGGCAAATTTGCGAATTTCCACTCGCTTGCGCCCAACTCATCGAACCCCTCCGTTTCCCGAACATGGCGTGCATTGATGGTAGGAATTAATACCTAGCACACTCTAGTGGGCAACATCGGGTCCGGGGATAAGTCTCTCCGAGACCCCATCGCCGGTGTCGAAATCCGGTCCCGGGAACGCCGATCGGGGCCGAAGCGGATCCCGACACTGTCCCCGCTCGGTCCTCGCCACCTTTGCCTGAGCGCATGCTTCGGCCTCTCAAGCAAAGGAACTCAAAATGTCGGAGAAGACGCATCCCGCTGCCAAGGCGGAGAGAGGATCGAGGCCTGGCTCGGCCGCAATCCGTGCGTTCGGCGCGATGACCGACGCGGAAGCAGGCCGCTATTCGCGGTCCCGCGATCTACCGGGCCTGATTGCCCTCTGGCCGCGCGAGCTTGCGGACTCAAGTCCCGAGGGCGGCTTGCACATCCTGTCGAAGTTGACGCGGGCGCTTCGCGCCGAGCGCCGGCGCGCGCTGGCGGGCCATTGGAGCTATGACCTCAATCGTCACCTTGCTTTGATGGATGCGTATAAGGCCGAGCTTGGGTCGCTGCGGGGGATGAATGCAGGCCTCAGCCAAAAGATGCCCGGCGCTGCCCCGCCCAGATCTGAGGCTGCGACGGGTAAGGTCGCGCGGGCCGTTCGGCCCTTGGCCGCACGGCCTCGATAGGCGCCGTCGTGTCGTAGCAGAGGATCCGGTCGACATACTGCCCGTCCTGCGAGAGCGGCAGCCGCAACCAGAACAGCACGATGTGGTCACGGCCTTCGGCGGGCCCACGCACCACGCCATGGAGCGGCGCGTGGCGGTTCACCACCCAGCCATGCACCTCCTGCCAATAGTCCGAGCAAGCGCCGGCGAAGACGCGGTCGACGCGCTTCCCCGTGATCTCCTCGCCATAGATTTCGTGGAGGCGAGTTCCCGCCAGCCTAAACCGGGCCTCATCCAGCCCGTCGGCGACATCGATCAGGCCGACGCTGGGCAAGAGCCTGGGCACCTTGAACGGATCGATATCGGAACGGGCGGGCATGCATCGGGAGCCGGCAGCCTGGAGCCAATAATCGTAGAGCTCACGCTGCCCTTGCGTTACCAATTGTGCCCGAAAGTCGCGCCCGGACAGCATTGGTTCCCCCCTCCAGCAAGCCTCGAAACAGGCTTTCGAATCGCCCCGCCTGAGACGACTATGTGGAGTTCGGCCGCGCCACGCAAGCGTCGGGCGGAAATTCTTTAAGAGTCACAATAGGTTGTGGTGACTTTCCGAGCGCGCTACCCGATCTGGATAAACGCCGGCGCAGGAGGAAAGGGGGAAGCGCGGCGAATGGAGCGCCGCGCTGCAAAGTCGATTCGTTTTGCCTAGCGGCGGCGCTGCCCGAGCCCCATGCGTTTTGCCAGGTCCGAACGTGCGGCGGCGTAGTTCGGCGCGACCATGGGATAATCGTGCGGCAAGCCCCACTTCTCGCGATATTCCTCCGGCGAGAGGTCGTAATGGGTGCGCAGATGGCGCTTCAGCGACTTGAACTTCTTTCCGTCTTCCAGGCACACAATATGATCGGGCGTCACCGATCTCTTGATCGGAACGGCGGGCTTCAATTCTTCCCGCGCGGGCTGGCCGGAGTTAGCAGACGCCCGGCTCAGGGCATCGAACACATTGTGGATGACGCTGGGAAGGTCTGAGGCCACGACCGTGTTGTTGGTCACATAAGCAGAGACGATCTCCGCCGTGAGTTCCACAAGTTCATTCTTCTCCAGGTTATCTTCCATCAAGTCGCTCCTTTGATCCTGCACAGTTCCCGCGTGCCAAAAGCACGACAACCGCGTGAAATCCTCTGTCACCGGGGGCCATGCGGCCCTTCAGCCCACTAGAATATGCCGATTTTGTGGCGGGAAGTTGCATTGTTTTCGCAACTAGAAAATGTGTCCCGCATGAAGCTTCACAACGCGACGGATATATAGCACTTTTTCACCAACCTGCAATGCACCATTTCTCAAGAAGACTGTTGGCTGAATAATTGTGATCAACGAATACGCGACTTTCGACTGACGGTCTTGCTTAGGGTTCCCCGCTTAAGTCTAACAGGGGATGTCTACAGTCACCGGCAACCGTCTCAACCTCATGCGCGGCGCCATATCGCCGTTACTCAGACGTCCACCTATATCAAGCCTACGTGACCTGACCCGCATACCTCTCTTCGAAGATCAATCCGATCACTATATTGGGAGGGAACCCCACAAGAAAAAGGAAGAGCGTCATGCGCAGGTCTAATGCAGAGACGGAGACATCAGGCAAAAATGTAAAGTCCGACGCCGAGTGGCGGAAGACGCTCACCCCCGAAGAGTTCCGGGTGACCCGCGAGCACGGAACCGAGCGCGCCTTCAGTCATCCTTATGCACAAGAGAAGACCGAGGGCATGTATCGCTGCGTCTGCTGCGGCGCCCCGCTGTTCAGCTCCGAGACCAAATATGATTCCGGCACCGGCTGGCCGAGCTTCTACGCTCCGGCCGAATCCAGCGCCGTGAGCGAGCATGACGATAGCTCGTTCTTCGCCCGGCGGACGGAGGTGCGCTGCGCCAAATGCGAAGCCCACCTCGGTCATGTCTTCCCCGATGGCCCAAATCCCACGGGCATGCGCTATTGTATCAACGGCGTAGCGCTCAAGCGCGACACCGACGATCAGTCTGGCAATAGTTCCGGGTAAATTTTCCAGCATGGATGTCAAACTCGCCCGCGCGGGGATAACTCCTCCCCGCGCCACTCCGAGGCCGTCTGTCTCGACCCATCACGGGATCGCTCGTGTGGACGACTACGCTTGGCTTCGCGCCTCGAATTGGCAGGCGGTGATGCGGGACCCGGCTCTGCTCGATCCGGAGATCAGAGCCCATCTCGAAGCCGAGAACGCCTTCACCGAAGATGTCATGGCCGACACGGAGACACTGCAAGAGCGCCTCTTTGCCGAGATGAAGGGCCGCATCAAGGAGGACGACTCCTCGGTGCCGGCCCCCGATGGCCCCTACTCCTATTACGCCCGCTTCGTAACCGGCGGGCAGCATCCCCTGTTCTGCCGCGTGGCGCGGGGTGGCGGCGCGGAGGAAATGTTGATCGACGCCAACGCGCTTGCCCGTGACCATGCCTATTTCCGCATCGCCAATGTGGCGCACAGCCCCGACCACAAGCTGATCGCCTATGCGGTGGACACGAAAGGCTCCGAATTCTTTACGGTCAAGATCATCGACGCGAAGTCGGGCGAGATCGTCGATGCCCGCATCACCGACAATAATGGGTCGTTCGAGTGGGCGTCCGACAGCCGGACCCTGCTCTATGTCTGGCTCGACGACGAGCACCGGCCCCGCCGTGTTCTCCGGCGCGAGATCGGCAGCGAAGGCCCCGACGCCATCCTGCACGAGCAACCTGACCCTGGCTTTTTCCTGGGTCTTAGCGCCACGCAAAGCCGCCGCTTTCTGTTGCTTAGCGTGCATGACCACGAGACCGCCGAAATAAGCCTGATCGATGCCGAGAATCCGTCGCGCCCGCCGCGCCTGGTGAGCCCGCGCGAGCCTGAGCACGATTATTCCGTCGATCATCACGATGACCGGCTGATTATTCTGACCAATTCGGATGGCGCCGAGGACTACCGGATCGTCGATGCTCCGCTTGACCATCCGGGCCGCGAGAACTGGCGCGATATCGAACCGCATCGGCCCGGCCGCCTCATCCTCGACTTGGTGGCGTTCAAGCACCATCTCGTGCGGCTGGAGCGCGAGGATGGACTGCCCCGCATCGTCATTCGACGCCTTGCCGACGGGGCTGAGCACGAGATCGCCTTCGCCGAGGAGGCTTATGCGCTCGGCATGTCGCCCGGCTATGAATACGACACGACCACGTTCCGCTTCACCTATTCGTCGATGACCACGCCGGCCCAGATCTTCGATTACGATATGGAGACGCGGGAGCGCACCTTGCGTAAGACGCAAGAAATTCCAAGTGGCCACGACCCCGAGAACTATGTCACGCGCCGGGTGATGGCGCCGGCCAAGGACGGCGAGACCGTCCCCGTGTCGCTGCTCTACCGCAAGGACACCGCGCTCGGACCGGCGACACCGCTCCTGCTCTATGGCTATGGCGCCTATGGCATGACCATCCCCGCCGGCTTCTCCACCAACGCCCTCAGCCTCGTCGATCGCGGCTTTGTCTATGCCATCGCCCATGTACGCGGTGGGAAGGACAAGGGCTATCGCTGGTACAAGGAAGGCAAGCGCGAGAAGAAGGTGAACAGCTTCACCGACTTTATCGCCGCGGGCGAATATCTTGCGCGCGAGGGGTTCACCTCTGAGGGGCGCATCATCGCCCAAGGCGGCAGCGCCGGGGGCATGCTGATGGGCGCGGCCGCCAACATGGCGCCCGACTTGTTTCTCGGGATCATCGCCGAGGTGCCCTTTGTCGACGTGCTCACCACCATGCTCGATGCGAGCCTGCCGCTCACCCCGCCGGAATGGCCCGAATGGGGCAACCCGATCGAAAGCGAAACCGCCTATCGGACCGTCGCCGCCTATTCACCCTATGACAATGTGCGAGACCAGAACCACCCTCATATCCTGGCGCTTGCGGGGCTCACCGACCCGCGCGTGACCTATTGGGAGCCGGCGAAATGGGTGGCGCGCTTGCGGGCGCTGAAGACCGGCGATCGTCTGCTGCTGCTGCGCACCAATATGGAGGCTGGCCATGCAGGCGCCTCCGGCCGCTTCGAGCGGCTGAAGGAGGTGGCGCTGTCTTATGCCTTCGCCCTCAAGATCGCGGGCCTGGACTAGGCGCTCTGCATCGACTGTGCGAGAGTAGCCGCCATGCTTCTCGATCGCGACAAATCCCAACTGCTCATCGTCGACGTTCAGGAAAAACTGCTTCCGGCCGTGTCGGACCCCGAACGCGTGGTCGAACGCTGCGTGCGTCTTGTGCGCGCGGCGCGGAGGCTGGAGATTCCCATCACCTTCTCCGAGCAATATCCAAGCGGCATTGGTCCCACGGTCGCGCCGCTGCGCGAAGCTCTCGACTATGCGGGGGCCGTTTTGGAGAAGGTCGAATTCTCCTGTATGAAGAACGGTCCCTTGCGCGAGCGCTTGCATGAGCTCCGCCGCAAGGGGCGGCCGCAAGTGGTGATTGGCGGCATCGAGGCTCATGTCTGCGTCGCGCAGACCGCCATCGACCTCGAGGAGCAGGGCTTCGAGTCCTTCGTGGTTGCCGACGCCGTATCTTCGCGTGCCAAGGCGAGTCGCAGGCTTGCTCTCGCCCGCCTGCTCAAGGCTGGCGCCGACATCGTCGATAGCGAGATGGTTCTGTTCGAGTGGATGGGCAAATCCGGCACGCCAGAGTTCAAGGAGCTGCACGCTCTGGTGAAGTAGCTCCTCCCCCATTTCCTGAACCGATCCTGTCGGCACGGTTCAGGCGCGGTTCATGGCCACTGGCGCAAGGTCCGAAGCGTCAGATCCCTGTAGCTGATGAAAGCGAACCTTCCTCGGCACCGGGCGCGGAGTTCAGGGGCTCCGCGCCCACCCGATCCACCAACCTATTCATTTTCCTTTCATTTGCGCTTCATGCGTCCTTCATCGGGCCTCGGCCATTATGCGTTTGCACGCCCAAAATACCTTTCCTGCTTACCAGAAGCGCGGGGGCCCCCAAGGCCTTCGCGCTTTTGCTTGTGCGGACAACGCTCCCTTGCCTCGATAATTCGGAACCACTAGCTTTCGGCAGACTTCTGTTACGAAACCATTCGGAGGAACGCCGTGACCTTTGAACTCATGAAGCTCCCCTATGACTATGACGCGCTCGAGCCTCACATGTCGGCCGAGACGCTGCGCTACCATCACGACAAGCATCACCAAGCCTATGTCGACATGCTGAACAAGCTGCTGCCCGGCTCTGGCTTCGAGGGCATGAGTCTTGAGGAGATCGTCAAGGCCAGCTACGGCAAGAACCCAGGCGTCTTCAACAATGCCGGCCAGGACTTCAACCACAATCATTTCTGGCAGTGGATGAAGCCGGGCGGCGGCGGCAAGAAGCTTCCCGCCAAGCTGCAAGCGATGGTCGACAGAGATCTCGGCGGCTACGACAAGTTCCGCGCCGATTTCATCGAGGCTGGCAAGACCCAGTTCGGCTCCGGCTGGGCTTGGCTCACGCTCAAGGACGGCAAGCTCGAGATCACCAAAACGCCGAACGGCGAGAACCCACTAGTTCACGGCGGCTGGCCGCTGCTCGGCTGCGATGTCTGGGAGCACTCCTACTATCTCGACTACCGCAATTTGCGGCCCAAATATCTCGAGACCTGGTTCGACAATCTCGTCAATTGGGAGCATGTCGAAGAGATGCTCGAAAACGCGCCGAAATAGCGCGAGAATTGCCGAAATTTGCGAAAAAATTAGCGGGCGGCTCGGACGGGTCGCCCGCTTCTGCATTCAGCCTGGAATGCGGCTAAGATTCAGCCCCGGCGCTCTCGCGACCCTGTTCCACCGCCTCGCTCGCTTCGAGCCAACGACGCTCGGCCGCCGCCACCTCTCGCTCGACCGCGGCGCGGGTCTTCATCAGCTCAGCCACCGACGGGCCCCGCTGCGGTTGCGCCAGCATCGCATCGATCTCCGCCCGCCGCTGCAACAGCCGCTTCACTTCGGTCTCGGCCTGAGCGACAAGCTTGCGCAAGGCCTTGGTCTGCTCGCGCGCTTCCGCCGCCAAGCGCTTCTCGGCCTTGCGGTCGACTTTGCTGACGGCGGCCTGACCGTTGCCGCCGCCGCCGCGGGCCGACCCCAGCACCATGTCGCGATAATCGTCGAGACTGCCCTCGAACTCCTTTGCCGTCCCGCCATCGACCAGGACCAGCCGGTCGGCGACCAGACCGAGTAAATGACGGTCATGGCTGACCACCACCACCGCCCCGCCGAATTCGGTCAAGGCCTGAACTAGCGCCTCGCGCGCATCGACGTCGAGATGGTTGGTCGGCTCGTCGAGGATGAGAATATGCGGCGCGTCGCGCGTGATCAGCGCCAATGACAGCCGTGCCCGTTCACCGCCGGAGAGCGCGCGCACCTTCAAATTGGCCTTGTCGCCCGAGAAGCCGAAGCGCCCGAGCTGACCGCGGACCTCACCCGGTTTGGCCCCCGCCAACAGGCGCTCCATGTGCTGAAGCGGCGTGTCCTCCGCGACCAGCTCCTCGATCTGATGCTGGGCGAAGTAGCCGACCCGCAATTTGCCGCTGGCGACGATGGACCCGTCCATCGGCTGCAGCTGGCCGGCGAGAAGGCGAGCCAAGGTCGTCTTGCCATTGCCGTTGCGGCCGACCAGGGCGATGCGGTCATCGGGGTCCATCCGCAAGTTCAGGTGTGACAGCACGGGCGTGCCGGCGACATAGCCGACGGCGATATCGTCAAGCACGATCAGCGGCGGGCGCAGCTCCTTGGGACTGGGGAAATCGAAAACCAGCGAAGGGTCCTCCGCCGCCGCCGCGATCGGCTGCATCGCCGCCAACGCCTTCAGGCGGCTTTGCGCCTGTCGCGCGGTGTGCGCCTTGTAGCGCCAGCGATCGACATAGGCCTTCAGCTTCTTGGCCTTCGCCTCCTGCTGGCTGCGCATGGCCTCGATTTGCGCCTGGCGCTCGCGCCGCTGTCGCTCGAAGGAATCGTAATTGCCGGAATAGAGCGCCATCTTGCCCCGTTCCAAGTGCAGAATGTGATCGACGACATTGTTCAACAGATCGCGTTCGTGGCTGACCACGATGACGCTCGCGCGATAGCTCTTCAGGAACGATTCCAGCCACAACGCCGCCTCGAGATCGAGATGGTTGGACGGCTCATCGAGCAGCAAGAGATCGGGCTCGGAGAACAGCAACGCCGCGAGCGCCACGCGCATGCGCCAGCCGCCTGAGAAACTATTGAGCGGTTGATGCTGAGCCTCCTCGTCGAAGCCGAGGCCGGCGAGAATGCGCGCGGCCCGCGCCGGCGCACCATGCGCATCGATCGAGTTCAACCGCTCGTGAATTTCCCCGATGCGATGGTGGTCCTTGGTGTGCTCGGCCTCCGCCAGCAGCAACGCCCGCTCGGTCGCCGCGGCCAGCACGGTGTCGAAGGGCGTCGCCTCGCCGCCCGGCGCTTCCTGGGCGACATAGCCGATGCGCATGCCGGACGGAGCCTCGATCGATCCGTCATCGGCCTCATAGAGCCCGGCGATGACCTTCAGCAGGGTCGATTTTCCAGCGCCGTTGCGGCCGACCAGCCCGACACGGCTCCTCGGCGGCAGCGAGGCCGAAGCGCGATCGAGGATGAGGTGACCGCCCAAGCGGACGGTAATGCCTGAAAGAATGATCATGGGGTACGACGCGTGCCGCCTAGGAGTGTTGAAACCGCCGGCTCTAGCCCGGATAACCGTGCGACGGGCGATCTTGCCGGACGAAGCTCTCCGGCCTGCCGTCTTGCGTTCTCAGAGACGACCCCGGTCTGGTCATGACATGCGCCGAATGTGACGCTCCTTCAAGGCCCGCACCCCAAGCCCATCCCTAATCGCGCACGACACCGCCAAAGATGCCGCGGCCGATGGAGCGGCCCAGCGATTCGCCCGAGGCGCCGCCGAGACTCTTGCCGATCATGGCGCCAAATTCCGCTCCAGTACGCCGGGTCACCTCGCGGGCGGTTCGCTGGCCCGCCGTCAGGCGCTTCCCCCGCTTGCGGCCGAGGCCGAACAAGACGGTGGAGATCCAGCCGAAGACGCCCCCACCATCCTCGGCCTCTTCCGGTTCAGCTTTCTTCGCCCGCGTCTCGCCCTCGGAAGCCGCGACCCCGGGCTGATCTGCCGCCCGCTTTTGCAGGATCTCATAGGCCGACTCGCGATCATCGAGCGCTTCATATTTCCCCGCCACCGGGTCTGCCTCGATAAAGGCTTTGCGCTCGGCCTCGGTAATTGGGCCGATGCGCGAATTCGGCGGCCGTATCAGGGTCCGCTCGACCATGGTCGGCTGGCCCTTGGCGTCCAGGGTCGAGACCAGAGCCTCGCCGACGCCGAGTTCCATGATCGCTTTCTCGGTGCTGAAGGAGGGATTGGCGCGAAAGGTCGTGGCCGCCGCCTTGACCGCCTTTTGCTCCATCGGGGTGAAGGCGCGGAGCGCGTGCTGCACGCGGTTGCCGAGCTGACTCGAGACCGTGTCCGGAACGTCGAGCGGGTTCTGCGTGACGAAATAGACGCCGACCCCCTTCGACCGGATCAGCCGCACCACCTGTTCCACCTTCTGCAGCAGCACTTTTGGCGCGTCGTTGAACAGGAGATGGGCTTCGTCGAAGAAGAACACGAGCTTCGGCTTGTCGAGATCGCCGACCTCCGGCATCACCTCGAACAGCTCCGACAGCAGGAACAGCAGGAAGGTCCCATAGAGGCGAGGCGAGTTCATTAGCGTCTGCGCCGCGAGGATATTGATGTAGCCGCGGCCATCGGGAGCGGTGCGCATCAGGTCCTTGATGTCGAGCGCGGGCTGGCCGAAGAAATGGGCTCCGCCCTGCTGTTCGAGCACCAGCAGCGAGCGCTGAATGGACCCGACCGAGGCCTTGGCGATGTTGCCGTATTTGGTGGTGAGTTCATCGGCGCGCGCAGCCAAATCCTCAAGAAACGCCTGCAAATCCTTGAGATCGACGAGCTGAAAATTCTTGTTCTTGGCCTTCTCCTCATCGGCAAGCCTGAAGGCGATATTCAACACACCTTCCTGCGTCTCGTTCAGATTCATGAGACGGGAGAGCAGCAGTGGCCCCATCTCGAACACGGTGGTCCTGATTGGATGGCCCTGCTCACCGAACAAATCCCAGAGGATGACGGGGTAACCCTGGAACTTGAGGTCGAAGCCGATCTCCTTGGCCCGTGCTTCGAGGAAGGATTTGGGCACGCCAGGCTCAGCCAGGCCCGAGAGATCGCTCTTGACGTCGGCGCAGAACACCGGAACGCCTTGATCGGAAAAGCCTTCCGCCAGCCCCTGGAGGGTCACGGTCTTGCCGGTGCCGGTGGCGCCGGTGATCAGGCCGTGGCGGTTGGCGAGCCTGAGAAGAATGAACTCAGGCTTGACGCTCTGCCCAAGATAGACGGTTCCGTCCGGCGCCGCCTCGACTGCGCCGGCCGTGGCCGCTTTCGGTTTCGGCGCCGCCTTGCGCTTGGTGGCCATGCTCTCCTCCTCGTCGCTTCGTCCGCACTCTACTGCCGGTGAGGCCCATGGCAAGATGCCTGGCGCTCGGGAACGGTGCGCACCTTCGCCCCGCCGCCCACGCCTTTCTCGCTGCTTCGCCTTCTGCTAGGAGGTGACAAAAGGGGGCTTAGAGACTGATGGCAATGGCTGAATTATCGCTGGCGCGGGACTTCCCGACGCCGAAAGAATCGGATTGGCAGACACTCGTGGCCGAGGCGCTGAAAGGCGCGCCCTTCGCCTCGCTGCGTTCGGTCACCTATGACGGCATCGCGGTCGAGCCGCTCTATGCCCGCGCCCTCGACGCCCAGGTGCTCCCCGGGCGCATCGCGGGCGAGCCTTGGGGGGTGGTGCAGCGGGTCGATCTCCCCGATCCGAAGCTCGCCAACGCCCAGATCATCGAAGATTTGAACCATGGGGCGAACGGCCTCGTGCTCGTGTTCCAAGGCGCGGTCGGCGATTACGGCTTTGCCCTGCCCGCGACCGAGGCCGCGATCGCGGAAGCGCTGGATGGCGTGCATCTCGACGCCGGAGTTAGGCTCGAGCTCGATTTCGGCCCTCCGTCGCGGCAAGCCGCCGGGATAGTCGCGAACCATGTTAAGGCGGGAGGGCTCGCACCCTCCTCGGTGCACATCCGCTTCGGCTTCGACCCAATCGGCGCCATGGCCGCGCGCGGGGTCATCCCCAAGCCTTGGGCTGAGCTGGCACCCTCGGTGGCAGGCCTCATCGCCGGTTTCGCCGATCTGGGCTTCACCGGCCCCTTCGCCGCTGCGGATGGCAGGCCCGTCCATGCCGCGGGCGGCTCGGAGGCGCAGGAGCTTGCCTTCGTGCTCGCCAATGCCGTGGCCTATCTTCGGGCCATGGAAGCCGGTGGCATCGCGCTGGAGGATGCGCGCCGCTACGTCTTCTTCCGCCTTGCCGCGGACCAGGACCAGTTTCTGACCATCGCCAAATTCCGCAGCTTACGGAAGCTCTGGTCCCGCATCGAGGAGGCCTGCGGGCTCGCGCCGCGCCCGGCCTTCATTGCGGCCGAGACCGCCTGGCGGATGATGACCAAGCGCGATCCGCATGGGAATATCGTCCGTGGCACCATCGCCGCCATGGCCGCCGCGGTCGGTGGCGCCGATGCCGTGACCGTGCTGCCTTACAGCGCCGCACTTGGCCTGCCCGAGGCCCATGCACGGCGCATCGCCCGCAACACCCAAACTATCCTGATCGAGGAATCCAATCTTTACCGCGTCGCCGATCCTGCCGCCGGCTCCGGCGCCATCGAGGCGCTCACCGATGCGCTCTGCGCCAAGGCCTGGACGCTATTCCAGGAGATCGAGCGGGCCGGCGGTACGGTCGAGGCGTTGGTAACGGGGTCGATCCAGGCCGCGGTGGCCAAGGTGCGGGCCGAACGCGAAGCCAATATCGCCCGCCGCAAGGACACGCTGGTCGGGACCAGCGACTTCCCCGATCTCAGTGAGGAGAAAATCTCCGTGCTCGACGCCGAAGCCGCCTTGCCTGACGAGCGCAAGGGCCGCTTCATCGAGAAGCTGACACGAATGCGTCTGGCCGAGCCATTCGAAGCCTTGCGCGACAGGAGCGACGGTTTTCTCTCCAGCCACAGCCAGCGGCCCCGGATCTTCCTCGCCTGCCTCGGGCGCCCCTCTGACTTCAACGTGCGGGCGAGTTTCGCCAAGAGCCTGTTCGAGGCCGGCGGCATCGAGGCGGTCGCGAGCAGCGGTCAGGCCGAGACCCTGGCGGCGGCGTTCAAAGCATCAGGCGCGAAGCTCGCCTGCCTCTGCTCCTCTGACAAGCTTTACGCGAGCGAGGGGGCCGATGCGGCCAAGGCGCTTGCCGCCGCCGGCGCCGGTCACATCTATCTTGCCGGCAAGCCCCGCGACGGCGCCGAAGCCTTGGCAGCAGCCGGGATTGGGACCTTGCTTTATCAAGGCTGTGATAGTCTTGAGCTGCTGCAGACAGCGTATGAAAGACTAGGCGCATGACCCGCATCCCCGCCTTCGCCGAGATCAATCTCGACTTGAAGCCCGGCGCCGGCAATGCGTCCTCGGAGGCCAACGCTTGGGACACGCCGGAAGGGATCGCGGTCAAGCCGATCTATGGGCCGAAAGACCTCGAAGGCCTCGATTTCCTCGATGGCCTGCCCGGCGTGCCACCCTATCTGCGCGGCCCCTACCCCACCATGTATGTGCAGCGGCCCTGGACCGTGCGCCAATATTCCGGCTTCTCCACGGCTGAGGATTCCAACGCCTTCTACCGCCGCAATCTTGCCGCCGGCCAGCAAGGCGTATCCGTCGCCTTCGACCTCGCCACCCATCGCGGCTACGATTCGGACCATGCGCGCGTGACCGGCGATGTCGGCATGGCGGGCGTCGCCATCGATTCGATCTACGACATGCGCACTTTGTTCGACGGCATCCCGCTCGACAAGGTCTCGGTGTCGATGACCATGAACGGCGCGGTGCTGCCCGTGCTGGCGCTGTTCATCGTCGCCGGCGAAGAGCAGGGCGTGCCGCCGGAAGAGCTGTCGGGCACGATCCAGAACGACATTCTGAAAGAGTTCATGGTGCGGAACACCTATATCTATCCGCCCGCACCCTCGATGCGCATCGTCTCCGACATCTTCGCTTATGCCAGCAAGAAGATGCCGAAATTCAACTCGATCTCGATCTCGGGCTATCACATGCAGGAGGCTGGCGCGACCGCCGACCTCGAGCTCGCTTATACGCTCGCCGATGGTATCGAATATGTGCGCGCGGGCGTCGCCGCCGGCCTCACCGTCGATGCCTTTGCGCCGCGACTCTCCTTCTTCTGGGCCATCGGCATGAATTTCTTCATGGAGATCGCCAAGATGCGCGCCGCGCGCCTCCTCTGGGCCAAGCTGATGGCCGAGGAGTTCAAGCCGAACGATCCGCGCTCGCTCACGCTGCGCACCCATTGCCAGACCAGCGGCTGGAGTCTCGCCGCGCAGGATGTGTTCAACAACGTGGTGCGCACCTGCATCGAGGCCATGGCGGCGACCCAAGGACATACACAGTCGCTGCACACCAATGCGCTCGACGAGGCCCTGGCGCTGCCCACGGATTTCTCCGCCCGCATCGCCCGCAACACCCAGCTCATGCTGCAGCAGGAATCTGGCACCACCAGCATCATCGATGCCTGGGGCGGCAGCTTCTATGTCGAACGCCTGACCTACGATCTTGCCGCGCGCGCGCTCAAGCATATCGAGGAGGTGGAGAAGTTCGGCGGCATGGCCAAGGCCATCGAGGCCGGCATTCCGAAGCGCATGATCGAGCAGGCAGCGACTGCCACTCAAGGCCGCATCGATTCGGGCCGCCAGACCATCGTCGGTCTCAACAAATACCGCACCGGCAGCGAGGAGGACATCGCCATCCTCAAAGTCGACAACCGTTCGGTCCGGCGCCAGCAGCTCGACAAGCTGGAGCGGCTCAAGGCCGAGCGCGACGAGACGGCGGTTCAGTCCGCTCTTGACGCCCTCACCGAATACGCCAAGACAGGCAAGGGCAATTTGCTCGAAGGCGCGGTCCAGGCCGCCCGCGTCAAGGCGACGGTGGGCGAGATTTCCTACGCGCTGGAGAAGATCTACGGCCGGCATCGCGCCGACGTCACCGCGATCACCGGCGTCTACAAGGCGGAGATGGGTCGCATGGATGGCAGCATGACCCGGGTCAAGGAGCTGATCGAGAGCTTCGAGGATCAGCAGGGCCGGCGCCCCCGCATTCTGGTGGCCAAGATGGGCCAGGACGGCCATGACCGCGGCCAGAAGGTCATCGCCAGCGCCTTCGCCGATCTCGGCTTCGACGTGGATATCGGTCCCCTGTTTCAGACGCCGGATGAGGCCGCGCGCCAAGCCGTCGAGAACGACGTGCATATCGTCGGCGTGTCCTCGCTCGCGGCCGGCCACCTCACCCTCGTGCCCGCGCTGCGCGAGGCGCTCGAAAGCCTCGGCCGCGGCGACATCATGGTCGTGGTCGGCGGCGTGATCCCGCCGCAGGATTATCCCGCGCTGTACGAGGCGGGAGCCAAGGCGATCTTCGGCCCTGGCACGCCCATCGCCGACGCCGCCATCGACGTTCTGGGCAAGCTTGGCGCCAAAGCCGGCAAGAAAGCCCAAGCGGCAGAGTAATGACGCGACGATGAAGCGTTCCGATATCGTCATGCCGCGCGAGGACGCGGAGTTGAAGTTGTCTTGCGCCACGGACGGTTTGCCCCTACGCCGCTTGCCATGAGCGCCAAGCCAGCATCGAGCCCAGGCCTCGACGAGACGAGCAAGGCCATCGCCGCGGGAGACCGGGTTGCGCTTGGCCGCGCCATTACCCTGGTTGAAAGCGGCAGGCGCGAGGATCAGGCCCGCAGCCAGGAGCTGCTCGACCGTCTCTTGCCCCTCACGGGAAGCAGTGTCCGGGTCGGCATCAGCGGCGTTCCGGGCGCGGGCAAGTCGACCCTCATCGATCAGCTCGGGTTGAACCTCATCGCCGGCGGCCACAAGGTCGCCGTGCTCGCGGTCGATCCCACCTCGACCCGAAGCGGCGGCTCCATCCTCGGCGACAAGACGCGCATGGGCCGCCTCGCCTCGGAGCCCTCCGCCTTCATCCGCCCCTCCCCCGCCGGCGACAGCCATGGCGGAGTCACCAAGACGACGAGAGAGACCATCGCTCTCGCCGAGGCCGCGGGCTACGACGTGGTCCTGGTCGAGACGGTCGGCGTCGGCCAGTCGGAGACCGCGGTTTCGAACATGGTCGATGTGTTCGTCGTCATCGGCATTCCCGGCGCGGGCGACGAGCTCCAGGGCATCAAGCGGGGATTGCTCGAGCTTGCCGACATCATCGCCGTCAACAAATCCGACGGCGACCAGGTCGAGCGCGCCAACCGCGCCGCCATGGAATATCGCACCGGGCTGCATATTCTGGCGGCTGGGAACCAGAACTGGTCGCCGGTTGTCCTCACCGTATCGGCTCGCGACAATATTGGGCTCGACGATCTCTGGCGCCAGATCGAGGAGCGGCACGCCGCGCTCAAGGCGTCCGGCGCGCTCGACGCGCGCAGGTCGGATCAAGCCGTGGCCTGGATGCGCGAAATCTTCGAGCAAAGGCTGCTGTCGGCGTTCAAGGGCAGCAAGCAGGTGAGCCGCCGCTGGGGTGAGATGGAGGAGAATGTACGCGCCGGCCGCATGACCCCCACCGCCGCCGCGGAGGAGCTTGGCCGCCTCGCCGGGATCGGCAAAAGCGCGGAACACTGAGCGAAAACTGCTTCCCTCAGCCTGTAGGGACCGCTAAGTCCGAAGGCACCATGGCTCGCCCGCGCGTCCTGCTCACGGGGTTTGGTCCCTTTCCCGGCGCCCCGGAGAATGTTTCGGAATGGCTCGTCGAGACGCTTGCGGGCTCGAGCCTCAGCTCCAAATCCGGCTGCGAGCTACGGGTCGCGGTGCTACCGACCGAATGGAACGAGGTCTCGACGCTCGGCCCCCGTTTGCTCGACCAGCACCAGCCTCGCCTGATTCTGCATTTCGGCTTGAACCGGCGCGCGCGCAGCTTCCGCATCGAGCGGTCCGCCCACAACCGGATCGAGGCGAAGCACGATGCGCGGGGTGAGTTGCCGTCCGCTGCCACCATCCTCGGCCAGGGGCGCCACCGCCTCGACACGGCCCTCCCCGCGGCCGCCCTCGCACGGCATCTGAAGCAAAAAGGCGTTCCGGCCGCGACCTCCCGCTCGGCCGGGACCTATCTCTGCAATTTCCTCTATTATCTCTCGCTCGACTGGGCCGCACGGCAGGGCACCCCATGCGACGCGTGCTTCGTGCATGTGCCCCCAGCCGCCGGCCCCGGCGCCCGGCTAAGCGAGGCCGAGCTCTTGCGCGGCGCCGAAGCTGTAATGTGCTATCTTATTGATTACACTAATCTTCGTGACGGCGCCGCGTCAGCAGCTGAACCTGCCCCGGCGCCATGGCAGATTGAGCGAGGATGACCATGGCCATCGGTCGCCGCGATGTGATGCTGGGAGCCGTGGGGTTCGGGGTCACGCTCGCGGCTGGGCCGCATCTGCTGAGCGCCGCCGACAGCGTGGCACCGCGGAGCTTCAAGACCTACCGACCGGTGCCCGGCGCCGGTACCGACCAGACGGCGACATTGCAGGCGGCCCTCGACGCCGCAGCAGGATCGGGAATGCCACTGTTTCTGCCGCCTGACGTCTATTCAACCAGCCGGCTTGAGCTCAAGTCCGGCACCCATCTTCTCGGCGTCGCGGGTAGATCGATCCTGCGCTATCGCGATGGCGGCGCATTGCTCAGCGTGGATCGGGCGCAAGATATCCGCATCGAGGGCCTGGTCCTCGACGGCGGCGGTCGTGCTCTCGGTCAGGATGGCGCGCTGCTCGGCGCCCTGGAGGTCGAGCGGATCGAGATATCGAACTGCCGCTTCGTCGGCTCGAGCGCGGACGGCGTGGCGCTGGAGCGCGTGTCCGCACGCATCGCCAATTGCCATTTCGCCGATATACGCCGCACCGCTCTCGTCAGCGAGGAGTCAAGAACGGTCGAGATCGCTCACAACCACATTTACGCTTGCGGCGATCACGGCATCCTCGTCCGGGTCTCCGAGCCTGGCGAGGTCACGATCGCCAACAACGTTGTCGACAGGGCGGCGACCGGTATCGCCGTGCGGCGTTTCAATCAGGGTGGAGGACTTGCCGTCGTGCGGGGCAATTGCGTCCGCGACCTGTCTTTCCGCAAATGCGTTCAATCGAGCGGCACCGGCATCTCGATCGAAGCCCGCGCATGGGTCAGTGGCAATGTGGTCGACAACGCCCCAGGCTTCGGCATTCTCGTCGGCCGGGGCGAGGCGACCGTCACCGACAATCGCATCCGCAACGTTTATATCGGCATCGGTATTCCGGCGGATCGATCGGGCGGCACCGCGCGCGTGACCGGCAATGCCATCACCGGCGCCAAGGACGGCGCCATTCGCGCCCTAAGCGGATCAGCGCCGGCCGACCACGATCTCGCCGCTTACACCAACCTCGTCAGCTGACGGCCGGCAATTATTGGCCGAAGGGGACGTATTCACGGATCACCGGCACGGCTCCGCCGACATAAGTAAGGCTGATATTGCCGATCCCGGCGGCGAGGTTGACGCCGATACTGCCGCTGACGCTGAGCGGTTGCAGCACGATCTTGTTGCCGCCGACCAGAGCATTGGCGCCGGCGCCGACCCCGGCGGCCACGTCAGCCGTGACGCCGACATAATTGCCGGTCAGCGCGCCTGGGCCGCGGGTCAGCCCTGGTGACAACACCGCCCAGACGATCACGCCCCTCCGTTGGAAACCGATGTCGACACCGATCTTGTTGATGCGGCCTTGGTAGAATTCGGGCGGAGAGTCGGTTGGCGTAAAGACGCAATCGAGCGCCCGGCTCGATCCAACGATGTAGCTCAGACCACCAGAGACGTCGCATTTGAGCTGGCCTCCTGGCGGCGGCGTTTGCGCCTGAGCCGCCGGGCCTCCGAATGTGGTGAACAGCAAGGCTGCGGCCGCAACGACGGCGGACCTTTGGCCCCAATGCTTCATCAAATTCATCATCCTACTCCTCCCATCGCGCATAAACGCAATGTTTTCAGCGCGTTGTTTCATCTTCGTCACGACGACCCCCCGATCGAACCGAGGCTGCCCTTGAGGCATCTCATCACTCCATAATGGATCAACGTGGCGCCGAGGCGGCGGCGGCGGCATTTAGCCTGGGCAAGGCTCGAAGCGCGATTTCCAGTTCGGGGCTCGGTTGCAGGCGACCCACCTTCAGGCCTCGCCAATTTCGGATCTCGCCATCGAGAGGCCCGGCCAGAGTCCGGTCGGCGCCGGCGACCAATTTCGCCAGCACATGCGCGAGGACCATCTCCGTGCCGCGCTTGGTGCCATCGTCGACCTTCACCGCGAGGCCGAGGCCGAGCCCTGGCAGGCTTGCGCAGTGAATGCCTTCGGCCCCGCCCTTGACGAAGGCGGCGTCCCCAAGCGCGTGCATGACGATGGTGTCGAACCGGCCCTCGCCCGCAACCAACTCCGGCGCCGCGAAGCAGGCGCGCATCAGCCTTTGCGCCGCCTTCTTCCGCTCGGGCGTCATCCCCGCGCCGCGTCCAAGCCGGGCAAAGCCCGCGGCGAGCGCCGCGAGCGGCAGCGCGAAGCTCGGCACCGAGCAACCATCGATGCCCATGTCCTGCCGCGCCAATGCGACCCCGCAAATCTCTGAAAGGATTCGCCTGATCGCCTCCTGCACCCCATGCTCGGGCTGCTCGTAGCCGCGCGAATCGAGCCCGCGATGGACGGCGGTCGCCAGCATGCCGGCATGCTTGCCCGAGCAATTGTTATGGATGGCTTGGGGGCTCTTGCCCGCGCGCAAAAGCTCTTGCGTCGCCCGCTCGCTCATCGGCCAATGGGCGCCGCAGGCAAGTTGCGACTCCTTAAGTCCCGCCTTGGCGAGCAGGCTCCGCACGGCCGCGATGTGGACCGCATCACCGCTGTGAGAGGCGCACGCGATGGCGAGCTCGGAATCGTCGAGGCCGAATGCGTCGGCCGCGCCGCTCTCGACCAGCGGGATCGCCTGTAGCGCCTTGACGGCGGAGCGGGGATAGATTGGGCGCGCGACGTCGCCGAGCGCCAGCAGCACGCGGCCCTGATCGTCGACCACCGCGACGGCGCCGCGATGGCTGCTCTCCACCAGCCTCCCGCGCGTCACTTCGATGAGGGTGGGATTGTCCGGCACGGAACTTTAGCTTCGCGCGCGCTCGGTCGTCCGCGCCGGGGCGGCACTGGCAGCCGGGCTCGCCTCGATCGGCACCCCGGGATCGTGCTTGGAGGCACGAATGACCAGAGACGTCTTGACGCTGGCGACATTCGGCGCCGCGGTCAGCTCATGGATGATGAAATCCTGAAACGCGGTCAGGTCGGGGGCCACGCATTTCAGCATGAAGTCGATCTCGCCCGAGAGCATGTAGCAGTCGCGCACGATGGGCGCGCCGCGCACGTGCTCCTCAAACGCGATCAGATCGGCCTCCGCCTGGCTGTGCAGTCCGACCATGGCGAAGGCGGTAACGCCGAAACCGAGCGCCCGGTCGTCGAGCAGCGCGGTATAACCCCGGATGAGGCCCGCCTCCTCCAGCGCGCGCACCCGCCGCAGGCAGGGCGGCGCCGAGATGCCGGCCTTGCGGGCAAGATCGACATTGGTCATGCGGCCATCGGCCTGTAGCTCGCGCAGGATCCGCCAATCGGTGGCGTCGAGACGGGCGGAGCGCATGGGTTTACTCCCTGGACGATGGCGGCGCGGGCGCGTTAGAAGCGGCAGCGCCTTATGGATTTCGGAGCGGATTCTGATCCGCTCCGGTAATTTTAGTTCGGTTTCGGAAAAGAATCGAAAAGAAATTGGCCAAATCTCGTTCCGGAAGTTCCCGAAATGCCAGCCCCAAAGAGGCCGGCTCCACTTGGATCGTCACCGACGGCTCGGTCGGCATGGAGGCGCAAGGTGTTGCCGTGGCCGAAGCGGTAGGGCTTCCTTACGGCTTGAAGCGCGTGCGCGTGACCGGCATGTTGAGCTTGCTGCCCGCGCGCCTGCAAATCTACGTGCCGCCCGCGCGCCTGCTGCATTCCGTCGCCGCCAGCGAGCCGTTGGCATCGCCCTGGCCGCGCCTTGTCATCTCCATCGGCCGGCGAAGCGTGCCGATCGCCCTTGCCGTCAAACGCATGTCCGGGGCCTTCGGCCTGCACATCCAAAACCCCAAGATCCCAGCCCGCCATTTCGACCTCATCGCCGCTCCTGTTCATGACGGCTTCACCGGAGACAATGTGATCAGCACCTTCGGCGCCGTGCATGGCGTCACCCCGGCGCGGTTGGCCGAGGGGGAGGAGAAGTTCGCGGCGCGGATCGAGCCCTTGCCGCACCCGCTCATCGCGGTGCTGCTCGGGGGCGAAAGCCAGGCCTTCAGCTTCCCGCCGGACCATGCCGCCGCCTTCGGAACGGCGCTGGCGCGGCTTGCGCGTGACAGCGGCGGGTCGCTGCTCGTCACGCCCTCACGCCGGACGGCGCCGGAATCGCTTCGCGCCCTCTCCGCCGCAATCGCCGAAACGTCCCATTTCCTTTGGGACGGAACCGGCGACAACCCCTATCACGCCTTCCTCGCGCTGGCCGATGCGATCGTGGTCACGGAAGATTCGGTGAACATGGTCACGGAGGCCGCCGGCACCGGCAAGCCGGTCTATGTGCAACGCCTGAAGGGCAATTCGCGGCGGCTCCGCCACTTCCACGCTTTGATGCGCGAGCGCGGCGCGACCAGGCCCTTTGCCGGAAAGCTCGAATCGTGGTCCTACCCGCCGATCAACGACACCGAATTGGTGGCGAGCGCGGTCCGCCGGGCGCTCGCGCTTGAATCCACAACATAAAGTGATTGCCCCGGCCCCCGGGTTGCGCGAACGCCTCGTTGCGCTTACCTGTGTGCTCCTTCCAGCCAAGGTATTGTCATGCCATCACGCCACGCCAAGGTGATCATCATCGGCTCCGGTCCAGCGGGCTACACCGCCGGGATCTATGCCGCGCGCGGGATGCTGAAGCCGCTCCTGATCGAGGGCATCCAGCCCGGCGGCCAGATGACCATCACCACCGATGTCGAGAACTATCCGGGTTTCGCCGATGTGATCCAGGGCCCCTGGCTCATGGACCAGATGCGGGCGCAAGCCGAGCATGTCGGCACCGAGATCATCTCCGACTATATCGACGCCGTCGACTTCAAGCGCCGGCCGTTCCGGCTCAAGGGCGACAGCGGCACCGAATACAGCGCGGACAGCGTCATCATCGCCACCGGCGCGCAGGCGCGGTGGCTCGGCCTGCCTTCGGAGGAACGCTTCAAGGGCTATGGCGTGTCGGCTTGCGCCACCTGCGACGGCTTCTTCTTCCGCGGCAAGAGGGTGATCGTGGTCGGCGGCGGCAACACGGCGGTGGAAGAGGCGATCTATCTCGCCAACATCGCGAGCGAGGTTTTGCTCGTGCACCGCAGGGATTCGCTCCGCGCCGAGAAAATCCTGCAAGAGCGCCTGTTCCAGAATCCCAAGATCAAGATGATCTGGGACAGCGAGTTGGTCGAGGTGCTTGGCGCCGGCGACCCTCCCGGCGTGACCGGAGCCAAGCTTCGGAATTTGCGTACCGGCGACATCACCGAGATGCCCATCGACGGCATCTTCATCGCCATCGGGCATTCCCCGCAGACCGAGCTGTTCAAGGGGCAGATCGACATGAAGCCCTCCGGCTACATCGTCACCGCGCCGCGCTCGACCGCGACGAACGTGCCGGGCGTGTTCGCCGCCGGCGACGTCACCGACGACGTCTATCGCCAGGCGGTGACGGCGGCCGGCCTCGGTTGCATGGCCGCGCTCGACGCGGAGAAATATTTGGCCGGGCTCGAGGCCGTGCCCAAAGCGGCGGAGTAGGCCTTTCTGGGCTCCGATTCTTCTTGGTAGACGCCGGGCAAGCCTTTAATTCACACTGGGGCGAGCGAGGAAGATAGGACGGGTGCGCGTCAATTGGCGATCTTCATTGAGCAGCACCAAGCCGCAATAGCGATCGTCATCCTAGCCCTTACCTTCGGCGCGTTCCTGCTCGAGCGCTTTCCCCCTGCCGTTGTCGCCATCGCCGGGGTGGCTTGCTTTTTGGTCCTTGGGCTCATCGATACCAAGGACGTCACGGCGGTGTTCTCCAACAGCGCTCCTATCACGATCGCAGCCATGTTTGTGCTGTCGGGGGCCCTGGTCAGAACCGGGACGCTGGACGCCGCGGCCTCGTGGATGACAGCCAAGGACGAGGAACGCCCAAAGACCGTTGTCCTAAGCTTTTTCCTCGGTACCATCGTTGCATCCGCCTT
>Ga0307376_10000931_pt1 | contig 33841 bp, 38 predicted proteins | sample TR2MG_FD_202536 | JGI IMG/M metagenome (GOLD analysis project Ga0307376, IMG submission 202536) | Soil microbial communities from Risofladan, Vaasa, Finland - TR-2 | ecosystem: Environmental > Terrestrial > Soil > Coastal area > Acid sulfate soil | place: Finland: Risofladan, Vaasa | collected...
TGGGGCACATGCAACATTGGATCATAATATATTAGATAAGATGCCAGCAATAAATTATGCTGTTTCTAGAGATGGTGAAGTAGCCGTTCTGGAATTAATATCTGGTAATAATCCATTATATATTAAAGGACTTATATTCAAAGATAAAGGTAAAACAATAGATAACGGGCATGCAGACACAGTAGACTATAATTCTATTCCTTTTCCTGAAAGGGATAAACTTTGGACTATTAAAGAAGGAGAAAAAGAACAAGTGGATATATCTTACGTTTCTACTATTCGTGGTTGTCCTTATCAATGTAGCTTTTGCGCTAGCCCTCAATGTTGGAAAGGATCTAAAACACAATTCAGATCAACAGAATCTATTCTTTCAGAGCTTGTATTGATAAAAGAAAAATACTGGAATAAAAATAGTCAAAAATATGATTTCTCTGCTTCCTCTAATAGCACAAGCAAAAACAAACTTATTATAAAAGATAATTCGGTTGTCTATTTTGTGGACGATGCTTTTACTTCATCTAAAAAAAGGACGGTAGAGTTACTTTCTAAAATGATAAAAAACAAACTTAATATGCCTTGGAAATGCGAAGCCCGCGCGGATAATTTAGATGATGAGATATGTAGTCTTATGAAAAAATCAGGTTGCATACGAATTAAGGTAGGTTTTGAAAGCGGGTCCAATCACATCTTAAAACTTATCAATAAAAGAGAAACAAAAGAACAGATGAAAAGAGCAGCTAATTTGATCAAAAAATATAACATCCCTTTTACGGCCTATTTTATGACTGGTTTCCCAAAAGAAACAGACAACGATTTACAAGAAACAATAGATTTTGCAAAAGAAATAAAACCGGACTTCTATTCTTTGTCTATTTTAGCTCCTTACTTTGGAACAAAAATTTACTATGATTTACAAGAACAGGGATATCATTTGGAAAAATATCCTTGGGAATATTTTTATCATCAAACTGGAGATCTTATGGTTAATGACTGTCTTTCAAAAGAACTAGTAAAAAAATTTCTATCATTAAATGATTGGAATAAAGAAAACAATTCTAAAGGTTATATTTGATAGAAAGGACAACTATTTTCTCGGATACAATTTTCTACAAATACTATATCTTCAACCGATAAGTATTTTTTGTAACCGCCTATTTTTCCATCTCTTGTTTTAAGCGCATTTTTTTTATCGCGGACATCTTCCGAAAGTGTTAATTTGCTCAACTTCTCTCCATGAAAATACCCCTGCTCTTCCTTTTTCCTCATACTTTTAAATGAACTATATTTAACAGCATCTTGGATTTCCTTAGCACTCGGATTTTTAAAATCAAAAAAAACAAATACCTTTTTCAATACTTTACCTAAATTTTTATGCATGTCCTCATATTTTATAATCAAAACATCTTTAGGAACGTTTTTATTTTCATGCCAAAAGTTATAAAAATCTATCAAATTTAATATGCCGTATTTGTTACATCGTATAAAATCAGATATACTATTTCCCTGGAATGTGTCAAACGGTCCTTTTCTATAAATGATTTGGAAAAAATAAGATACTATAGTATCTCTGGGATCTCTTATTAACAATATAACTTTTTTATCCTTGTAAAAAGATACAAATAGATCTTTTTCATCTTTCAGTGTATGAAAATGATCATGATGAAAATATGGAAAATTTTTTATACCATATGCATTATTCGTCATAATATCTTTTCTTTTATAACCATATCTATCAAATAATATTTTTCCCATAGCAACACGCAACCACGTTCTCCCAGACTTAGGATGAGATATAACAAAATTATCATAAGATTGAAAAATTTGTTTTATCTTACACATTGAATGATCGATATACATATTTTACTTCCTTAAAAACAAAATCTTATCATATCTGATATTTGTTCTATATCTGTGATCTGATGAATATTCGTATCAAAATTTATATCTTCTTTAGTTTTTTCATGAGGTTCCATAGAAAAAAGTTTTATTTTTTCTTTCTCATAATTTAGATTTTTAAACTTCAAATAACCTAAAAATAAATCTCTAATAGAAATTTCATATATATCAGATGGATAAAATTCATATCCGTCTTTTGTTATAGACTTTTCAATTATATTGGACATTTCCGATAATGTAACAAAATATCGTACACACTTATCTTTAACCAAAGTAAACGGATACTTATTAATATATTGTTGATCCCATATAGTTAATACACTACCTTTTGAGTTAAGAAAATTTACACCTCTAATTATCTTGTAATTATTTTTTTTGATAACATAATCAACAAATTGTTTAGTAAGAGCATAAACATTTGTTGGTTTAATAGCCTTATCTGTGCTAATATATATAAAACCAACTCTGGTTTTTTTTATAGAATTGATCAGATTAATATTACCAAGAATATTAACCCGAATTGCTTTTTCAACATCTTCCTCACAAGATTTTACATGTTTCATGGCAGCACAATTAATAATTATATCTATTTTATTATTTTTTACTATATCCATAATCTTATTGGTATTAGTAAAATCTTCTAAAAAAACAGGAACACTATGAAGCCTAAAAACATGAGCTAAATCGTTCTCATTAACATCAAGAGCAAATATAGAATATTTTTCTTTTAATCTTTTGCATAGTTCTCTCCCTAGAGAACCGGCTGATCCAATAATTAATATATTACCCTTGCTCATAATCGTGTTCTTCAAGATATAATAAAAGATCTTGTCTATTTTTTATAAATTTTATATTTTTTAGTTTAACAGATTTCATTTTATCAATAACATCATATTTATGAGATATGTGATATAAATGATTATGTTCCTTAAACAAATCTACAAAATGTAATATACTATTGTCCCAATGTATAATAATTCGTTTATATTTGAAACTGTTTTTTTTATTTTTTAAAAAAGATAGAGGATCAACAAGATAAATACAATATTGATTTTTAGTAAGGTGATGAGGTTTGTCCACCAATGGAATATTTTTCTGAAATTCTTCTAAATCTTTATTTTCACCCATAGTACAATATGAAAAATTCTTTTGTGATCCTTTTAAATGGATGTTCTGTCCATGCTGTATATACATAAAAGTTTCCCCCGGATAATGTTTTATTCTACCTTTATATTCTGGTTTTGCTAACATCAATTCCCATACTTTAGATAATCTATATTTTTTATCTGAAAACTTTAAAGGGAAATATTTAATAAATTCCTCTCGTAAGGTAAATGAAACATCTACTATGTTATTATTGGGAACAACAATATGTTCTTGTTTTAACTTCTTGATGTCTGAAAAACAAAAATCAGGAAAAGATATGATTGTTTTATATTTCTCAGAAAATTTCAACAAATTTTCTAAAGCTCTTGGATACAAAATATCATCACTAGCAAAAAACATAAAATATTTACCAGAAGATGCAAACATAGCTAAATTTTTTTGATGTGTTATCATTGCATAATTAGAAAATATTATTTTAATCCTGTTATCCTTAAGTCCATTGAGTCTTTTTATGGTTTTTTTATCTCCATATACAGGTACTATAATAAGTTCTATATTTTTTTGTGATTGAGTTAAAATAGAATTTATTGCTGCCAAAATATACCTGTGTTGTCCATACGTAGGCATACCTATCGAGATTAAGATATCATTATACATATACAATGATTTTCAAATTATTAAGTGTAGGTTTTATACTTATCTTGAAATAAATACTTCCAGACTTTTTTTGGACTATCTAATAACAATCCATTATTTAATTTTTTTTGTTTGATAACTCCCATAATATTTTTTTTATGTGTAATATTATAGATGTTTTTTATATCAGAAAATTTATCTATGTAACCTATATTTTCTTTATTCCAATGGATTATAACTCGTTTATATAAAAATGAATCTCTATGCTTAAGATATTCTTTCGGATTAACTACATAAGCACAATAATGTCTGCGCATCATTTTAACAGGATTTATCAAACGAACATCTCTCCGATAAAATTTGGAAAAACTTGTATTATTACCTATTCTGACACATTTAAATGTGTGTTGAGACCCTCGTCTCGATATTTGCATTCCATGGCGTCTATAAATAAAAGTAGGATAAGAAATATGTTTTATTCTACCTTTATATTCTGGTTTTGCTAACATCAATTCCCATACTTTAGATAATCTATATTTTTTATCTGAAAATTTTAAAGGGAAATATTTAATAAATTCCTTTTGTAACGTAAATGAACAATCTGCTATGTTCCAATCATCGGTTTTAATGAGTTCTAAATTTTTTAATTTTTCATCCGAAAAAAACCAATTTGAAAAAACCACAATAGCAGAATTAGATTCTGCCGTATCGACCAATTTTTCTATACTATCTTGTTTAAAAACATTATCACTGCCAAAAAACATAGAGTATTTACCTTTGGACGCATACATCCCCAAATTACATTGATGGGTTATCATGGCGTAGTTAGAAACGATAATTTTTACTCTTGGGTCTTTCCTTATAGATTCTATGACTTTAAAAGTCTTTGTATCACCATAAACAGGAACTAATAAAAGCTCTATGTTTTTATAGGTTTGGGTCAGGATGGAATTTGCACTCTCTTCTAAAAATCCATGTTGCCCAAATGTATGCATTTTCACCGATACTAACGGTTCCATAGTTATTTATCCTTGCTATCGTTTAAAATTATTTTATTTCTCCAAACGACTTTATTGGAAAATTTTTTTACCATAGAATCTTGAATAAATCTTAATTTCTCATTAGAAACAAATCCAGTATCCCAAAAATAATTAATATATTCATCTGTAGATTCCCACACAATGTTTTTAAATTCACCGTTAGAATCCAAATACATTTTAGTACCAGGGTAAGGACATAGTATGGTAAAACCGTAAGATCCTAATTCCAACTCTTCGGCAAATTCTTCAGTCATTTTAAGATCTTCTTCCGTTTCACCTGGCATACCAAGAATAAAATATCCTCTAACAAATATATCATTTTCTTTAGCCAATGTAACTGCATGCTTTATACTTTTTTTATTTGTGTTCTTACCTATATTTTTGAGTATTCTCTCAGATCCGGACTCTATCCCTATGCCAATTTCTAAACAGTTAGATTTTTTCATAAACTCGAACATTTTTTCATCCACTACATTTGCGTGAATATTGGCAAAATACGGAAGATTAAATCTACGATTAATTTTTTCCATACAAAATCTTTTTACATATTGTTTATTAACATTCCACGTGGCATCACAAAATTTCAACAAATCAAGTTTATACTTTTGCGAAACGAATTCCATTTCATCAAGTAAGTTATTTATCGATCTTTCAAAAACCCCTTTAGTTGGATACATAACACTAGAATAACCATCTAGACAATATTTGCATCTAAACGGGCAAGCTCTATGACTTTGAAATGATGTTATGTTCTTTCCTGTATCATTAAATGCTACCTGAATATTTCTTTCATTTTTTATCAATTCTCTATCTGGCCACGGAAGATCAGAAAACAACATTCTTTCGCCATAAATAACTTTTTCTCTATTACCTTTAACAATATCTACAACAGCAGATTCTCCCTCCCCGACCACTACCTGATCAATAATACCATCTACAAGAGCTTCTTCTTTTACAGCAGATGCATGATATCCCCCAAGGGTGCAATGTACGTTTTTATTTTGTAACTTAATTTTTCTCGCAATATCGACACAATATTTATATGTAGGTGTAGTAGCCGAGAATAATATTATATCCGAGTCAAGTGATCCACTTATCACTTGTTCATCGGAGTCAAAATTACCATGGAAAAAATTTACAACACATGATGGTAATTTTTTTTTCAGATAGGCACCAATATAGCCGCATCCCAGCGCCTCCCAAGAATTAAAATATTTTCCAAAAATAATAGTAATTTTCATTTTTAATACTTTTCTTGATCCAAATAATTTTTTATTGAGTCTTTGTCTGTAAAAAATAAACTTATCCCTATTTTTTTCTCTTCTAAAATAGAAAAATTTTTCCTATTCATAGCTATATGATGTAAACAATCATCTTTAGGAAAATTATTAATCTCACCTATATTACTATCGTCCCAATGGATAATTATTCTTTTATATGCAAACTGGTTTCTATTATTTAGATATTCTAATGGATCGGTAAAATAAACACAATATTCTGCGAAGGACAACAAATCTTTTGCTTTTACTTTCTTCACGCCATTTTGAAAGCAAAGTAAGTTCTTATTCTCCCCAACCGTTACGCATTTAAAATTATTCTCTCTCTTATCCTCGTTTTTATGATCACAATCTTTATGTTGTCTATATATAAATGTAGCCTGCTTAAAGGGAAGAATTTTTCCTTTGTATTTTTTGTTAGCTCCCATTTTTTTCCAAACATTATATATAGAATATGTCCCATCAGAAAATTTGAGAGGTAAATATTTTAGCAATTCCTTTCTTTTCGTAAAAGAAACATCTGTAATAAAACAGCTTTTAAGAAGATCCTGATAATCAAATTTAGGGGCAATAAATCGCATCTTGGTTTTTAAATTTTCATCGGATATCCTAAAAGTAGGATAAACGATAACAGCCGATTTTCTCTCTGCGTAATCTACTAATTTTTTTATACTATAAGGATAAAGAAAATCATCGCTATCAAAAAACATCATATATCTACCTTGAGATTCGAAAGCGCCCAAATTTCTTTGATGGCTAACTCTAGCATAATTAGAAAAAATAATTTTAATCCGTTTATCTCGAATACCTTCAACGATAGAAATAGTTTCGTAATCATTTTTTACCAGAACTATGATTAATTCTATATTTTTGTAAGTTTGTTTCAAAATGGAACGAATTCCATCCAACACAAATTTGCCACCTTTAAAAGATATCATGACAATAGAAACCAGCGGATATTTCATATTGATCTCCTAAAAAAGACTTGATCAAAATATCGACACATCCGTAATCCTATAGGAATTTTATTTTGTAACTTAATAATATCAGATTTAGTGAATTCCCCAAGTGCTAATTTTATCGCAAAATAAGGTTCAATCCAATCTTTTTGGTACATGAACGTGCTTAATCTTGGGTTTATCTCTATAAGATACCCATTTATAAATTGTATACCAAAATTATATTTTAAAGGGATTTTTTTTACTATAGCACGAATAGATTCACTAATATTTTCTCTTACAACTTGTTCCCCTTGAATTATAACTCCACTTCTTTCTTTTTCTCTTGTTTTGTGACTAATCAATAAACATTTACCATCCATAGCTAGAACCATGCTATCTATTTCTTCACCTTTAATAGACTCCATAAGCAATAATTGAGGAAAATTTTCATCATTTTCAAATATATCAATAAATTCAGACAGAGAAATAAATTTATTTTCTGGTTTATAGTTAAGCAATAAATCTTTTCTGTTTATTTTGTTATCAATATATCGAAATCCTCTACTCCCTTTAGAGAATGGAGGCTTAAAACAAAGCGACCGATTATCTCCATCTAGTTCTCTATATGCATCTAAAAATTCCTGTAAGGTTTTTACAAGTATAAAATCTGGAATCTTTATATTGATATCATCTTTAACTTTCTCATAAAGTAAAAATTTATTATTAGCTATTTCTAAATGTTCAATATCTGAACATAAAACATTCGTATCTAATCTTTTAATTTCTCTCGATATAATATTTACATCATAAGAACTTGCTGGAATCATGCAATCTGGATGATACTTATCTATGACATCTATTATTTTTTCTATGTAATTTGATGAATTCGCCGGCGGAACTGTTTGAAATGAATCGCACAAAAATCTTCCAATAGCTTCAGGATTGCTATCAACTCCAATGATATATACTTTCCTTTCGTCTACTTTCTTGAGATATTTTATGCACGTAGCCCCACCGGGACATCCAACAGCAGTTAATAACAAAACAATATCTTTCAATTTTGATTAATCTCTCTTATTTTCGAAATAAATATTACCATTTTTTATTATACTAAATGGTATCAACTTCTCATCTATTATTTTAGAAAAACCGTTAGATTCTGAGGCACCATAAAATAAATCTCTATTTTGAGAATATATAGACAATTCTATAATATTACCTATATGACTACTAACTCCATTTCCCAAAACAACTTTCAATCCTAATTCTACAGCGAATCTGGCCAATTGTATTGTGTGATTTGGACCATTATGTTTACATAGCTTTAGTTTTATTAAAGAAGCCCCAGTATCAAACGCTTTTTTTATATCTGAAAAATCATATATAGACTCGTCAAGCATAAGTGGGATATCAGATATACGACACAACTTTTCAAAACCAAGCCAATCAGAAGAGATAAGAGGTTGTTCAAGTAATTGAAACTTGTCACTATCTTCTTGCACAGATTTTATAAAATATTCTGCATCTTCAAAACTATATGATTGATTGGCATCGAAACGAATAGAAATATCTTTTGAAAATCTAGATAATTGTTTAGCTATTGCTATTTCCGAGAATAGGTCTATTATACCAATTTTAACCTTCAATGTTTTAAAACCTGATAAGATCGCATCATTAATTTCATTCATTATATTCAAACAAGACGATGAAACGGTTGCTACAAGAGGAACTTCTATCGTATCACTTAAAGAAAAATTTCCATACGCCAAATCTATTGCCGTAATAAAACCAGATTTAGTAAAAGGGAATTCCTTAAAATAATTGTCTATAATCGATTTCGCTTCTTCTTCTGTGAGTCCGGAAAAATAAGGTTTATTATGAAGTAGATTATCTACAATATTTTGATCTTCTACCCCGTATCCAGGCAAAGGAACAATTTCGCCAGTCCCTATTCTACCATCAGACAAAACAAATTCAATAACATTAACATGAAAATATTCTATTTTACCGAACGCTAATTGATAAGGTTTTTTCAAAAAACATCTTTGATAACGATTTCTACAATCCTTGATTATCATAAGGTTTTTAATATCCTCTTTCCTGTAGAGCTTTTCAACCGAGCGTTTCTATCTGCAAGAAATTTCTTCCTATCTAATAGTTCTTTATTATTTTGTCCAGATTGTAGTATATATCCAACAGGATTATAAAGAGATTCTTCATTTTCGAATAAAGATCTGGCCAATCTTCCGGCAGTAAAAATTCGAGATAATTTTATAAATTTTTCTATTTCATTCCATAACAAATCTTCATAAAAAATGTTGTTTTTTGTGTATATAGCAATAGGATTATGAATAATAGTATGATGTCTTATCATAGAAGTTATAATCCTAAACAACATAGTATTATTGTTTCCTATCTCATTTATAACGATAGGACAAACAACAATATCTGAAAATAAATAATCGCCGCGGCGTAGATATCTAGTTCTTTCTATAAATCGCTGGTAATGAGATACCTCTTTATTACTATTTTTATCGCAATAAACAATAGGAAGAATAGCATCCAACTCCAAAAATTTGTTATGATTTTCCAGAAACCAATCATTTTTATTTTTGATGGAACATCTATATGTCTCATCGGGACCTACAGATGATGGACAAATATCACACGCCAAACAATAGTCAAAAGTTTTATCTGTTATATCAAATATTGTGACATCTATAGAATTCTTAAAAGTATTAGATAATTTATATATCAGATCCTCTACAATACTTAACTTGTCCTTTTGTAGTATAAAAATACCTATTTTTATTTTACCTCTAATACTATATTCTTCTGATAATTTTTTTAGATAACATACTTTAGCAATTCTTCTACCTACCCCTTTTGCTGTCCAAATGCCATAGTCATCTTTCCAAGCAGTTCCCATATTACCGGCATGACAAGTTCCACCATATTGGGCAGTAGTTTCACTATCATTTCCAACAGATAAAAAACCAGCATTTATCATATCAAATATTTGATATATCAATGTGGTTTCCTGACCTCCGTTCCTTTTTGCTCCTGACGCAAGCCCAGCATAAATTTTTCCAAAATTATTATTTTGACTTATTTTTCTAATAAATTCATCGGATATAGCACTTCTATCTCCGAAATAAACAGGAGTAGAAAGAACTATACCATCGCAGCTTTTCAGTTCATTTACAGAAAAGTCAGAGTCACAGCATAGTTTAATATCTGACCCTAATTGATTCGCTTGCCACAGACCTGCCGATAGAATAATATCTGAATTACTAAGATTCTTGTTTTCTCCATTTTCCTGAAGAAAACAAATTAAGTCATTATCTGATTTAATTTGCAAAAGATTTTCTATGTATTTCCCAGAATTCTCTTTGGTTATTCTACTGCGCGGGCTTGCAGAGAAACCGAGTATTTTACTGTTTTCCATCGCATTCCCATAAAGGTTTCGTATGAATCCCACATTCTCCCCCACATTTACTACTACCTAACCATCTTCCTGCTCTTTCTTCCCCAGGAGTTATAGCTGTACATGGATCACAACCTAAAGATCTATAACCCTCGCCATAAAGTGGGTTAACATCTATTCGGTTAATAGCTATATACTTCCATACTTCTGCTTCTGTCCAAAGAAGAATCGGGTTTAATTTTACATAATCCTCTCCTTGTTTTTCTGTCTCTTTAAAATCTATTCTAGTTCTACCTTCTGTAGATCTTAATCCAGTAACCAAACAAAAAACGTTCATGGATTTTATGGCCATTCGCATTGGTTTGACTTTAAGCAAATGGCAACACTTGTCAGGGTCCTGTAAATATAATTGACTAGGAATATCTTCATCATTAGAAAAAATATTTAGCTCTGGAAATTTATCTTTTTGAAATTCCATAAAATTTATTGTTTCTTTTGGTTTAAACCTGGTAGTTATTATAAACCCTTTTATATGTTTTGAAATCTTTTTTGCCAAATGCCATACTACGGCTGAATCTTTTCCTAAACTATGAGCAACCACTAATCTATCAGAATATTTTTTCCAAGCGTCCTCTATAAGCAAAATAGATCGTTCTACCTTTTGTTTGAAATTTAAATTATCTACTAGTCTTATTTTCATAAAAAATCCTTTATATTTATATCGTAATTATTTATAAAATACTATTTTTTAAATAATTCACGTACTCTCTTCCTAAAAATCTCCCAAGAATGATTTTTGGAATAAAATTTAAAACCTTCTTCATTACAATCTTTTCGTTGGCGCACCTTTTGTATAACATCAACCACTTCATCGACCGTTGGTTCATATGATATTTTTTCACAATATGGCATTGAATGGTTATTTATAAACCATCTTCCTGCCAGATTATGTTCTATAGCTGTCATAGAATAGGTATCATGTCTCATCATCCTTAATCCGCAGCTTATCCCGGATAAAAACTTTGGCATATTATTAACTGGCTTATTATAATATTTTATATTACTTGTGTTTGCAACTTCAGAAAAAACAGGAGATATTCCTTTTAAATTGTATAATATAAAACTAAAAGAAGGAAGTCTTTTGATAACTTCTCTAAGAAAATGATAATAATAATTTTTTCTAAAAATATAGCAACTTATTGTAAATTTCTTAGGAAATGGAACAATTTTATTTTTAAACTTATGTGGAGAGGGTAAATGTATTAATTCTGTTTTTAATCCAAAATCTCTCATTATCTCTTTTTGGGTTAATTCTGATTCTGCTACCCAAACTATTCCTTTATCTTCAAGAATTCTAAATAAGTCTTCTCTTTTTGATTTTTCCATATTTTTTAACTGTACAATATCTCCTCCAGCAAACATTATAATACATCTAGAACTTTTCAAATTTTTCCATCGAGGATGTTCCGGATGATATAACCCAACGACAAAAACATTTTTATCTTTATAGGCAAAATTATATGATTCTTTTTGATATATTCCTTTAGGACCACACAACTGACTCATAGTACCGTGTTTCCCCTTACATATTTTACTTAAATAATTAGAAAAAAAAGGAGCAGACCACGATGTAAAAATTATTTTTGACATAGAAGAATTCTCTCAAATTGTAATTGTATAATTCTAGAAATATTTTCAATATAATATTTTTTTGCCCTAGACATTAAATCTTTTGAAATCTCATCTCTTTTTGTTTTTGATATAATTATTTCTGACAATTTATTATATAATTTATTTCGTTTATTTTTTGTAAGAGATGATAAAGACTTATACGGAACAAAAAAAAAGGATATCTATCGCCAAACAACTCCATACGAGACGATGACTCTTCTAACAAAACAGGTTTTAAAACTTTCTCATTAGAATATTGATAATATATTTTCATTTTTTCCTACGATTCCCATACCTGAGTTCATAAGGAATAGGTTTGTATATAAAATTATGGAAAGACAACATTTTCCTTCTATCCATTTCGTCTTTATTCCATAACTTCTTATTTCCTAGCTTCTGATCTCTTCGAGATTTTCTAGTTTGTCTTCTATATAAAAAATTTGGCTTATTATTATATACAAAAATATCTTTTTCTTCATATTCGCATATTCTTAACCAAAGATCCCAATAAGCATAATTATTAAATTCATATTTAAATGGCATATAATGCATAAATAATTCAGTATTAACTAAAGCATTGTCGGCTACAAAATTTCCCCTTAAATGTTCTTTATATGAATAATCACAAAATAATGCTTTAGAAAGTATTTTCAAATTACTGTTCGTATGATATAAAGCAGAATAACATATTTTTTTATCATATTTTTTACATAAATTATACTCATCTTTAAGTTTAAAAGGTAATGCAACATCATTCCCTCCTGCACAACAAATCCAATTTCCCTTAGCCTTTTTAGCTCCTTTTGAAATCTGTTTATATGAATTAGGTTTTTTATTAATAATAATGTCTTTTATATCTTTATTTTCGGCAATTTTTATAGATTTGTCCTTATCTACAGTAGATAAAATTAATTGCACTTCAACATCTTCTTGTTTTAGAAAACTATCCATAGACTCCGATACATATTTTTTTTCATCACCAATGGTAATCATAACGACAGATATTAAAGGCTTCATATATATTGCCCTTTTGAAAGTCGAAGAATGTGATTAGTAATTAATTTACAAGCATTTCCAGATCCGTAAAATCTTTGAGAGAAATTAAGATTATCATAATTGTCGCAAAAATATTTAACGGAATCTTTAATAAGTAATGAATCTGATCCTGCTAGTCTATTACAACCACAATCAAAAGTTTCTTCCCATACAATATCTTCTTCCATAGTTATACATGGAGTCTTTAACCAATATGCTTCCTTCTGCATCCCACCAGAATCTGTAATAACTATTTTAGCACTTTCTTCGAGTTCTATCATCTCCTGATATGACGTAGGCTCGATAAAAAGTATACCAGAATCTTTTATTTCATATTGAGAAATATATTTTTTAGTCCTGGGATGAAGAGGAATAACGACCTGCCGATCTAACGAGGAAAGTGTATTAATAATATCTCCTAATTTATTCGGACTATCCGTATTTTCTGCTCTATGAATAGTAGCTAAATAAAAATCTTTCTTTTTCAGTCCTATTTTTTTTAATATAGAATTTTTGAATTGTCTTTTTTTTACTAAAAGCAAAAGATCATACATCACATCCCCAACATTATAAACATTATTGATTATATTCTCTTTCTCTAAATTTTTTACAGATAATGCAGATGGGCAGAAAAGAAGTGTCGATATATGATCAACTAATTTCCTATTAACTTCTTCTGGAACGTTTAGATTATAACCTCTTAAACCTGCCTCTATATGAATAACTGGTATTTGCAATTTAACTGCTACTAATCCTCCTGCTAACGTTGAATTAGTATCGCCATAAGTTAATACCCAATCAGGATCTATTTTACTTATAACCTCTTCTAACAATTGCATCATTTTACCTGTTTGATAGGCATGCGATCCAGAACCTATTCCAAGATTAAAAGATGGTTCCGGGATATTGAATTCTTCAAAAAAACACTTAGACATATTATTATCATAATGTTGCCCAGTATGAATTATTATTTCTTCTATAGCATTACTTTGCATAAAAGTCTTGCTTAAAATAGACATCTTTATGAATTGTGGGCGAGCACCAACAATTGTGAGAATTTTTATTTTCTTATGAATAAATATTGCCCTCTCTAAAAAGCATATCTACTATACTAAGCCCAAAAAGAAATTCTTTCGTCCCCTGAGAATAGATAGGATGCTGAAAATCCGAATATCCTATATCAATATCATTTTTTAAAAAAAAGTCTTCATCTTGATACGTTTTTGCCCCTAACCCTGAAATATAACAATTAGCATTTAATCTTTTACACAAATCTACTAATAAAGCTGTTGATTTACCTTGTATCTTCAATTCGCTACTACGAATAAAATTAGTTTTTATATCTAGGAAATTACATATTCCTTTTATGAGAGAAATGTTGATATCCGCTAAATTCCTAGAACAACCTATAATAACGTTTTTTACAGTATCTACAAATTCCTCATAATATTTGTGTTTTCCATAAGCTTGCTGCAAAAGTCCCATTATTTTGTTTCTCCATGAGTCGTTTTCAATAATTTCCACATCTTGTATACTTTGTCCCAACCTGTGCGATGTAATTACCGGAACTGTCAACCATTTTTTTTTATTATCTATAAGTATTTTCGCTCTATTAGTGTAGGAACCCTTAGAAAAAGGGACATCATCGAGAAACACAAAGATATCACTTTTCTTTATTTTATAGAAATATCCTAACCAAGGCAAAAAATTCGGTTGATGAATCCCTACCCGCATTGCTTATTCCTTATAGAGATAGACAGTAAAGTCGTTGTCTTTATAATCATGCCGCAAAATAAATCTAGATTTTATATTTGAATGTATAAATTTTATAATATCAATTGGATTTACATAGTGTGATTTTTCATCAGGATTTTTTCTATAACATAAATTACTTAAAAAATTAATGCCAATCCCGAGCCTACAAATATCAAACATTTTAGAAACTGTTCTAAATGTATAACTCTCCCAATTTGGTATATTTATATTGAAAATACCCGATTCGAAAACATAATCAAAAGAATTATTCTCTAACTCTATTTCTAATATATCGCCTATAATAAAATTGAAACTAGGATATTTTTCTCTTCCTAACAATATCATTTTTTCATTTATGTCTATGCCATGATATAGATCTATATTAAAATGATTATAAAGAAAAAATCCTAAATCCCCTATGCCGCAACCTACATCTAAAATCTTTTTTTTATAAAGATCTCCTATCTCGGACAAAATCTTAAATCTGATTCCTTGTGATCTGGGTGAACCATAACCTAAAATTTTACTATTATTTTCTTTATTAATAAGGTTAGAAAAAAAACTATTAATAATAAATTTATCTTTATCAAAATTCATTTTATAATGATCCTTATTGCTTCAAAAGCTTCCGCATATTTTTGTTTAATTTGTCCCCCTCTTACATAAGCTAAATGATGTATGTATTCACTTAATTCTGGCTGACGATATAGCTGACTTTTATACTTACTAAGTGCAACCATTTTTTTGTTCAGGTTCTCTTCGCTAATTACAACAAAAAGATTACATGTAAAACTCAAATTATTCCATGGAACTTCATAACCAAAAATAGTTATGTTCTTAAAGGCCCTAAAACCTTCTTGGCATACAACTTGATGATCTTGATGGCAGTCGGAACTGCTTGGCAAAAAAACTATGTCTGGATCTATTTCTTGTTTTAACTCTATCATTTTTTCTAATATCTTTTGACGACAACTAGGAAATTCTCTTACAGGTATATCAAAAACACGAATATTATTTTTTTGGATACCGAGAACATCGGTAGCCGTAACAAGTTCGTTTCTTAATATATCCTTATCAGTTATGTTCTTATCTTCAGCAGAAAAAGCAACATAAAATACTCTATCTCCTTTTGCTATGCTTTTGGCTATGGTCCCGCCACAACCTAATTCTCCATCATCCGTATGAGCAGCCATAACTAAAATTTTCATTTTTTTCATAAACTGTACTAAAACATTAGAAATTTTATAATATATTATTTTTTCCTAAACACAACTATTATATTTTGTACCAATCCTCTAAATGTATTAACCATCTCAAAATCTTGTGAATATTTACAAATATCCTCAATACTATCAAAAACCGTAACCTCGTATTTATTACCACCAGAGACTAATAATTTTCTTGTTTTTTGTGTTTCTCCAACTATATGCGATACCTCTAAAATAAAAATTCCATTTTTTCTAAGAACTCTATTAACTTCTTTAAATAATAATGCTATATTCCACGCATGGTCAATAGCGTTCGTGTATATAGTATCAAATGTTTCGTTCTCAAAAAAAATATTATTAAAATCGCCTTTTATTACATGCCCATATTTCTTGCCAAATTTACCTGGATTAAGATCTATTCCTATTGTTTTAGTAAACCCGAGACTTCTTAATGCTAATACTTCCTCTCCCCATCGTGCCCCAAGACACAAGATATCCTGTCCAGAAAAATATTTTATAAATTTATCAAATCTTTTACAAAATGAATGAATGTTTTCTTTGAATTTGGCCTTGGATATGCATATTTTTTTTGATTTTCTAGCTTGATGTCTAATATATTGTTCATAACTACAATATTTTCTTTTATAAACTGTCACATCATTACTCCTCTTTAAGGATTAAAAACTGTATTTATATTTACTATTTTTTTTCTTCTATTAGAATATCTTAATTTATATGGTATACTTTTGTAATTAACACCATGCGATAAAAACATATTTTTTTTATCCTGTTCGTCTTTATCCCACATTTTTTTATTACCCAATTTTCTAATATGTCTAGAATTTTTACTTACCAAATAAGTCCAAGTAGGTTCCGGATAATATATAAAAATATTTCCTTCTCCTTCGGCTATCCTGAGCCAAAAATCCCAATAGGCCCAATTCCCGAATTCTTTTTTGAACGGAGCATATTTGTTTATAAGTGATGAATTAACAACTGCAAGATCAGAAATAAAATTTCTTTTTAAGTTTTCGCTATACGAATAATCTTCAAGTTGATTAACAGTTTTTTGACCGTCTTTCTCTACATTAAAACAAGAATAACATATTTTTTTGTCATTCCCTAAGCAATAGTTAATTTCCCTAATCAACTTATCTTTTTGTATAGAATCATTTGCAGAAGAATAATTAAACCAATCTCCTTTAACCCTTTTTAATGCCTTATTTAATTGTCTATAAATGCCTGGTTTCTGGCTGATAACTATATCTAATTTTAAACTTTTAGCATATTTGATTATTTTGTCTTTTACTACAGTTGATATTATTATCTGTATTTTAACGCCCTCTTGAGACAAATAGTCATTTATAACTCTTTTATAATCACCAGGATCATCCATATAACTATTTATTATAACAGATACATATGGTCTATTTAAAGTTGTCATAATGAATTTTTTAGTATCTTAAACATCTGCTTAAAACGATGTCTAAAAGTATGCTTTTCATGTACTAGTTTATAAGCTTTATTTGCCATTTCGACCCTAGTTTTTTTATCTTTTATATACCGCTTGGCTTCTTCTAATAAACTATCTGGATCTCCAAAGTTATAATATCCTACAGTATCCTCAAATATATTTTCAAATTCTTCACATCTTACTGTTAACATAAAATTACCTGTAGCAGGTATCTCAAAAAATCTATTTTTAATATGAGGTCCATTATTATAAAAAGAATGTCCAGGACTAAAAAATGGCAAATCTAGATTGACTTTTGTCATGGCATAAACACTTTTCTGTTTATTATGCGTATTATATGCATGTACTTTTATCCCAAATAATTTATTTTTTAAAGACCCTCCATATACAATTATGCCTAATTTTTGTAATGATTGGAGACAAACACATCTCATATCAGTTTTATAATTTACTGTAGTTCTAACTCCTCCACAAAATGTTATATCTAGAATTTTCTTTTTAACACATCTGCTATACATTTTTGGATAAAAACCTATTGGCATATAATAAGAATTGAGCCCCTGCTTCTTTAAATATCTATAAAATTCTAAATTATGAACAAATAAAAAGTCTATTTTATTCCATATATGTAACCAATCTGTGTATGGAACCTGAGGATTATATGTTGCATACATAACAATGGGAATATTTTTACTCCTAGCGTAATCTATAGTTTCCATATTATTTAAAACATAAAAAGGGTTCAATAACCATAATAATTCTGGAGATGTTTTTTTTATACATTTCGGAGTAAATTGATTAGCTTCCTTTTTCTCTGCTTTTAAATATATCACCTCATGACCGAGTTTTGACATTTCGGAACCATACAACTTCCTCCTTCCCATATAGTCTTTATATACATAAAGTATTTTCATGTTGTTTTTAGCAGCAAGGAATCATATCCTTGTGGGGGTTCTTGAATTAAAGTATTTTACTTACTATGTTCACTATAAACAAATAGATTACCATGCAACTTTTCAACTTGTTCTATAACTGATTTTGTATCTACAATTCTTACGCTATAGCCATGTTTGGCCAAAGCTACTGCAAAATCTAGCTGTTGAGATTTATGTATATCATTAACACCAGGTTTATACGAAACTCCATAAATAGTAACCAAATCTTCCAAACCATGATTTTTTATAAAGTCGTCTACTAAAAACCGTAAATGATAATTATTAAAATTATCAATACATCTTGGCAACATATCATCAACTCCAATCAAATTACTATAATTTATTAAAGCCGCATTATCTCGTGGAAAACAATGTCCTCCATATCCGAAACCATGGGATAAACATTTATTCCCAATTCTAGAATCTGATCCTATAGCTTTTAATATAATCTTAGGATCGGTCTTAGATGCGATAGCTATATCTCCGACCATATTAGCAAAAGAAATTTTTGTAGTAATAAAACAGTTTGAAGCTATTTTGGCTATTTCTGCTCCCACAAAATCCATTCTAAAAACTTTAGGCGAGCTATCAACAGAACTCACAAAAACATCTTCAACAACATCGGCATATTCTTTATTTGCTGAACCTATCATAAAAATATCTGGATTATTAAAATCGTGTATGAGTTTTCCCTGAGCGGCAAATTCAGGAACATAAACTAATTCCCATCCAATTTCTTTTAATTTATCATTTATGCTATCACATTTACCAGGACTAACAGTAGAACACAAAACCAATATTTTATTAGAAAAATTATTTATTTTAGATTCTTTTATAACCTCAGAAACAACGGCATCAACATTAGAACTATCATAACTACCATCTGATAAAGAATCAGTTCTTACCAAAACTAATATTATATCAGAATGAGATAAAGTTTTTACTAAATCATCAGTTGCTATAAAATTATTATTATCTTTAATAAAATCATTTAGACCTGGTTCTTCACTATAGAATTTTCCATCATTAATAGATTTTATATAGTCACTATTTATATCATATCCAACAACTTCGTTACATTTTGATAAAATCATAGATAAACAGATTCCTAATCTACCTATACCTATAACTGATATCTTATTCTTAGCCATAGTAAACTCCTTATACCTTATTGAGATTGTTAATAAACTCTAAAATATATTCTTCACTAGTTTTAGGACAAAAAAACTTTATCATATCACTAATGTCAACATGAAAAACTTCTTTTTTATCGCCATAAACAACGTTTTCTCTTTTCATTATATAGGCAAGACGAGACATCTCAATTGATTCAGATGCTCCAATATCTATTTCTATGTCTTTAAATTGTATATTTAAAAACAAAGATACCATTTTAGCTACATCTTTTGTTGACATAAAATTATAAACAGATTCCTTTGCCACAAATAGTTTATTCCCGTTTAATAAATCGAAAACAGGATTTTTCTTTAATCCAGGACCAATTAGCTTAGATGGTCTAAGTATAACATAATTATCAAATATCAATTTTATGTGATTTTCTACAGCGAATTTAATAATTCCATAATGACTTTTTTCTTTAGAACAGATAGATGATATATGTATTATTCTATTACATAGCTTCCTAAGTTTTTTTAGTTTCTCTATAATCTTGCTTTCATATGAATATGCTTTTTCTATATCTAAATCTGCAAGCCTTTTAGACGAGTTCCCAGCACAGTTAACTATAATATCGCAACATGGATCTTGTATCTTCGTTTTAGAACCTATCCCATATACGTTATTGTTTTCAGATAAAAACCTGTTTACAGAAGACCCAATAAATCCTTTATGTCCTAATATATATATATTCATTATGGAAAAAATCTACACATGCCATCTTTTATAAAAACTTTTTCAACCATTTCTTGGTAAGGCCCAAAAGTACATCTAGGACATTTTGTAATATCAATATTTTCTAATATTGATTTATGTCTTTCTGAGTTCCAATGCTTTAGTACTTCGTGTGGATCTGGATAATGACTACACAGTATTAAATCTTTCCGTCCTCGCATATCAAAACATAAATGACAATTTCCATCTGCTCCGAAGGTTAGAAGAAGAGGAGCAGCCCAACAACGTTCAAATTGAACCTTTTTTTTAAAACTAGGCTGGAACTTATGTCTTATCCCGTAAAAATGGAAATTTTCACTTTCTAATTTCATTGCCTCTTCTATTTGTTCATTAATATTATCCAACAAGGGCTCAAAATTTATTGCATGCTTATTTTTTGTTTTAGTTAAGTTGTCCCATCCTACCGGCCTAAGATGAAAATCTTTGACACCTATAGATTTAGCCAATTTTGCCGCTATCAATATTTCATGAGCGTTGAATGGATGTAAAAGATACTTATACGCAACATCACAATTTGTACCTAATCTATTAACTATAGATGTTAAATTAGAAATATTATTTATAACCTTATCAAACATTTTCAGATTATTTATACCTTTTACTTTTACGTAGGTCTCAGGTGTTCCTGCGTCCATCGAAATACCACACCATCTCGAAGCAACAGCTATAATTTCTGCAATATCATTAGAGAGCAAAGAACCATTAGTGATAATACCGCTTTCTATCCCGTTATTTTTAAGACGTAATAAAAAATCCCCCAAATCTTTATTCATTAAAGGTTCACCGCCGCCGGCAATACAGGCCGAGTATACTCCCCATTCTTTACAAAAATCTGCAATACGATATAAATGATCTAAAGAAATATCATCATGATTACATTTCATATTATCAAAAGCGTTACACCACTCACAATCATAGTTACAACGATTAGAGGGATCAATATCAACGGTAACTGGTGGAAGAAAATTTTGTTTAGCAATTCCTTCCAAATGTTCTCTCCATGTTAAAACTTTCATAGAATTAAAAGGATTATAAGGACTATTCCATTCTTTCATAAATTCTCCAATCAATTATTTATAAATTGTTTCAATATCTTTTTAATGAGTTTAGGTGCCACGTGTCTATTATCATCCATCCTCCATATTCTTCCGCCGATTTCTCTATTGCATATTCTGGGATAAACCATAGTAATCAATTCGTAACTAGGAAAATAATAAACATCATTATGGCTGGAAACAAATTCGTTTGCTACTGCTCTTAGTGTTGATTTAGAACTACAACTAGCTGAATATATATCGACATCATCTCTAAAAGTCGCTTTTAAGTGAACCGGGCTAACAGTTAACAATATTTTTATATTTTTATTATGTTCTTTAATTATATCGTAGGCATTACTTAAATTATTGATATTTTCAGAAAAAGAACTTACCCTAAAGATACAATCTGAACAATCATAACTTTTCGTCCTGCCGCCTAAAACAAATTTTCTTTTAACATCTTCCCAAATCTCTGTCAACCCTAAAGTAAAAATGAGTAAATCAGCTTTTTTTAAAACGTTTTCTGAACTTTTTTTATGTATTTCTATATCTTTTTTAGCAACATCCATACTCGGATATATTATATTATTTCTAATAAGATCCATAACAGAATCATCTTCTAATACATATAACCTATCAAAGTGTTTATTTTCTAAGGAATACTCTATAATATTAAGAAATGTAAAAGTATTAAAAACTCTTTCCCACGCTACAGATGCATGATATAGAGGATTTCTACACGTTGAACCTTGCTCCCAAAAAGGTTTTTCTTTTTCACCTAATAAATAATTATAGCCCTTAGATAATAGAAATCTTTTTATTTCTACTCCAAAACAAGAACCCATAGAAATTATAGCCATTTTCTTATCTATATTTATAGAACTTTTAATTTTATCAACACAGCTCTCCCACGAAAAATCATCTTTTTGCCAAAATTGTATATTATCATCCATTCTATTCCCAACTAAACCAACCAGGATAATCAGTTTCTCCTAGATTCTTATTTCTAATTTTTCCTTTATTCTTCTTCCATGGTCTAAAAACTCCTATTTTAGAAGCATGACTTAAGACAGCAGCCCACCATGAAAAAGTACTATTATTTAATAATATTTTGTCGAAAGATCTAATAAAATTAAAATCATCTATAAAATTATTATTATGTTTTAAAATAGGATTATATTCTTTAAAAGCTTCTACTAAATTGTTCATATAATCAACAGAATCTTTAATAGGTACATATCCATTAGTTGTTGGTGGATATTTTTTTCTCAGACTTGTAATATAATCTTCATCTACAGATTCCCATTTCGGCTCATCACTAACTATATATAATCTTTCAAAATTAAATTCTTCTATTGCGTGCTTGTAATTTTCTGGTGGAACAAAATTTTTAAAATGATTTTCTTGTACTAATCTATTTCTTAATCTAAGATGCAGAACTAGATCTTTAGTATTTGTCTTTTTTATATTTGGAAACCATGATCTTATTTCTTTTAAATAAGGTTTATAAATGGTATAATCTTCAAAATATCCAAATAAATAAACATTATATTTACTCAAATTTTTCTTCAGGTATTTTTTACAATCGCTATCATATAGATGTTTTCTTTTTGATGTAATCTTTATTTTTTTTAATTTCAGGTTTTTCGTAAACTTGTTGTTCTTCTCTAAAATTCCTAATTCTGGTATAGGAGGGTGATTCATTTTCATTAAATTTTTTTCTGCTAATATCTTTGCAAAACAATATTGAAACAAATTATTACCAAATCCTTTGGTAAAATATACTTTTACTATTCCCTTATTCATATTAAATCCAATAATTGGTATCTATCCAATCTTTTCCTATGTCTATATATTTTCTCATATCTTCTGACAATTTTTTATTTCTACTACCAATATGTTTTGCTTCTTCGCCAATAGAATTAAGTATCCCTTCAATATCTTTTTCTTTCCAAGGAATCGCATTTGGAACTCCTTTACCGTTATATATACATCTCCTTCCCATCAGCCCTAACTCTATAACAGTATTCGCTATCCCGTCGTGTTTTGTTAATCTAAGACCTAAAAAACACCTTTTATATAAATCTAATATTTCAGATCTTGAAAATTCATCACAATCTCTTATAACATTTATTTTAAACCTACATCTATCTCGAATTTTTTCCAAAATTTTATAACCATATATATCTTTTACTAATTGCCTTTTCTTTTTTGTTTTAGGCATGTACGTGTATATTTCATCTCCTAATATCTCCGATTTTATATCCTTAACATCACATCCAACTAATGGTATCTTCTTATAAGATATACTATTAGCTTTCAAATCCTTAGCGATAAAAGAAGAAATAGCTATATTTTTTATGTATGGTCTTTTCGATATAAATCTCAAATGCCCTCTCATAAAAATATCTGATCCTCTCCATATCAAAATAGATAAACTTTTATGAGATTTTATTTTTTCTACATCCTCTTTCCCGTTGTAAAACCCAAAAAAGAAAGAAGGCTCATCTATATTATCGTATTTTTTAAAATTATAACATTTCAAAAAAGTATTTGCAATCTTATTATTTCTTATTGCGGATGAAATGTAACATTGCCGTATTCTCATCAATCTCTCTTCCACGTATCTGTCTTCAACCAAGAATTTCCTATTGAAATATATTTTAAAACTCTGGATGCTGTTTTCCTATCTATTTTACCTATATTTTTAGATAATACCATTATATTTTTTATTATCCCATCGATATCATTCTCATCCCATTTTACAGCATTTGGCAGGTTCTTATCATTACTAAAACATTTTCTACCCATCAGCCCTAGATCTATGACAGTATTAGACAAGCCATCGTGTTTAGTAAATCTTAATCCACAAAAACAACTAGAATATATTTTAAGTATTTTTTTTCTGGAATATTGGTTAGGGGAAGTAACAATATTTATTTTAAATGGACACTTTTTTATAACATTTTTTAATATATCATATCCATATCTCTGTCTATATTTTTTATTCGAGGGGGACGGAGTATACGTATAAATTCCTTTACCTAGTTTATTAGGCTTGATATCATTAAAAGGTATCCCCCTAATAGGAAAAAATTTATATTTTAAACCATGTTTTTTTAGGTCTGATGCTATAAATGAAGATATTGCTATATGTTTAACATTCGGCATTTTTTTTACTATCTGTACTTGCCTTTTTTGCAAGATGTCAGATCCTAACCACATTATAATTGCTAAAGATTTATGATCTCTTAACTTTCTTATATCAGAAATACGATCAAAAAGTCCATAAAAAATTGCAGGCATTTTTGGGTTATTATACTCATTCAAATTATAATATTTTAGAAAATTATAGCCTTTTTTGTTTCTCTTAAGAGGAGGACTTATATTGCATTGTTTTATTAACATTCTTTTACCAATAAAACGGATCTAACTATTTTTTTACTTATTTTATGTATGGTTTTACCTCCCCTACTATAAGATATTGGATGTTCATATATATGAGAACAAAAATCTACAGCATCATCATTAGATAAGTTGTCATAAAGACCTCTAGGATATCTGATCCCTTTAAAAACTTTTATTGGAGCATATCCTCTCTTTTTAAAGTATTTTGGTACGGCTACTCCGGCAGATACTACATACTTAAAATTAAAACCTATTTTTAACAGATCTTTTAAAACTAATTCAAGACTATGATTTTTAGAATAATATTGTGGGTGGACTTCCATCAAAATCTTGCACCGAGATGTTTTTTCTAGACATTTCATAGCTCCTCTCAATGCTTCCACTTCATATCCTTCAATATCCATTTTTATAAAATTAGGTTCAACATTTAAACTATCAATTGTTTTAGTAGATATCTTAGATATTTTTACCGCTTTTCCTTTAGACGATTCGCATAACGAAGATAAGTTAGGGTGTTTATTTAGATAAATTTTTTTCGTTCCTTCTTTATCGGATATCGCAAATTTAAATATATCAGTTTTATTTTCATATCCGTTAATTTCTATATTTTTTTCTAATATATTTCTGGATCTCTCATCGGGTTCTATAGCTAAAACTTTATTCATTCGTTTGCACAAAGGAAGAGTTGTATATCCTATATTGGCCCCTACATCAATAGCAACATCTCCTTCTGCTTCATTATCTAGTATCCACATAAAAGCAGGTTCTCTATAACCAGAAGATTTCAGAGTTCCAGATATACCTATTCTAGAACTATCCAAATACATAGTAAAACCGTTAATTTTTTTCTTTATTGTTTTCATAAAACCTATATTTTATTTTTCAAAACTTTTAACAATTTTCTAGCTTTTGCTATGTCTCTTTCTCTTTTTTTATGAATATTTTTTTTCTTTATAAAAGGGACAAATTTTACATATTTAAAAAAGTTTGCAATAGGAGAAACAAAAACATTATCTTCTGTTTTTTTTAAGGCGGCCGCGACAAAATTCTTATCTTTAGCTTTTTTAATTCTTCCCAAATGCAATATTTTATAATTATTTAGAGATGACAACAATCTAAAAAACTCTTTTTTATAATATATTTGACAATGATTAGGATAACTTCCTACTTCAGGAACTATATGAAGCATTATACCATCTTTTTTGACCAAATTATGTATATTAGCAAAACATTGATATTGTGAAAGATATGGTTCAACATGTTCACTCGTCCCGTTATTGGTTACCACATCAAAACTATTAACCAAAGATTCATCATCTATAATCGATGACAAATCTTTTACTAAAACATCTTTGCCTCCTATTATATCTATAGAGAAATGATCATATCCTCTTTCTGTAAAGAAGGGTTTGGATAAAGCATGCTTTATTTTTAATTTTTCTCTAAGAGGTTCTCGTATGGCCTGATTGCCTAATTCCATAATCCTTTTTCCTCGGCAATTATCCAAATCTAGATATTTACTAAAAAAACTCCATGTAGATACATTATATCCCATTTTTTTATCCTATAATTTGTTCAAAAAAAAGTTTATACTTCTTAGCTATTTTTCTTATGTCCACATATTTAGTATTTATATTAATATTAGTACATTCTTTAATAGCACTTGCCACAACTTTTCTATCTATTTTAGGAGCAGCTTTTGTTTTTTTAGGCATAATAGTTAATGGAGGATCAATATTGCATACTATCCCTCCACACAACTCTATTATTTCTTTAGTACCACTTACATTATTAGTAATAACAGGTGTTCCACAACAAATAGATTCTACAACTCCGTTAGGACACCAATCGCACCACCTAAGGTGAATAGATGCTTTCGCTGCTTTTATATATGATACTAATTTTTTATGATTTATTTGTCCAGTAAAAAATATATTGTCATAATTAGAATACTTTTTTTTATTTACTCCAGATTTACTAGTATTTCCCACAACATATAATACAGAATTATCTATATCGGCTAAGATAAAAGATTCTATTATATCTTCTAACCGCTGTGAGGGCTTCCAATTACCAAATGTAATATATACATTATTACGATTGGCTTTTAACGGTTTTATAGAAGAATAATATAAAGGATCGGCTCCATTAAATATAATAGTTTTTTTCTGTGTTTTAAATTTATTAACATATTTATCAAATATCTTTTTTGTAAATTCGGTCTGATAAACAATACCTGATGCTCTTTTTTTTATTATCGGCATATATTTACTACTACCAGTTATAGCAAAACCATCCAATCTTAAAACGATTTTCTTTTTCTTATCTAATGTATTAAATAAATGAAAATCTCTAGATAAAAGTATTATATCGTATCTATCCTTTATATTATTTGTTACAGAAACTCCTATTTTTCTTAAAAACCGTTCTAATCTTAAATAAAAATTGCCTTTTCCTCCATTCATCCTGGGTAAACAAATTCTCATTATTCCAACACCTTCAGAAAGAAGTTAATATAAGCCTTGGCTACGTTGGCGATATCTACATGATAATAATTAGTTTTAATATTTTCTTTAACGCATTTAATTAAGGCATCTGCTACTATCCTCTTATCAACAGGAGGTGGATTATATAATTTACACGGAGATAAATCCCATTTGGCATCTATATCACATACTATGCCACCAGAAAGACGCACTATTTCTTGAGTCCCACCTACGTTATTAGTAATAACAGGTATCCCACAACAAATTGCCTCTACGACACTATTTGGGCACCAGTCAATCCAAGATAAATGAATTGATGCTTTGCAAATTTTAAGATAAGATGCTAAAATATACTGATTTACATGTCCCAAATATTCTATATTGGATTTAGAAAAATATTTTTTTAGAACTGTTTTAGGTATCCCGCATTTAGAGATATCGCCTGCAACATACAAAATAGAATCTTCTATATCCGCCATCAAAAACGATTTTATAGCATCTCTTAATCTCTTTTGCGGTCTCCATCTTGCATATGTAATAAAACAATTTTTAGCTTTTCTTTTTGCGGGAATTATATTGTCATAAAATAAAGGATCTGCTCCATTATATATTACTTCTAATTTTGCACTCGACTTACCAATATATTTATCAGAAACTTTTTTACAAAATAAAGTCTGATAAACAACTCCGTCACAATCGTTAATAGATTTAGATATAGGATCATTCATCTTTTTATAGGGTTGATCCAAATTATGCCATATCCCATCGAGTCTTACAACTCTTTTAGCAGATTTAAATTTAGTTTTTTGCGAAAAAACCAAATTTAAAGAAATATTATGTTTTTTATTAAGATCTTTTATAACCTTGACACCACTCTCTCTTAAACAAGTAGCAAGTCTTGAACAGAAAAGAGACTTACCAGATAAATTATTTTTTTCTTCAGAAAGCGTAGGTATACAAACGATCATCAATTATTCCTTTTTATAACAAATACTATTCTATTTTCTTTTTTTCTGGGTTTCTTTTTCTTTTTGACATCCTCCCACATTCTATAACCGCTACATTTAACTAAAATCTCATCTATTATTTTGTAACGAATACTTATCATATTTCTATAATCTAAAATAGTTCCTCCGAAAGGATCATCTGCATCAGGAACGTCTCCATGAGCAGGACTCCATTCTATAAAACAGAATCCTGTTAGCTTAATACACTTCATCCATTGATCAAGACACATCTCTGGATCATAGCTATGATCTAGAGAGTTGCTATAAATAAAATCTACATTATCTATCCATTCGTCTTTTATCTTATGAAAATCAAACTGTATCATATGATGAAATTGTATAGCCGTAGGGGATATATCTGTTCCTATTACTTCTATTCCTAATGCTTTTCTAAAAGCTTCTACTTCCCATCCATTACGAGATCCGTGGCATATTCCAAATTGAGGATTAGGTATATTATCTTTTATATAAACAGATATTTTCTTTATTTCTTTTTTCCCGGCCCAAACTCGGTGTATTTTTCTCTTATTTGTTTCGATCTGCAAAGCTAAATATTCTTCATAGTTTTTATATTTAAATAATTTCATATATCTATTCTTTTACCAAGAGGATTGATCGTACAATTTTAGTGTCATTATACAACTTAGTAGAAAATTCAATGGCATCTTCATTTTTTATCCCTTCATATAATCCCCTACAGTGTTTTCCTTTTGTTTGAAATTCCTTAACAGGTTTATATTTTTTTTGAATAATCGGTAAAGGATTAGGGATTCCGGCAGATACCACATATTTAAAATTAAAACCCATTTTTAACAAATCTTCTAAAACCAACTCGAAATCTCTATCTTTTGAATAATATTGTGGATGAACTTCTATTAACAACTTACACAATTTTGATCTAGACAAAGTTTTATATGATCCTCTCAATGCTTCTATCTCATATCCTTCAATATCCATTTTTATAAAATTAGGTTCTATATCCAAACTATCGATTGTTCTTGTTTCTATAATAAGTTCATAACAATCTTGATTTCCAGTATTATATAGACTATTCAAATTAGGTCTATTCCTATTAATATATATTGTTTCAGAACTGTTTTTATCAGATATAGCGAATTCATAAATGATTGTTTTTTTAGCAAACCCATTATAATTTATATTTCTATTCAATATTCTTCTAGATTTAATATCCGGTTCTATAGCTATGACTCTATCCATTTTTTTACACATAAATAATGTAGTATAACCTATATTAGCTCCAAGATCGACTCCAAGAAGACCGCGAGCTTCTTTTTTAATAATCCACATAAAAGCCGGTTCTCTAGATCCATTAACAAATAGATCACCAGATATCCCTCGTAAATACTCATCTAAATACATAGTGAATTTATCAATTTTTTTCTTTTTCATACTTAACCCCAGAAATGTCTATAAACCCAATCATCGCCTATAGATATATAATTTTTCATTTCTTTTGATAATTTTTTATTTATATTTCCTATATTAATAGATTCTTCCTCTATGTCTTTTAATATATCATGAGTACTTTTCCATGGTATAGCACCTGGAACACTTCCATTAAAAAAACATTTTCTACCCATAAGTCCTAATTCTATAACCATATTTGCAATTCCGTCATGCGGAGTCAGTCTTAACCCACAAAAACATTTACGATATATTTTTATTATTTTTTTTCTAGAACAAAAACTAGAAATAACATTAATTTTATATTTACATAATTTTCGCAATTTATTTATCAATTTACCATTATAAAAATCATATCTTTCTTTGGGAACATAAGCATATATTTCATCCCCCAATTTACAAGGTTTAATACCACTCATATCTGATCCAACAATTGGAATAAATTTATATTCTATACCTTTTTTATCCAAATCTTTTGCTATAAAAGAAGATATAGCTACATGCCTAACATTCTTTAATTTCATAACAGTTTCAAGATGATTGGACAACAAAATATCTGTCCCTCTCCAAATAACAACTGCAAGAACTTCCGGATTGTGACGAAGTAATCTTCTTAAATCTCTGCTATACATACCAAAAAAAAATGCAGGTTCATTTTTATAACTAGAATTATATTTATTCAAACTATATCTTTTGAGAAATCCAGAAAAACATTTAGATTGTTCTGGACTCATTCGGCAATATCTTATTTTTTCCATATCATATTAACATTCTTGTGTTAGAATTATTTATTCCTTGTTTTTTTCTAATATTATAAAATTGAACTCCCAATTCTCGAACTTTTTTGTCATATGTCTTATGCTTAACTCTGTATCTGGTCATAGATTTTTTATGATATCTATAATAGGCGACAGCATCTTCGATATGTATTCTTTTTACTTTTGTTTTATCTTTCTCAGATCTACCGAAAAATCTCCACCACATTTCTCTATCAGATGAAGATCTTAATCTTTCATCATACAATCCGAATTTCTCGTACAGTTCTCTGACTACAAGAACCGTCTGGGCATGTATTTCATAAGCTGTTGGAAACCCAAGTAAAGCAGGTTTCTTCTTAGCTCTATTTTCTTTATTATACATTACAAGTTTTTTAAAAGAATAGGCTTTCCCCAATGATGTATCATCGTAAATCGCGATGGCGTTAGCATGAACAAACTCAACCTTGTTATCTAATAAAGCTTTTACCCTACGAGAAATAGATTTCTTAGTCATCATGTCATCGGCATCCAAAATCGTTATTAACTCTCCTTTAGATGCTATAATACCCTCATTTTTTGCTTTAGAATAACCGTAATTCTTTTTAAGTCTAATTACTCTAATGTTAGAAGCCTTAAATCTTTTTGCCATAGAATAAGAGTTATCATTAGAGCAATCATCAACAATAATAATCTCAAAATTATCATAATCTTGTTTCAATATAGATTTGATACAATAAGTTATATATTTTTGATAATTATAAAGAGGAACAACTACGCTAACTAATGGGACATTCACTTTGCACCTATTGTACAACGATTATCTATGTCTATAAACATAAAACCGTTTTTAATGTATATTTTATTACTTTCATCCCTACATTCTGCCATAAAATTCTCTACACTGCCACGACGAAATATTTTATATTTTTCACACATTGCCATAATTTTATTCATAGTTTTTTTATCTATTCTCTCTTTCTGACCTCCAACAGGAGGCATCAAAGATTGAATTTTTTTTAATACCAATCCGTATCCCTTACCAGAAGATTTTATTCTAGAACGAATCCTTTTAGGATATTCTTCTCTCTCTTTTTTTTCTAAAATATGTTCAGGAACTATAATATCTACTTCACATACTGAAAAAGATTTAGGTGCTAAACTTTTTCCTGCTAACCTATTATGAATTTTATGTATATGTTTTACCTCTTCCTTTGTTGCTTTAGTATAAAAAATAAAAAATTTATAACAAGCATTTCCTTCATCTGGTAATAAAAAAATAGAATGCTTACCGCAACGATAATAGTTATTTTTATCGTTATATGTAAATTTCTTTTTATCCAAAAAAACGGGACCGTTAAAAAAGGATCTTCCTTCTACTATCCTTTTACCTTTTAATTTAATATATTTTTTTTTAGGGTTTTCTTGGTAAAACTGTGTTAAATCCAAAATCATATCACATACTCGATTTTATAATTTTAAACATTTTTTTAAATCTTCTGATAAAAGTATGTTTTTCATGTACTAATTTATAAGCTTTTTCAGACATACTTTGCCGTTTTGAGATATCTTTTATATATCTTTTAACCTCTCCTTTTAAACTAGAAGTATTATCGTCATAATATCCTATAGTATCTCCAAAGATATTATAAAATTCTTCACATTTTACTGTTAATAAGAAGTTACCAGTAGCTGGTATCTCAAATAACCTGTTTTTTATATGGTATTTATTTTTATAAAAACCTAAGGAAGAATTTAAAAACGGAAGATCTAGATTTACTTTAGTTCTAGAATAAACATCTCTTTGTATACTATGATCTCTATAACTTTGTATAGGAATTCCCTTCATAACTCTTCCTTTAAAAGTATTTCCATATACTCTTAATCCATATTTTGCTAATTTATTAAGATATCTAGCCCTTCTATCTCGCTGTGGAGGTAACTGTGTTTGCGCCCTGCCCATAAAAGATACATTAATATCTTTTGCTTTTTTAACACATCTGCTATACATTTTTGGATAAAAACCTATTGGCATATAATAAGAATTGAGCCCCTGACTTTTCAAATAATTATGAAGTTCCATATTATGGATAAAAAGTATATCAAATTTTTCCCAACAGCTATTCCAAGAAGTGTATGCCGCACTCATAGCATAAGTAAAATATGTTACTATCGGTATTCCTATTTTCTTAGCTTCATATAAAAACTCATTATCAACAACCTTTTTATCTATATACCCTGGTTGCAATAACCATATTATATCTGGAGAATGTTTCCTGATATAAGACACAGAAACCTGATGAGCAGCAACTTTATTTTTTAATTTAACATATTTTACTTTATGCCCCAATTTAAGCATCATCTCCCCATATTTTTCTCGGCGGCCGTTATAATCTCTATATATAAATAATATTTTCATATTCCATCCTAACTCATTAAACTGATATTCATTATTAATGTTTTTAAAATTATAAAATATTTTACGTTAATTTATCGTGCAACGATTATCTATATCTATTAACACGAATCCGTCCTTAGTATAAATTTTATTACCTTCATCGTTACACTCTACTAACAAATTATTGACTGTGCCCCGGCGATATATTTTATATTTTTTACAAATCTTTTTCATCCTACTAATAACCTTCTTATCTATTCTTTTTTTTTCTTCACCCGAATATGATATTGGATCTGTTTTTTCCAAAACAATTCCATATCCAATACCAGAAGGATTTATTCTAGATAAGATTACTCTAGGATAATACTCACTATTCTTTTTGTCTATAATATAATCTGGCACTATCACGTCAACTTCACAAATCCTATAGGATTTAGGTGCTAATCTTTTCTCTGCTAACTTATTATGAATTTTATGTATTTGTTCTACTTCTCCCCTTGTCGCTTTAGTATAAAAAATAAAAAACTTGTAACACAGATTTCCTTCGTAAGGAAATAAAAAAATAGAATGTTTACCACATTTATAATAACCAACATATTTTTTTGATTGCTTTCCATACATGGCAAACTTCTTCTTATCTAAAAAAATAGGACCACAAAAAACTTTTCGTATTATAGATGTTTTTTTTATTCTTAGTTTAGCCCATTCGACATTTTTATTTTCTCGATAAAATTTTGTCAAATCTAATATCATTATTCTATCCTACTAAACTCGTCACCATGAGCAGTTCCTAAAATATTAAAATCAAGACTATTTAATTTTGATATAATATTATTATGTCTTCTCTCTGTTACGGTTTTTATTTTATAGAAATGCCATTCACAATATATTTTATCTATATAATTTATACTTCCATCTTCGATCATTTTCTCTAGCACGTCATATTCTTTACCTTCTATATCTATTTTTAAAACAATATAGTCATCTTTATTAAAATTATCTAATACATATT